>ERZ781272.537-NODE-537-length-23384-cov-10.617300_pt1 | contig 23384 bp, 23 predicted proteins | sample MGYA00375850_ERZ781272 | MGnify/ENA primary metagenome ERZ781272 (study PRJEB29790, sample SAMN06051246) | human gut metagenome | host: Homo sapiens | place: USA: Cincinnati, Ohio | collected 2013-06-21 | study: EMG produced TPA metagenomics assembly of the Gut...
CGGTGTCCTGCTCCCGGGGGTACGACTATCTGCTGGAGGTTGATGTCACTGTGGTGGGTGGCAGCGGCAGCGACTACATCACCCAGTCGGCGTCGGCGTACTGTAGCTAACCAGCTACTTTATTCGCTCTTTCACACTCCCCTTGACTAGGGCCAACTAATGAAAGGAGTATATCATGAAATTTAAGAAGTTGATTGCTATCTTATCCGTAGTTGCAATTATCACCAGTTTCTCCAACAGTGCTTGTGCTAGTAACGTATCTGAACCCCCTGCCAACACTCTCAATCATGCCGCTGCACAGGAAATCTTACACCGCTATCCGGATGAGATTTCTCTGTTGGAGGAAACGTATCATACATCCATCCCCCAAATTAATGATCGTTCCTTGGAAATCTTAAAAGCGGGAGCCGCCGCCAATCTATACAATTCTTCGCTTGACTTTGGCAGCATGATGGATGATATCGCTTTAGCATATAATGAGCAAAACATTGAGAGTCTTCAAGAAGTCGCACCATACGGACGGCCGACTGAAATAAGAAATTTTACAACCGAAACTCTGGTTGGGTATAGTGCCCTCAAAGGTGAATATCAAACGCGCATAGCTGCCAATTCGTCAGAAACCTGGGAGGGTAACATATCGCTTAGTGTAAGCGGTAATATACGGGGTGTTAATCTTACTATGGGCAACTCTTGGTCAGTTAGTCACTCCCTTCATGGCCCCAACGGCAACGACAAATTATTTGACGGGACCATCGCTACACACAACTATGCATGTGCAGTATTATTTGGATCCATCATACGAAATGAGTGGGATTTGTGTGATCGTTCAACAGGTGCTGTGCTATCGCATCACGTGCAAATCGTCGTGGATGGCAATACCGCCAGCCTCACACCATATGTGACTCGTGCCTGCATTGACAGTAACGGAAAGATTTATATGAACAGCGCAGATAGCACCAAGAGATCCGTTGGCGTTTGGCAAAATCATGCTGCATTTTTATCTACGCTGAAAGATGAGCCTATTCGTTATTTAGAGGGTCGATAAACCACAAAATTGAGTGGGAGGGTACTCTTATGTTTCAGAAAAAGTGGTCCAGACAGGTTCTTTTTATCCTCGCACTAACATTCTGTTTGGGTACGGCGCTTCTGCTCACTTCCCCTCAGCTTGGGGAGTTCTACCTCTCATCCAGGCTCCGGGAAGGCATGAATTCCAAATTGATTCATCCGTATTTTGAGGCCGCTGCCTCGGGTGTCCGCATCTTTGGCGCAATCCTATGCTGTGGCAGTGCCCTGTTCACCTACCGCTATTTGTTTGAGCGCAGGGATTCCGTCCAAAATTGACCCGCTTTTCGCATTTTCCCCCGCAGGGCGGGCCGTGTTCCAGTCCGGCCCGCCCCTCCTTTCCATGGTTCCCACAGCATGGGCCCGCCGGGACATCCCGGCGGGCCCATGCTTTTTCCCCTACCCCCGCCAGAGCTCCTCCGGCGGCACGTCCAGCAGCAGCAGAGTCCCCGTCACCGCCAGCCAGGGCAGGGGGTCCCGCCCTGTTGGGAGGGGAAGCACCAGCTCCTGCCGCTCCAGCACCCGGCCGGTCACCGTCACCAACTCCCGCTGAAGGGCCACGCAGATCTGATCCCCCTCCAGGCTGGACAGGGTAATGCTGTCTTTGGGGGAGGGGCCGTAGCTCACCGCCCGGTCGGCCTTCAAATGCCGGGCCAGGGGTCCGGCGGAGCCGGGCAACAGCACCGTGCGGCAGGCGATGGCGCCGGCCCCTGCCCAGCCCACCGCTCCCGGTGAAACGGTGAGCAGGGAGAGCGCCTCCCCCGCCAGAGCCGCCGGGTGGGCCCCGGTCAGCAGCCGAAGCCCCGCCCGGCCCGCCGCCGCCAGCGCGGCTTCCACGGCCCCGGCCACGCCCTCTTCCCGCTCCCAGACGCCAATTTGCACCACAAAGCCTCACTCCTTTGCTACAGTTTGCGGTATTCCCCCCCGGAATATGCAAAAAGCTCCGGTTTTCCGGGCGTGGGACCCCGCATCCCCTTGACTTTTTCCGCCTGAAATCATAAAATGAACGATGAATTTACTTCGTAAAGGATTGAGAGTGACTATGGCACAGGACAAGAAGCAGGTGGAGCAGATCACCGACATGGAGGTGGACTTCGCCAAGTGGTTCACCGACGTGTGCAAAAAGGCCGAGCTCATCGACTATTCCAGCATCAAGGGCATGTTCATCTACCGGCCCTATGGCTACGCCATCTGGGAAAACATCCAGCACATCCTGGACGCGGAGTTCAAGAAGACCGGCCATGAGAACGTGTACCTGCCCATGCTCATCCCCGAGTCCCTGCTTCAGAAGGAGAAGGACCACGTGGAGGGCTTTGCCCCTGAGTGCGCCTGGGTAACCTGCGGCGGGGCCGACAAGCTGGAGGAGCGCTACTGCATCCGCCCCACCTCCGAGACCCTGTTCTGCGAGCATTACGCCAACATCATCCACTCCTGGCGGGACCTGCCCAAGCTCTACAACCAGTGGTGCTCCGTCCTGCGCTGGGAAAAGACCTCCCGCCCCTTCCTCCGCCACCGGGAGTTCCTGTGGCAGGAGGGCCACACCATGCACGCCACCGCCGAGGAGGCCGTAGCCGAGACCGAGCAGATGCTGAACATCTACGCCGACTTTATGGAAAACGTACTGGCCATGCCCGTGGTCAAGGGCCGCAAGACCGACAAGGAGAAGTTTTCCGGCGCCGAGGCCACCTACACCGTGGAGTGCATGATGCACGACAAGAAGGCTCTCCAGGGCGGCACCAGTCACTACTTCGGCGATGGCTTTGCCCGCGCCTTCGGCATCACCTTCACCGGCAAGGACAACCAGCCCCATTTCCCCCACCAGACCTCTTGGGGCGTATCCACCCGCATGATCGGCGGCATCATCATGACCCACGGCGACAACAACGGCCTGGTTCTGCCCCCCCGGGTAGCTCCCATCCAGGTGGTCATCATCCCCGTGGCCCAGCACAAGCCCGGCGTCCTCGAGGCCAACGCCGCCGTGATGGACCGGCTGGTAAAGGCGGGCTTCCGGGTAAAGATGGATGCTTCCGAGCAGTCCCCCGGCTGGAAGTTCGCCGAGTACGAGATGAAGGGCGTGCCCCTGCGCCTGGAGCTGGGCCCCAAGGACCTGGAGAAGAACCAGTGCGTGCTGGTCCGCCGGGACTCCGGCGAGAAGGTGTTCGTCTCCTTGGACGGCATCGAGCAGACCGTGGCCGGCACACTGGACGCCATCCACGACGGGCTGTACGCCAAGGCTAGAAAGAATCTGGAAGAAAACACCTATCCCGCCTACTCCCTGGCGGAGGCCAAGGCCATTCAGGAGGAGAAGGGCGGCTTCATCAAGACCATGTGGTGCGGCGATCTGGAATGCGAGCTGAAGATGAAGGAGGAGGCCGGCATGTCCTCCCGCTGCATCCCCTTTGAGCAGGAGCACCTGAGCGACGTATGCCCCATCTGCGGCAAGCCCGCCAAGCATATGATCTACTGGGGCGTGGCGTATTAACCGCAAATTGCGGAAAAAAGGCCGCATGTCGTACGACATGCGGCCTTTTTGTTTCTTACAGCACCTTCGACAAAAACTCGATGGTACGCGGTTCCTTGGGGCTGGCAAAGAACTCCGCGGGGGTGTTCTGCTCCAGGATGTGCCCGCCATCCATAAACAGCACCCGGGAGCCCACCTCCCGGGCAAAGCCCATCTCATGGGTGACCACCACCATGGTCATGCCCTCCCGGGCCAGCTCCTTCATGACGTCCAGCACCTCGCCCACCATCTCGGGGTCCAGGGCGGAGGTGGGCTCGTCAAAGAGCATCAGCTTGGGCTTCATGGCCAGGGCCCGCACGATGGCAATCCGCTGCTTCTGGCCGCCGGAGAGCTGAGCAGGGTAGGCGTCCGCCTTTTCCTCCAGGCCTACCCGGCGCAGGAGCTTAACCGCCTCGCAATCGGCCTCTTCCTGCTTCATCAGGCCGGTCCGCACCGGGGCCAGGGTGATGTTCTTTCGGATGGTCATGTTGGGAAACAGGTTGAAGTGCTGGAACACCATCCCCATCTGACGCCGGACCGCGTTGATGTCCACCTTGGGGTCGGTGATGTCGGTGCCGTCAAAGGTGATGGTCCCGGCCGTAGGCTCTTCCAGCAGGTTGAGGCAGCGCAGGAAGGTGGATTTTCCCGAGCCGGAGGGTCCAATGACCACCACCTTTTCCCCGGGATAGATGTGCTCGGAAATATCGTCCAGGACCAGGTTGGCCCCAAAGGACTTGGAGAGGTGTTTAACGTCGATCACTTTGACGCAGCCTCCTTTCCAGCTTGCCCTGGAGCCAGGTCAGAAGCATCACGATAATCAGATACATCACCGCAATGCCCACATAGGGAAACATGTACTCATAGGTCTTTGCGCCCACCGCCTCGGCAAAGTAGACCAGTTCGGTGCCGCCGATAGCCGAGACCAAGGAGGTATCCTTAAAGAGGGTGATCAGCTCGTTGCCCAGGGCAGGCAGAATGTTCTTGAACGCCTGGGGGATGACGATAAAGCGCATGGTGTCAACGTATCCCAGCCCCAAAGATCGGCTCGCCTCGCTCTGTCCCACGTCCACGGACATGAGGCCGCCCCGGACGATCTCCGCCACATAGGCCCCCGAGTTGATCCCCAGACCCAGAATCCCCACCATGGTGTGGTTCCGGCTGGTCTTGAAAATGACAAAGCCCCAAATGAGCAGTTGGACCATCATGGGGGTGCCCCGAATGACAGTGGTATACACTTTGCACAAAGCGTTCAAAATCCCCAGCGCCAGATTCTTGCTGCCCACGCGCTGCTGGTCGTGGGCGGTACGGATTACCGCCACCAGCACGCCCAGAATGACGCCGATAACCAGGGCGGTAATGGTAAGTTCCAGGGTGATTCCCATTCCCTTAAGATAGAGCTTCCAGCGGTCCCCTTCAAGGAAGGCCCGGCTGAACCCCCTGCTGAACCAGTCCAGGAACTCTATGAACCGAGTACCCATAGACGCTCTCCTTTCTCTTCCTCAGCAGTGGAAGAAACGTGAGAAAGGCGGCTCCCGGAACGCAGCCCGGGAGTCGCCGCCTCAACGTTCCCTTTTAGTCCGCAGTGATATACCGATCCACGATGGCCTGGAAGGTACCATCCGCCTTCAGCTCAGTCATTGCGGCGTTCACCGCCTCCAGCAGGGCGGTGTTGCCCTTCTTCATGCCGATGGCGTAGTCCTCCTCCACCCAGGGGGTCTCCAGGATGGTCAGGCCCTCGTTGGCGGCCACATAGGCCTTGGCGGGCTCGTTGTCGATGATGACGCAGTCCACCTGGCCGTTCTTCAGGGCCTCCACGGCCAGAGCGCCCGTCTCATAGGCAATGACGTGGTCCTCACCGTAGCCGCCGTTCTCCGGGGTATCGGAGGCGTAGAGGTAACCGGTGGTGGCCTTCTGGCAGCCGATCATCTTCTCGCTCAGATTGTCCATGGTCACGTCGGAGCCCTCCTTGACAATGACCACCTGAATGCCGGTGGCGTAGCTGTCGGAGAAGTCCATGACCTCCTGACGATCCGGAGTAACGGAGACGCCGGCCATGACGATATCGCTCTGGCCGTTCTGAGCGGCCAGCAGGGCGGCGTCAAACCCCATGTCGTCCACCACCAGCTCCAGACCCAGCTTCTCGGCAATGGCGCCTGCCACCTCAACGTCGATGCCCTCGAAGGTACCGTCGTCCTTCACCATCTCATAGGGAGGGAAGGCGGCGTTGGTGGACATGTGGAGCTTGCCGGCCTCCACGGTGGTCAAGCCGCTCTCGGCGGGAGCGCTGGCGGAGGGTGCGGGGGCGCTGGCGCTGGGGGAGGGAGATGCGCTGCTGCCGCCGGAGCAGGCGGCCAGCAGAGACAGGCTCATAGCCAGGCCCAGAGCCAGGCAGAGCACCTTTTTCATCTGTTTCATTCCTATCCTCTTCCTTTCAGCCTTTGGCTTTTCCTATGCGGATGATTATACAGCATCTCTCGCAAATATTCAAGCCTTTTTTCATATTACTGCAATTTTATTCAAATGCAAAGGAATATGCATGAATGTCCGTATAAAATGGTCACCCTGCATAAAGGCAAAACGAGACCGCGCCGTTCGGCGCGGTCTCGTTGTTCCGGTAAAAGCTCAGCCCTTGGTGCAGTAGCCGTAGATGAAGTAGCCCAGGGGGGTGTAGAAGGCGCCGCTGATGTCGTCGGCCATCATGTACTTCTGGGTGTAGAAGTAGATGGGGCCCAGCGCCCAATCCTGACCGATGATGATGTCCTCGGCCTTGTGGAAGTAGCTCATGCGCTCGGCGGGATCAGACGTGGCCTTGGCCGCGTCGATCATGGCGTCGTACTCGGGGTTGGAGTACTGGGCGTCGTTGTTGCCGCCGCCGGTGTACCACATATCCAGGAAGGAGCAGGGATCGTTGTAGTCGGCGATCCAGCCGTTGCGGGCGATCTGGTACTCGCCCTTCTTACGGGTCTCCAGGAAGGCGTTCCACTCCTGGTTCTGGAGCTGCACGGTGACGCCCAGCTCCTCCTGCCACATCTGCTGCAGGGCCTCGCCCACGGCCTTGTGGGCGTCGGAGGTGTTATACAGGTAGGTCACGGTGGGGAAGCCCTCGCCGTTGGGATAGCCGGCCTCAGCCAGCAACTGGCGGGCCTTCTCACAGTTGGCCTGGTAGGTGGCGTCGTCCACAGGGGCGTCCCAGTAGTCGCCGCCCACGGTGCGGAAGTCGTCGCCGTTGGCATCGGCGTCATAGATGCCGGCGGGCACAAAGCCGGTGGCGGGCACCTGGCCGGTCTGGGTCACCTGCTCCACAATATACTTGGAGTCGATGGCCAGAGTAAAGGCCTGGCGGACCAGGGCGTTGTCAAAGGGCGCGGCCTGGGTCTGATAGCAGACATAGTAGGTGCCAATATAATCCACGATGTTCAGCTCGCCGGAAGCCAGCAGTCCAGCGATCTCATCCACGGGCATATCCTCGATGAACTGCAGGTCGCCGGAACGGTAGGCGGCCAGCATGGAGTTCTGATCCTCCATGAGCTGGAAGGTCAGAGAGTTGGGGCCCAGGTTGGCGGCATCATAGTGGTACTCGTTGGGCACCATCTTGATGTAGGAATCATGAACCCACTCGGCCAGCTTCCAGGGGCCGTTGGAGATATAGTGGCTGGAGTTGTCGTCGGTGGTCCAGGTATCGCCATAGGCCTCAATGATGTCCTGACGGACGGGGAAGGCGGCGGGGAAGGCGCAGATCTCCAGGAAGTAGGGGCAGTCGTAGGTCAGGTTGACCACGAAGGTGCTCTCGTCGGGAGCGGAGACGCCCAGGGTGGTGGGGTCGGCCTCACCAGCGTTGACCGCGGCGTAGCCCTGCACCATGTCGATCATGTAGCAGTAATCGGCGGCGGTCAGGGGATTGGCCAGGCGCTGCCAGGAGTACACGAAGTCGTTGGCGGTGACGGGCTGGCCGTCGGACCACTTGGCGTCGGAGCGAATCTTGAAGGTGTAGGTCACCGTGCCGTCGCCGTTGTCGGTCTTCTCATAGCTCTCGGCCTGGCCGGCCGCCAGCGCGGCGTAGTTCATGTTACCCTTTTCGTTGACGGGGTGGCCGCTGTCGCTCCACTTCATCAGGCCCTCAAACATATGCTGGGTCATGATGGCGCCGTCCACGGCGGAGTTCAGAGCGGGGTCGATGGTCTGGGGCTCGGACGCGATGCACACCGCCATGTCGAAGCCCTCGGCCGGGGTGCTCTCGGCGGGAGCCGAGGCGGACGGAGAGGGCGAGGGGCTCTGAGCGCTGGTGCCGCCGCAGCCGGACAGCAGCATGCCCAGAGACATGACGCCTACCAGAGCCAGGGCAAGCAGTCTCTTACGGTTCTTCATTTCAATACCTCCTGATTGATTTTGTATCATCTATAAGCCTATGCAGGCGTGATACCGCGGGGAAAGGGCTTCTGTCCTGTCTGACAGGACAGAAAAATGGCGTATACGCCATTGACTCCTGGAAAAATCAGACTCCCGGGAGTATTGGCATTATAGCACACATGTGACGCACTTGTAAAGCAAATGTTTCAAAAGTGTTACATAGAGGTTGTCCGCAGGAGCTCCCGCCGCTTTACCCCAGCAGATGGCAGGCCGCCCAATGGCCCGGCGCGTGCTCTTTGAATTCGGGAACGGCCTGCTTGCACTTGTCCGTGGCATACGGGCACCGGGTATGGAACCGGCAGCCCGTAGGCGGGTTCATGGGAGACGGGATGTCGCCCTCCAGCACGATCCGCTGCCGCGACCGGGAGACCTCCGGGTCCGGCACCGGCACCGCAGACAGCAGCGTCTTGGTATACGGGTGCAGGGGGTGCCGGTTCAGCTCATAGCTCTCCGCCAGCTCCACCAGACAGCCCAGATACATCACGCCGATCCGGTTGGAGATGTGCCGCACCACGCTCAGGTCGTGGGCAATGAAGAGATACGTCAGGCCCAGGTCCTGCTGCATGTCCTCCAGCATGTTCACCACCTGGGACTGGATCGAAACGTCCAGCGCCGAGATGGGCTCGTCGCACACGATGAACTCCGGCTTCACCGCCAGCGCGCGGGCGATGCCCACCCGCTGCTGCTGGCCGCCGGAAAATTCGTGGGGGTAGCGGTTGGCGTGCTCCGTGTTCAGGCCCACCTGCCCCAGCAGCTCCTTGATCCGGTCGGTCCGCTCCTGCTTGCTGCCGTAGAGCTTGTGGATATCCAGGGCCTCGCCGATGATCTCTCCCACCGTCATGCGGGGGTCCAGGGAGGCCGACGGGTCCTGGAAGATGATCTGCATCTTCCGCCGGTAGGGCAGCATGTTCACCGCCACCTTCTGTCCCACCGGCTTGCCGGCGGCGTCCAGCGTCCGCTCAAAGATGGTCTCCCCATCGTAGATGATCTTGCCCGACGTGGGCTCATGCAGCCGCAGGATGGTGCGGCCCAGGGTCGTCTTGCCGCAGCCCGACTCGCCCACCAAGCCCAGCGTCTCACCGCGGTGAATAAACAGCGACACGCTCTCCACCGCCTGTACCCCGGGGCCCTTCGTCCCCTTCACCGGGAAATACTTCTTGAGGTCCTGGACCTCCAGAAGGATCTTGTTCTCACTCATGGTCCGTGCCCTCCTCTGCCTTGGTATCGGGGGCCGTCTTATCCAGCGCGCCGCCCTCGGCGCCCAGCTTTTCGCCCTTCTTGCGCTCCTGCACCCGCAGCCAGCAGGCCGACCGGTGGTCCTCCCCGATCTCCACATAGGGAGGCATCTGCTTCAGGCAGATCTTCATGCAGTGCTCGCACCGCGGCGCGAACGGACACCCCTCCGGCGGGTTCAGCATGTCCACCGGCGTGCCCTCGATGGGGATCAGCCGCTCATAGCTCTCCGCGTCCACACGGGGCATGGACCGCAGCAGTCCTACTGTATACGGATGGCTGGGCCGGTAGAAGATGTCGTTCACGGGACCCTGCTCCACGATCTTGCCGGCGTACATCACGCTCACCTTGTCGCAGATCTCCGCCACCACGCCCAGGTTATGGGTGATGAAGATGATCCCCATGTGCGTTTTCTTTTGCAGGTCCTTCATCAGCTCCAGGATCTGTGCCTGGATGGTCACGTCCAGCGCCGTCGTCGGCTCGTCCGCGATCAGCAGCTTGGGGTGGCAGATCAGCCCCATGGCGATCATCACCCGCTGCCGCATGCCGCCGGAAAACTCGTGGGGGTACTGCTTCATCCGCTTGGCCACGTTGTTGATCCCCACCAGCTCCAGCATCTCCATGGCGCGCTTCGAAGCGTCCTCCTTGGAGATGCTCTTGTCGTGGGCCCGCAGCGCCTCGATGAGCTGGTTGCCCACCGTATACACCGGGTTCAGACAGGTCATGGGGTTCTGGAAGATCATGGCCACCTCCCGGCCCCGGAAGTCCGTCATCTCCTCCTTCGTCTTGGCCAGCACATCCTGGCCCTCGAAGGTGATGGACCCGCCGATCACCTTGCCCGGGGACTGCAGAAGGCCGATGATGGAGTACGCCTCCACGCTCTTGCCCGAGCCTGACTCGCCCACGATGCCCATGACCTCGTCATAGTTCAGATCATAGCTGATCCCGCCGACCGCCTTCACTTCGCCCGCAGGCGTGAAGAAGGAGACCCGCAGGTCCTGGACCTCCAGCAGCTTACCGGACTTCTGCTCCTGCGTTGTATTGATATTCGATTCCATGTCGTCTCCTCCTTCCTTATTTCTTCAGTCTCGGGTCCAGAGCGTCCCGCAGGCCGTCTCCGAACAGGTTGAAGGAGAGGATCATGACGCTGAGGATGATGGCCGGGAAAAACAGCCGGTATGGATAGGAATACATGCCCTGAAGCGCCTCCGATGCCATGGACCCCAGGCTGGTCATGGGCGCCGAAACGCCCACGCCCAGGAAGGACAGGAAGGACTCCAGGAAGATAGCGGAGGGAATTTGCAGGCAGGTGGTCACCACCAACTGCCCGATGCAGTTGGGCAGCAGGTGCCGCTTGATGATCCGGCCGCTGGAGGCGCCCAGGGCCCGGGCGGCGGTGACGTACTCCTGCTGCTTCACCTGGAGGACCTGGCCGCGGATGATGCGGCTCATGCCCACCCAGTACAGCATGCCGAAGGCCATAAACATGGAGATCAGGTTGGCCCCCATGGTGGCCACAAAAGCCGAGCCCGGCCCGCTGTAGGCCTTGATGGCCTCGCCCAGCATGGCCGACAGCAGCAGGATAACCAGCACCTCGGGGACCGAGTAGATGACCTCCACGATCCGCTGCATCACCGCGTCCACCTTGCCGCCGAAGTAGCCCGAGATGGACCCGTACGTCGCCCCGATGATGAGCACCAGCAGCGCCGCGCACACACCCACCAGCATGGACACCCGGGTGCCTACCATCACGCGCACCATGATGTCCCGCCCGAATTTATCCGTACCGAACACGTGGGGGAACACCGACTCCCCCGCCGCCTTCCGCTCTAGCTCCTTGTTGGAGTAGCCGAACAGGTGGGTCTTGATTCCCAGCTCATGCCGCAGATAAGACTCCAGCTCGTCTCCGGACAGCACATTGCCCTCCTCGTCCGTGTAGGTGCTGGACGCCTTGGCGTTGGCGCGCACCACCGCCGCGTCCACCGCGGTAAAGGGCCTGCCCTCCGCCTCCGCCTTGGCCCGGGCCTCTTCCACGGCCTGCTCCGGGTCCTTGGTGTTCAGCGCCTCCGCCAGCTTGGCCTGGTCCTCCAGGCTCGTATGCCACGGGTGCAGGTTTTCCGCGCCCTTGTTGAACTGGTCATAGCCGTAGGGCACCACCATCGGGCCCACAAAGGCGAACAGCATGATGGCCACCAGCACGCACAGCGCCACCATGGCCACCGTGTTCTTCCGCAGCCGCCGCCACGCGTCCGCCCAGTACGACACGCTTTTGCGCTGCTGAATGAAGTCCTCCTTCTCCGCCGCGCTGGCCTTGGAGAAGTCAGAGTCGGTCAGGTCGTTCCAGTGCAGGATATCCTCCACGTCGGGCTGCAGAGAGCCAAAGCGAGGCTTGTTTTTATGGTCCGCCATTGGTCAGTCTACCCCCTTGGCCAGATTGATACGCGGGTCTACCACCTTATAAAGGATGTCCACCGCCAGATTCATCAGTACGATAAAGGTCGCCAGGAAAATGACCGTCCCCATAATCATCGGGTAGTCCAGCGCCGTGATCGACTGCACGAAGGACCGGCCCAGACCGGGGATGTTGAACACTTTCTCCACCACGAAGCCGCCGCACAGAGTAAAGGCGGTCAGGGGGCCCAGGTAAGTAATGACTGGGATCAGCGCGTTGCGCAGCGCGTGCTTGAAGATAATGGGCGCCGTCTTCAGGCCCTTGGCCCGCGCTGTCTTGATATACTCCTGGTTGATGGCGTCCAGCATGGACGACCGGGTCAGCCGCGCAATGTAGCACATGGGATACAGCCCCAGGCACAGGCACGGCAGGATATAGCCCCGGATGCCGTTGGCCTCCGAGAAGGTGTTCGGGAAGAAGTGCAGCGCCTCCACACCCCCGCAGAACACCACCATCAGCGTACTGGCCACCACAAAGGCCGGCAGCGACACGCCCAGCGTGCACACCACCCGCAGGATGCTGTCCGTCAGCTTCCCCCGCCGGTACGCCGCCAGGCACCCCAACGGCACCCCCACCAGCGTGGCCCAGGCCACCGCCACGATGCCCAGTTTGGCGGAGATGGGGAACTTCTCCATAATCATCTCCAGCACCGGCCGGTTCTTCGACATCTTGATCGACGTGCCGAAGTCTCCCTGCAGCAGGTTGCTCATGTACCGGATGTACTGCTCCGGCAGCGGCTTATCCAGCCCGTATTTCTCGTTCAGCGCGTCGATGACGCTCTGCGGCGGCGTTTTCTCCGCCAGCCACGGATTACCCGGCGCCGCGTTCATCAGGAAAAAGGTCAGCGTCGCCACCAGAAATACCGTCAGCAGCGCCATCAATACCCGTTTCACCAGATATTTTGCCATTTTTTCACTTCCTACAATTCGTTCTTTCTGTTTGGACGCTCCGCGCCCATGCCTCCACAAGCGGACAGCCGCGCACCGGACGTCTGGGCAGGGGTCCGCGGGCGGCTGTCAAGGTGTTGCCGATTTTCATATTTTATACTATTCTTACTTCTCCGTCAAGGTGTTGTGCTTTTCAAATTGATGCTAAATCCTTCATGTCCTGCAATGGTTTTCTGTTTGAAAACACAAAACCAGTTTTCTGTCCTCGTGTCAGAGGCACTTTTGAGGGCAGCGCATTTTTTGACGCTTTACATTGCAAAAGCGGCGGACCTACGCCCTTGCGTCGGTCCGCCGCTGCCCCTCCGTCCGTATGCCCGTTTCCGGCCGCCGGGGGCCTCTCAGTCGAAGCCCAGGCCCATATAGCCCTTCCGCTCGTTGCGCCAAGCGGCCTCCAGCTCCGAGTTGTACCACTTGACCATGCCAAACGCCTGCAAATAGCTGCCGGGCAGCCCATCCCAGAAGGGAGGCGTGCGCAGATGATAGCGGACGGCGGGCAGCTCCCGGGCCAGCAGGGCGGCCGCCCCGGCCATGGCGGGAGCTGGGATAATCAGCTCCTTGACCAGCACCGAGTCCTCGTTGAGGTATTCGGCGGCGGCGCAGCCCTGCGTGCCGTTCACGTTCAGCAGATAAAGTCCGCTGTTGGCCATCCGGGACAACCCCTCCTGGTAGCCGATGGCGCCGTCGGCATAGGAGACCCGGAAGGTCCCCTCCAACAGCCGCTCCCGCACCCGGTTATACGTCTCCGGATCGGCGGGGGTGAGGGTGTCCCCCGCGCAGTTCCGCCGGGCCATGTACTGTAGCAGCTCCACCTTCCGGGTGGCAAAGCACTCGGAGAAGCCGGCGGCGGCGAAGAAGCGGTGGAGGCTGGCCTCGGCGGGAACGATGGTGACGCAGTCCAGCTTTTTCTCCTGGAGGTAAAAATCTACATAGTTGAGGATAAACCGGCCGAAGCCCTTCTTCCGGGCCCCGGGGTGGGTGGCCAGAGCATAGATGTACGCCGAGCTGGCCTGGGCTCCGTCCGGCAGGGACAGGGTGACGGGGAAGAGGGCCACCATGGTCTCCAGGGCCCCGTCCTCCAGCAGCACCAGGGTCTCCACACCGGCTGGCCGGTGGGTATAGAAATAGTCGATATAGGCGTCGTCGTCCCCAAAGGACAGCTTCCACAGCTCCTTTTGCCGGGTCTCCTCCCCGGGGCGGGCGGGTCTGATCTCGATCATGGGGTCACCTTCTTTCTCTGCCGCGCTCTACCGCTGGGTCGCGGCGTATTTTTCCACCATCCGGTCGGGGTAGTAGGATTCCTTGGCCTTGCGCAGGCCCTCCACCCCCATGTCGTCCTCCCGGTTGAGGTACCGGACGTTGGGGTGCTTGGCCCGGACCCACCGGGCAAATTCCCGGTTGATCATGGCGTAGGCCCCCTGGAGCTCGCCGTAGGCCTTCTCAAAGTGGACGTCGTAGGTGTCGGAGTTGAGGCGGTCCCCCATGGTAAAGGCCACTACCTCCCCGTACACCCGGATGAGCCCCCCCTCCAGGCCCAGAGCGTGGTAATGGTCCATGGCGGTGCGCAGGGCGATGCCCTCGTCGCCCAGGTCCCGCTCTTCGGCGGCGCCCTCCCGGACCATGCTGCGCCGGTACCACTCCTGATCCATTTCCAGGCACTCGGGCAGGGTTTGGGGGGTGATCTCCTCATAGACCCAGGAGGGGTTATTGTCCATAAAGCGGTTGATGTGGTTGCGCTTGGCGTGGAGCTTTTTGCCGGTCAGATCGGCCAGGCGGTCGATGTCGTAGAGGTAATCGAAGCCGTCCCGGTCGGCCTCATAGGCAAAGCGGCCGGGCATGAGCCGGTCCAGCTCCTCCATCTGCCGGGTGGTGAGGCAGACCAGCCGCAGGGGCTGCCGCCGCTCGTCGGCCTCCCGGGCCAGGATGTCGATGGCGGCGGCCAAGTCGCCGCTGCCCGCCGGATACATGTAGCTGCACCCCATCCGTCCGCACAGATGAGTGACCAGAAACCCGTTCACCTGGGCGATCTCCTGGCCATAGGCCCGGCTCCAGACAAACAGATTGGTAAAATTATAGTCGCAGCCCCGGTAGTCCGCCTGGGCCAGCAGGGCGTCCACCCAGGCTTTGTCCGAGGGCTGCGGCGTTCGGAAGTCAATCATATCGGTTTCATTCTCCTTGGCAATGCTTTCTAGTACGAAATTCTATCACGAAGTCCTCCCCAACGCAAGGAAAACCCGCCGATTTTGCCCGGCATTTCACCCGGTCACCGACCGTCCCAGCGGCAGCGGGCCAAATCCACCCGCCCGTCGGGGGTGAAGGGGACTCCCTCCGCCTCCAGCATGGCCCGCTGGACCCCAGGGCCAAAGGCGTGCTCCCGGATGACGCCGTCCCGGGCCATCACCCGGTGGCAGGGAATGGCGGAGTCGGTACAGGCCGCCATGGCGTAGCCCACCGCCCGCGAGGCCCGGGGGCTACCCGTCATCAGGGCGAGCTGGCCGTAGGTGGCCGCCCGGCCGGGCGGAATCTGCCGCACCAGGGCATATACCTTGTCATAATAGCTCACCGTCCGGCCTCCTCCCGTCCCTTTTGAGGACAGCGCCCTTCTTCCGCGTCATGCTCCAGTCCGATAGAAAATTAGTATAACACGTTTGGCCCGTGAAAAACCAGGCCGGGCGCAAAAAGCTCCGGGCGCTGACATGCAGCGCCCGGAGCCGGCCCCGGCGCTCAATAGCCAGGGTAGACGTCGCTCTTTCTGGGCAGGATGATGGCGGCGATGAGGTAGACCCAGAAGCCCAGCGAGAAGCTGACGACGGTGAGCACCACCCACAACAGCCGCACCAGGCTGGGGTCCATGTTAAAATATTCGGCCACGCCGCCGCAGACGCCGGCCAGCATCCCATGGTCCAGGCGATAGAGCTTTTTCGGTTCGTTCATAGCAACCCCTCCTTCATTTGTATTCAGTATACGGCCCAAGGATGAAAAAAACCAGAGGGAAAAGATTAAAAATCCTTAAAATCCAGCCCTATTTCCCCTCGACCTCCAGCAGAACGCCCTTTTCATACTTCAGGCGGGCCACCTCGTTTTTGGTGGTCTTCTGGATGTCGTCCATGCGCATCTCTTCGGTGATGGTGGACACCAGGGTGTAGGCCACGCCGTGACGCTTGGCTCGGCCGGTGCGGCCGATGCGGTGGACGTAATACTCGTTCTCGTCCGGCACGTCGTAGTTGAACACCACGTCCACGTCGTCAATGTCCAGGCCCCGGGCGGCCACGTCGGTGGCCACCAGCACCCGAAGCTCTCCCCTGCGGAACTTGTTCAGGGTCTGCTCCCGGACCCGCTGCTGGATGTCACCGTGGATGGCCTCGGCGGAGATGCCCTTCATCTTCATCAGGCCGGCCAGCCGGTCGGTCATATTCTTGGTGTTGCAGAAGGCGATGGCCCGCTCGTAGCTGCCCGCCTCCAGCAGCTTGACGGTGATGTCCACCTTCTCCCCCCGGTCCACGGCGATGCGGTACTGCTGGATGTCCGGCTTGTTCTGCTCGTCGGCCCGGACCACGATCTCCACCGGGTCCCTCTGGTATACCCAGGAGATATCCATCACCTCCCGGGAGATGGTGGCGGAAAACATGCCCAGGTTCTTCCGGGACTTGATCTGGTCCAGGATGCGGGTCACGTCGTGGATGAAGCCCATATCCAGCATCCGGTCGGCCTCGTCCAGCACCACGGTCTGGACCTGATCCAGCCGGACGGTGCGGCGCTTCATGTGGTCCATCAGGCGGCCGGGGGTGGCCACCACGATCTGGGGCTTTTTCTTGAGCTGGGTGATCTGCTTTTCGATGGGCTGTCCGCCATAGAGCACCACGGCCCGGACCCCCTCCTTGAATTCACACAGGTCCCGCAGCTCCTCCATAATCTGGATGGCCAGTTCCCGGGTGGGGGCCAGCACCAGGCCCTGGACGGCGTCCGACGCCGGGTCCACGTGCTCTACCATGGGGATGCCGAAGGCAAAGGTCTTGCCGGTGCCGGTAGGGGCCTTGGCGATCACGTCCCTCCACTCCATAAAATAGGGGATGGCCCCGCCCTGGACGGGGGTGGCCTGGACGTAGCCCTTCTTTTCAATGGCCCTCATCAGTTCGGGGGATAGCTCCAGTTGGTCGTAGCGCACGACCTCGTTGACCTGCTCACCGTTGATTTCCATGGGTGCAAAAGTCCTTTCCATTTCGATTTGCCTGATTCAAGGTCTCCCACAGGCATCGAAACTCCCTTTCGTACCCAAACGCCCGCGCTCCGGGGCGCGACCTCAAATCCAACCGCCGGGCCCGGCCCGGCGCAGTTCGCGCGACCACTATATCACAGTCCGGCCCGTTGCGCAAGCCCGGCTCCGGACCGACGGCCGGCCTCTTTCCTCCGCCGGAACACGTGGACCCGGAAGTCTGCCGTCACCCGCAGGCCGTCCAGGGCGGCCAGGCGTTCCGCTCCCGCCCTGGGGGTCTTCCAGTAGTAGGGGGTCATGCGAAACAGGTCCGCCAGAGTCTCCCGGTCGGGCAGGTCCAGCGCCGCCGTCACGGGCACGATGTCGAGATATTCCAAGCCCTCATAGGGCGTCTCGGCCTCCCGGTTCCGATAGGGTGCGTCGTACAGCACCTGCTTGAGCTCCCATAGGTGCCGGGCGGCGGGCACCACATAGAGGTAGGTCCCGCCGGGCCGCAGCACCCGCCGAAACTCCTCCAGAGCCAGGGGGGAGAAGCAGTTGAGCAGCAGGTCCGCCGAGGCGTCCGCCACCGGCAGATGGTACACCGACGCCACGGCAAACTCGGCGTTCTTCTCCCGCCGGGCCGCCCAGCGCAGGGAGGGCTTCGACAGGTCCACCCCCGCCATCCGGACCGGACGGCCGGCCTCCATCAGGGCCCGGTACACCCCGGCGGTGTAATACCCCTCGCCGCAGCCGGAGTCCAGCACCGCCGGAGCCGCCGTCTCCCCCAGGCGCTCCAGCGCCAGCTCACACAGGGTCCGCCGCAGGGGAGCGTACCACCCCCCGGACAAAAAACGGTTCCGGGCGGCGGCCATATCCCTGTCGTCCCCGGGGTCCCGGGCGTGCTTCCGGTTGGCGGGGAGGAGATGCACGTATCCCTCCCGGGCGATGTCGTAGCTGTGCCCGTTGGGGCAGGTGTAGGCCCACTCCCCCCGGTCCAGGGGAGCGGCGCAGACGGGGCAGCGGAACAGGCTCTCCATATGCCCCCCTCCTTTTCTCAAAAAGCTGCTTTCAGATATACCACAATCCCCGGAACTTGTCCAATTTTTCTCTAGGATTTCCTCCGCCGTTATGATATAATACCTCTTCGAATGATGATTTCTATATAAAAAGGAGTACGACATGATCACTGTTTCCGATCTGGGCCTCCAGTACAGCGGCCAGCCCCTCTTTTCCCACGTGGACCTGCAGTTCGTCAAGGGGAACTGCTACGGCATCATCGGCGCCAACGGCGCGGGGAAATCCACCTTTCTGAAGATCCTTTCCGGCGAGCTGGAGCCCACCTCCGGCGAGGTGTCCATTCTGCCCAAGACCCGCATGTCGGTGCTCAAGCAGGACCAGAACGCCTACAACGCCTATACCGTCATGGACACGGTCATCATGGGCAACCAGCGCCTGTACGACATCGGCAAGGAGAAGGAGGCCCTCTACGCCAAGGAGGACATGACGGAGGAAGACGGTATCCGCGCCTGCGAGCTGGAGGAGGAATACGCCGAGCTGGGCGGCTGGGAGAGCGAATCCGACGCCAGCCGTATCCTCCAGGGCCTGGGCATCCCGGTGTCCATGCACTATGACGTGATGGAGAACGTGGACGGCCGGCTGAAGGTGAAGGTGCTGCTGGCCCAGGCGCTGTTCGGCAATCCGGATATCCTGCTGCTGGACGAGCCCACCAACAACCTGGACATCAACGCCATCAACTGGCTGGAGGACTTTTTGCTGGACTTCGAGGGCACCGTCATCGTGGTCAGCCACGACCGGCACTTCCTCAACACCATCTGCACCCACATCGTGGACATCGACTACAACAAGATCAAAATGTACGTGGGCAACTACGACTTCTGGTATGACGCCTCCCAGCTCATGCAGAACCTGATGAAGAACCAGAGCAAGAAGAATGAGGAGAAGGCCCAGGAGCTCAAGGAGTTCATCTCCCGGTTCTCCGCCAACAAGTCCAAGAGCAAGCAGGCCACCGCCCGCCGGAAGCTGCTGGAGAAGATCACCCTGGAGGAGATCCCCGCCTCCTCCCGCCGCTACCCCTGGGTGGCCTTCTCCCCCGACCGGGAGGTGGGCAAGGACATTCTGTTCGTCACCGACGTGAGCAAGACGGTGGACGGCGTGAAGCTGCTGGACCACGTCTCCTTCACGGTAAATCACGGCGACAAGATCGCCTTCGTGGGCGAGAACGAGAACGCCCACACCGCCCTGTTCAAGATCCTCACCGGCGAGTGGGAGCCCGACGAGGGCACCGTGAAGTGGGGCCAGACGGCCACCTTCTCCTACTTCCCCAAGGATAACACCGAGTTCTTCCAGGACTGCGGGGACAATCTGGTGGAGTGGCTGCGCCAGTTCTCCGAGGACAAGCACGAAGCCTATCTGCGGGGCTTCCTGGGCCGGATGCTCTTCTCCGGCGACGAGGTGTACAAGCCCGTCAAGGTCCTGTCCGGCGGCGAGAAGGTGCGGTGCATGCTCTCCCGGATGATGCTCTCCGGGGCCAACGTGCTGCTGCTGGACCAGCCCACCAACCACCTGGACCTGGAGTCCATCGCCGCCGTCAACAACGGGCTGGAGGCGGTGAAGTGCAACGTGCTCTTCTCCTCCCACGACCACCAGATGGTCCAGACCGTGGCCAACCGCATCTTTGACTTCACCGCCGACGGCCGGCTCATCGACCGTCTGATGACCTACGACGAGTATCTGGAGCGGGTGGCACAGGAGGCGCAGGGCTGAGGGCCTCCCGCGTCGGGCGCAGGGCCCATGGCCCCGGCGGACACTCCGACGCGGCCCCGGACCGCCTCGTCGGCCGGGCCTCTTTTCCATCCTCCCAAAACGTGGTATACTGATCTGAACTCTTTTTTCAGAGAGGACTTGAACACATGCGGAAAGATATCCTGCTTCCCGGCGTAGCCGTGGCGGGCGGAGCGGCGGGCTTCCTCCTGCGCCGTTGGGAGCTCTCCACCGCCTTTGAGCCGGACACCGGCCTGCCCGTGGCCGGAGCCCCCGCCACCTGGGCCCTCATCGCCCTGACCGTGGTGGTGGCCGCCGTGCTGGCCGTGCTGTGCCGGGGCACCCATCGGGTTTTCCCCGGCGGCTATGACGAGGCCTTCGGCGCCCCCAACAACGCCCTGTATCTGACGGTCCTGGTGGCCGCCGCCTTTTTGATGGCCGCCTCCGGCCTGCTCACCTTCCTGCTCTACCTGCGGCACGACGTGACGGCCTTCTCCCGGGTACTGCTGGCCCTGATGAGTCTGGTATCCGCCGCGTGCCTGTTCGTGGTGGGCAAAAACAACTACCGCATGGAGGGCCGCGGCAAGTACAGCGCCGCCCTGCTTCTGCCGTCCTACACCTGCTGTCTGTGGCTCATCTCGGCCTATCAGGCCCGCTCCGCCGACCCGGTGATCCTGGACTACGTCTACCAGCTCTTTGCCGTCATCGCCGCAGTGCTGGGCACCTACTTTACGGCGGGCTTTGCCTTTGAGCGGGCCAAGGTCTTTCGGGCCTCTTTCTTCTCGCTGCTGGGCGTTTATTTCTGTCTGGTGACCCTGGCCGACCGCCATGATGTGTCCATGCTGCTGCTGTTTGTGGCCTTCGCCCTCTACCTGCTGGCCACCACCGTCCTTCTGCAGTACAACGCCGCCCGGCCGGAGGGCCCGCGAATGCCCCGCCGGCTGCAACCGGAAGATACCGAAGAGATTGAAATCAATAGGGAGGGAACCCCGGATGAAGGATAAAAACACCTTTTATATCACCACGCCCATCTATTACCCGTCCGACAAGCTCCACATCGGCCACACCTACTGCACCGTGGCCACCGACGCCATGGCCCGCTACAAGCGCCTGCAGGGATATGAGGTCATGTTTCTCACCGGCACCGACGAGCATGGCCAGAAGATCGAGGACAAAGCCCGGGAGGCCGGCCTGGCCCCCAAGGCCTTCGTGGACAACATCGTGGAGGGCCCCCGGGGGGTGCTGGACCTGTGGAAGCTGATGAACATCAGCAACGACCGCTTTATCCGCACCACCGACGACTATCACATGGAGTCGGTGCAGAAGATTTTTAAGCAGCTCTATGAGCAGGGGGACATCTACAAGGGCAAATACGTGGGCAAATACTGCAAGCCCTGCGAGTCCTTCTGGACCGAGACCCAGCTCGTGGACGGCAAGTGCCCCGACTGCGGCCGGGAGGTGGTGGACGCCGAGGAGGAGGCTTACTTCTTCAAGCTGTCCAAGTACGCCGACCGCATCCAGCACCTGCTGGAGGATACCGACTTCCTCGAGCCCCGCAGCCGGGTCAACGAGATGGTCAACAACTTCATCAAGCCCGGCCTGGAGGACCTTTGCGTCTCCCGGACCAGCTTTTCCTGGGGCGTGCCCGTGGATTTCGACCCGGGCCACGTGGTGTACGTCTGGATCGACGCCCTGTCGAACTACATCAACGCCCTGGGCTACGACAACGAGAAGTACCACGACTTTGACCAGTTCTGGCCCGCCGACGTGCACTTCGTGGGCAAGGAGATCGTCCGCTTCCATTCCATCATCTGGCCCGCCATCCTGATGGCTCTGGACCTGCCCCTGCCCAAGAAGGTATACGGCCACGGCTGGCTGCTGCTGGACGGCGGCAAAATGAGCAAGTCCAAGGGCAACGTGGTGGACCCCTACCTGCTGGCCGAGCGCTACGGCGTGGACGCCCTGCGGTACTTCCTGCTGCGGGAGTTCCCCTTTGGCTCCGACGGCAACTTCTCCAACGAGGCCCTTATCACCCGCATCAATACCGACCTGGCCAACGACCTGGGCAACCTGGTCTCCCGCACGGTGTCCATGGTGGGCAAGTACTTCCCGGGCGGCAAGCTGCCCGCCGCCCAGACCGCCGATCCTCTGGACGACGAGCTGGCGGCCCTGGGGGCCGGCCTGCGGGAGAAATACGAGGCCCAGATGGAAAAATACGCCTTCCAGAATGCCCTGATGGAGGTCTTTGCCGTCATTGGCCGGGCCAACAAGTATATCGACGAGAACAAGCCCTGGGTGCTGGCCAAGGACCTGGAGGCCAACGGCCCCCGTCTGGCCCGGGTGATGTATAACCTGCTGGAGTCCATCCGCATCTCTGCCGTGCTGCTCACCCCCTTTATGCCCCAGACCTGTGAGAAGATCTTTGCCCAGATCGGGGCGGACGCCTCTCTTCAGACCTGGGAGAGCGCCGGCGCCTGGGGCCGGCTGCCTGCCGACGCCCAGGTCAGCCGGGGGGACAACCTCTTCCCCCGCATCGACGTGAAGAAGGAGCTGGAGGAGCTGGAGAAAGCGTCTGAGGCGGCCAAGCAGGCAGCCCAGGACGCCAAGGAGCCGGAGTATATCACCATCGACGACTTTGCCAAGGTGAAGTTCCTGACCTGCAAGGTGCTGGAGTGCGACGCGGTGAAGAAGTCCAAGAAGCTGCTCCGCTTCACCCTGGACTGCGGCGAGGGCCAGACCCGGCAAATCCTCTCCGGCATCCACGAGTATTACGAGCCCGAGGACCTGGTGGGCAAGACCCTGGTGGCCTGCGTCAATCTGGCCCCCCGAAAGATGATGGGCCTGGAGTCCAACGGGATGCTCATTTCCGCCGTGAAGGAGATCGACGGCAAGGAGCAGCTCCACCTGCTGATGCTGGACGACAAGGTGCCCGCCGGCTTTGAGCTGTGCTGACCGGACAACAAAAGAGCCCGCCCCCGACCGGGGCGGGCTCTTTTGTTATTTGGGATCGGGACCCATGGCCTGGAGCAACTGGTCCACCGCCGCCCGCTGTTCGTCGTTCAGGCGGCGGTAGCCGCTGACCAGCCGGCGCTCTCGCTCGGTCAGGTCCATGGAAACAACGGCCAGGGCTTCGCCGTTGAGCAGTGTCCAGAGGGAGACGTCCAGCGCCTTGGCAATCCTCCGGGCGGCGTCAATCGAAGGGGTGCTCCTGCCGTTGACATAATCACTGATTGCACTTTGGGAGACCTCTGCTAGCTCCGCCACCTTGGACTGACTTTTGCCGCGCCAGTCCAGCAGTTCTTGCAACTTTTCCCCAAATGTCATCTGGATCGCCCCCTTTGTATGATTGCATTATATCCAGGTGGGGGGGCTTTTGATGTTTTGACCTAATTTCCAATAATTTTTACCGAAAAAAAGATTGACATAATTTGTAACTCATTGTAGAATGGTTACAGTTTCCAAAAATACTTGGATTTTAAAAATGGAAGGAGACCTCCCGCTATGAAAGCAACCGGAATCGTAAGGACCGTAGACGAATTGGGCCGCATCGTCCTGCCCATCGAGCTCCGCAGGACCATGGGCATCCAGGATAAAGACCCGCTGGAGATCTCCGTGGACGAGGGGTGCATCCTCCTGACCAAATACCAGCCCTCCTGCGTCTTCTGTGGCGAGACCGCCGACGTGATTCTCTTCCGAGGCAAAAACGTCTGCCCCGCCTGCCGCCGGGCCCTGGCCCTTCTCTGACCCTCCGAACAACGGCGGGCCCCGGGCCCTCTCTTACCCCCCGCACAACAGCGGGGGGGGCGGCCG
>ERZ781272.538-NODE-538-length-23348-cov-4.925557_pt1 | contig 23348 bp, 23 predicted proteins | sample MGYA00375850_ERZ781272 | MGnify/ENA primary metagenome ERZ781272 (study PRJEB29790, sample SAMN06051246) | human gut metagenome | host: Homo sapiens | place: USA: Cincinnati, Ohio | collected 2013-06-21 | study: EMG produced TPA metagenomics assembly of the Gut...
ATAATGTTTGACCTCCGATGAAGAAGATCCCTGCGGGGCCGTGTTTTTATTCGACAACGGGTTTTCGGCAAACAGGCTGTACAGGCCATATCCTGCGAATACCATCAACCCGACAACAAACACGCCACCCAGCACCATGGCAAATGCCCGCATGCCCCGGTTTCGCTTGCCTGGTCTGCGCGGCTGCCTGCCCGCATTTTCGTAATCCGAAAAATTCCACTGGTATTCCTCCTGGCTGCGGTCATTCTGTCCGGAAGGATAGCTGTAATACTCATAGGTAGGGCGGCCATTTTGTTCAGAATTTTGGCCCTTGTTCCCCTGTCCGTCAAATTGGCTCATATGGCGAGTGCCTCCTAAAAGTTACCGGTATTCGAATCCCTTTCTGACTCCGGAAGAACGGGAGGAGCTTCCTGCCCTTTTGTGTCGCGAGGGCGCCTTGCCGCAGCGCGTTCCGGTTTTACCGGTTTGGCAGAGGGGAGGGTAAATGCAAACTGTGCATATTCCCCTTCTGTACTGCGCACCATGATATCCCCAGAGTGCAGATTGATGATAGATTTCACGATATACAATCCCAGGCCAACTCCTGTCTTATCAAGGCTGCGGGATTTATCTGATTTATAGAAGCGGTCGAAAATATGGGCGATTTCCTCCTTGGAAATGCCCTGCCCGCTGTTTTTAATGCCGACAAAGACCTTGTGTCCGTCATCCTTGCAGGTAAACTCCAGATATCCGCCGTCGTTGACAAACTTAACGGCATTCTCCACCAGGTTGTAAATCACCTGATGGATCAAATCCGGGTCAGCCTCCACGTAAAATTTTTCCGTGCTGAGGCCTCGGACTTCCAGCTGTTTTTCCTCGATTCGCTGCTCAAAGGTAAACAGGACATTGAGAATGGTCTCGTTTAAATCGAACCGGGTCGGGACAATCTTCATCTCCCCTGCTTCAATCCGTGCGATGTTGAGCATGGAACGCACCAGGCGGGACAGGCGTTTAACCTCCTGCGAGACGATTTGCAGGTAATGGTCGCGCTTTTCTTCCGGAATCGTCCCATCCAAAATCCCGTCGATAAAGCCGCTGATGGTAGTCATCGGCGTTTTCAGCTCATGCGAGACATTGGCGACAAAGCTTCGGCGCATGGATTCGAGCGTGGAAAGGGAGTTTGCCATGTTGTTGAAGGCGATCGCAAGCTGTCCCATCTCGTCGAATTGAGAGACCTGAACACGCTGGGAGAAATCCCCCTTTCCGAAGTTTTGGGCCGCGTTTGCCATAACGCGCAGTGGTTTGACCATGTTTCGAGTGATAAAATATATGATGATGCACGAAAGCAATAGTACCGCGCAGGCGGAAACCACAAAAATTTTGAGCATCTCCGTTAAAAACACAGCCAGGGAATCCGCCGAGGAGGAGGCAAATACCGCCCCGATATAGGTCCCGTCAATAATGACGGGAATCCCAACCGTATAATATTGCCCCTGATAGACCCCGCCCAGGTTGCCGAGTTCAACAAACCGGTCGGCTTTTACCTGATTCATCACGCTGTCCGGAATCAGGTAGGTCATGTGCGGACAGTCTCCCTGTTCGGTACACAGCAGGGTTTTTCCCTTGGTGTTGACGAAAAAGATGTTCGCATCCGTGGCCTTACTCAAAATATAGTAGCCCGGCGCCATGACAGAGCTATCCAGCTTGTCCTGTCCGTCTTCATCCTGCACAATGCTCTGCTGGGTGAGCAGTACCGCATGCTGGACGTTGCGTTCGAGCATATTTTGCTTGTCCAGTTTGAAATACTGGGCGGCAAACGCTAAAAAAAGCGCGCCAAGCACCGTGATGCTGACGATAATCATTGCCGCACAGGCGGTAAAATATTTGGTAAAAAGACTTTTTTGCATGTGCCCCGCTCCAATTCCCTGAAAAGCCGGCATGAACTGCCGGCTTTCGCGGGGAGGTAATTATTCTTTAACTTCAAATTTGTAGCCGACGCCCCAGACGGTTTTGAGCGCCCACTGGTCGGAAACCCCTTCGAGTTTTTCTCTCAGGCGTTTGACATGCACATCCACGGTTCTTGAGTCACCGTAATATTCAAAGCCCCATACCTCGTCGAGAAGCTGGTCACGAGTGTACACGCGGTTCGGATTGCTGGCCAGATGGTAGAGCAGCTCGAGCTCCTTCGGCGGGGTATCGACTTGCTTACCGTCAACTTTCAGCTCATATCTTGTCATGTTGACCACAAGCTTGTCGTAGCGCACCTCCTTGATGTCATTTTTGTCCTGTGCGGAGGTGGAGCGGCGCAGCACTGCCTTGACGCGCGCGACAATTTCCTTGGTATCAAACGGCTTGACGACGTAATCGTCCGCGCCGAGTTCCAGGCCAAGCACCTTGTCAAAGGTCTCCCCCTTTGCGGTGAGCATGATGATAGGACAGTTGGAAGTTTTCCGGATTTCCCGGCAAACCTGCCAGCCGTCAAGCTTTGGCATCATTACATCCAGGATCATCAAATCTGGGTTTTCCGCGGGGAACTTGTCCACCGCTTCCTGGCCATCATAGGCAAGTGCCACCGTGTACCCTTCCTTCTCCAGGTAAAGCCGGAGCAGTTCACAGATATTTTTATCATCATCAACGACCATGATTTTTCCTGTTGACATGTTTTGTACCCCCCAAGTGTGATTTTATCTCCCTGGCACTAAGCGTGCCCATCTTATTCCTATTATAGGACATCTCGCCCTTAAGTGGTGAAATTTTTATAAACCTTTTTTTGACTTTTCCTGCACGCAGGCCGTTTTCCCTTGCCTGAATGAGGTTTTGAGGCTATAATAGTTAAGGTTGACGTATCCGGAATCTTCCGGCTGCAAAAAATTGAAAGACTGAAACTCGGAAAGGATGACATAGTTGAAACTCGGAATTGTGGGACTGCCGAACGTCGGCAAGAGCACCCTGTTCAATGCTATCACCAATGCGGGGGCGGAATCTGCAAACTATCCCTTTTGCACCATTGAGCCAAATGTCGGAATGGTTACTGTCCCGGATGAGCGACTTGATGCGCTCGCCAAAATGTACGAGCCGGACAAGTTTACCCCGGCGGTTATTGAATTTGTAGATATCGCAGGGCTGGTCAAGGGCGCTTCCAAAGGCGAGGGGCTCGGCAACAAGTTCCTCGCAAACATCCGAGAGGTAGACGCCATTGTCCATGTTGTTCGCTGCTTTGAGGACCCAAACATCATCCATGTAGATGGGGAAATCGGCCCGAAGCGCGACATCGAGACCATCAATCTGGAACTAATTTTCTCGGATATCGATATCCTGGAGCGCAAAATCGACCGCACCTCCAAACTTGCCAAAGGGGACAAAAAATACTTGGCAGAAGTGGAATTCCTAAAAAAACTCAAGGATTTTATGGAAGAGGGCAAATCCGCCCGCTCCTATCCTTTTACGGAAGAAGAGCATGAGATGCTCGCAGATACCCCGCTATTGTCCAATAAGCCAGTCATCTATGCCTGCAATATGTCCGAAGAGGATTTTACGCAGGGCATTGAGCAAAACCGCTTTGTCAAAGAGGTGGAGGAAATCGCCTCCGAAGAGCATTCCGGCGTGCTTCCCATCTGCGCAAAGCTGGAAGAGGAAATCTCCGACATGTCCGCTGAAGACAAGGCGATGTTCCTGGAGGATCTCGGCCTGCACGAATCCGGCCTTGACCGTCTGATTAAAGAGTGTTATGCGCTGCTCGGGCTCATTTCCTACCTTACCGCAGGCAAGCCGGAGGTACGCGCATGGACTATCAAAAAGGGCACCAAAGCCCCGCAGGCGGCCGGAAAAATCCATTCGGACTTTGAAAAGGGCTTTATCCGCGCAGAGGTCGTCTCCTTTGACGATCTGATGGCCTGCGGCAGTATGGCCGCCGCGAAGGAAAAAGGACTGGTACGCCTTGAGGGAAAAGAATATGTCATGCAGGACGGGGACATCGTATTATTCCGGTTCAATGTGTAGTATCCGGTTCTCCGGATATTCCCTTTCAGGAGGGTTTTCTTAATAAAAAAACAGGAAAAACCAGCGGTTACATTCTGAAGTGATGAAAGGTTGGTAGGCACGAAAGCGCCTACCAACCTTTTTATGTAATTATGGAAAAGAAGATAAGTGCAATGGCGAGGAAATATATCGATACGAACAAGGAAGAAAAGATTGCGATTGTTAAGCGTAATTTAGCAGGAGAAACGGCATTGGCATTGGAAAGAGAAACAGGGATCCGCAATGTCTCATCATCAAATGGACGGAAAGTACATGCCGCTGGCCTTTTTGATGAAACAGGGCTATGCTTTGCAGATTCTATCTGCGGAGTTTCGTCCCCACACGGGATTTTCCGTGACTTCTCCACAGTCAGATGAAGCACGGGCGCAAAGCGCGCGAAAGAAACTCCGCCACCCCTTTTTCATTGACATTTCCACCGCCGGGAAGTACACTGATACCAGCGAAATCGGCTGAACCCCTAGAAACAGATGATACAGAAGCTTTGAGGAGGATTTACAATGATACTTGGATTTATCGGCTTTGGCAACATGGCTCAGGCTATGGCGGACGGCTTTCTCGCCGCAAACGCCCTGCCGCCGCAAAACATATACGCCTGTGCAAAAAACTGGGATAAGCTCTGCGCAAACAGTTTAGCCCGTGGGATCCACGCCTGTCACACCGCAGAAGAAGTCGTAACAAACAGCGATCTCATTATCATCGCAGTTAAGCCCTATCTCGTACAGGAGGTGCTCGCTCCCGTAGCGGACAAGCTTTCCGGGAAAATCCTCGTCTCCGTCGCAGCGGGCATGACCTTTGCGCGGTATGAGGAAATTCTTCAACCGGGCAGCCACCATATCAGCACCATTCCCAACACCCCGGTCTCCATTGGGGAGGGTATCATCGTCTGCGAGCAGTTCCATTCTCTGACGGATGACGAATACGCGCAATTCGAGAAACTTTTTTCCCATCTCGGTTTGGTCCAGCCGGTCGAAACCCGCCTGCTCTCTGTAGCAGGGACGGTCGCCGGATGCGGCCCCGCCTTTGCCGCGATATTTCTTGAGGCGCTGGGAGATGCGGGCGTCAAGCACGGCCTACCCCGCGCACTCGCCTACCGCCTTGCCAGCCAGATGCTGGCCGGCACCGGTAAACTCCAGCAGGCAACCGGTTCTCATCCCGGCCAAATGAAAGACGCGGTCTGTTCCCCGGGTGGAACCACCATTGTCGGCGTGTCCATTTTGGAGCAGAAAGGCCTGCGCAGTGCGGTCATCGACGCTGTTGACGCCATCGAAGCCAAATAAGACCGGAGAGGACGGACATACCTATGGAATTTCCTGCAGTGCTCAGGGCCGCACTGGAAGAGCAGCTCACCAGCCAAAAACAAGCGCATCTTTTACAGGAGGCGCAGGCATTGAGCGAGCGCTACCGAAATCGAACCGGAACGGGCCGCAGGCTTTTAACGGAGGACATCCAGGCCGCTGCTTACGCGGCTGTACGGATGCCCGCTACCTTTGGCGCAGTCTACTCCGCGCTGGAACAGACGCTTGCCTGCACCTCGGCCCGCCCTGTCACCCTGCTGGATGCCGGAGCGGGAACAGGAGCCGCGAGTTTTGCCGCAGCAGAGGTTCTTCCTCTGAATCAGGTCATATGCCTGGAACGGGAGGGTGCAATGAGTCGGCTTGGACAGCGCCTGATGCTGGATGCCGGCTCACCGGTACTACAAAGTACCGAATGGCGCTCCTGCGACCTTACCAAACAGGACATTTCAGAATCCGCCGAATTGGTCATCGCGTCCTATGTGCTTGGGGAGATGGGGCCGGAGGAACGCCTGCGCACAGCTGAAAAGCTCTGGGATGCCGCCGGGCAAATCCTGCTGCTGCTTGAACCGGGAACTCCGTCAGGATCCTTCCAGCTGCGGGAGATTCGGGATCATCTGCTCCGAAAAGGAGCGCGCGTCGCCGCGCCCTGCCCACACGAAGGGGCCTGTCCCATCTGCGGGGACGACTGGTGCCATTTCACCTGCCGTGTGGCGAGAAGTAAGCTCCATCGTAAGCTTAAAGCTGGGGACGCGCCCTATGAGGATGAGAAATTCTGCTATCTTTCCCTGGTCCGGGAATCTGGCACGCCCGCCAAGGCGCGGGTCCGCCGCCATCCGCGCATCGAGCCGGGCAAAATCACTCTCGAACTGTGCACGCCGGATGGTTTCTGCCAGAAAATCATTCGCAAAAGGGATGGACCTGCTTTTAAAAGGGCTCGGAAATCCGGCTGCGGCGACCCTTGGGATGAATAAAAGACACTGGCAGCCACCTGTAACTACAGAGGGCTGCCTTTTTGTCCCGGAAGTATGAAGGGCTCCAAGATCACCATAAACGCCTTCTTTATTATAAAAAGGGCCAGGCCCTGCTCCTATTCAAACGGCGGGGTCTGGTCTATTTTTGAAAGAGTTACGTCAGCCGCCAAACGGCGAGTTATTCCTCAGCACATCCGGTATCATCAACTTCGGGAGGACACAGCCGTGGTACACGGTGTTATCTACTTTCTCCATGGCTTTCCTGTTTGTATTTGCGCTGCGTTGCCAATCCTCCGCGGATATGCCGCTGTGCTTTGTTGGTGTCCAATACAATTTTGACATCCGCATACAAGCTGGCATTGAGTTTTTTGAGCCGGTCGGAAACATCCTTATGTACGGTCGACTTGGAAATATGAAACTGTTTGGCTGCCGAGCGTACCGTGGATTTGTTTTCTATAATATAATTGGCAAGTGCGATGGCTCGTTCCTCCGGAAGTCCCTTCAACTTAAATCCCCCCAACAAAGAATCGGTTTTGTCCTATTACTATGCGGGGAAAGACCGTACTATGTTTGAAAACCAGATTTTTCCGGTTTCTTTTTGCAAACCGCTAAAACTGTAAAAAAAGTTGCCGATAATCATCGGCATGGCAAAGACCCAAAGCGCCCGAAATGGGCGTTCGTATTTGATTCTTATTTCATACGATTCAAAATCTCCGCTTTATCGTTCCATACGGATTACCATTCTTCCTCTGTTTGTGCAAAAAGGAGGAGCAGGAGACGCTCTGAGTTTTCTCTTAAAGATTACTCTGACAAATCTCCCAAGGAATGGGGGATGGAAATCGTTAGATTTTTTCGTGCAGTTTGTTTTCATTTATGGTAAACTGTGTATAAGTATGAGCGCGATGCGGCAAGAGATAGCGCTTTGGCTTTCCAATGACGGTTCCCCTGCTTGGTGCAGAGAAACGGACAACGGCTGTGCCGGTTTGGGACAGCCCTTTGAGGCGGTGACTACACTTGCATAAACACTATGATGTACTGGTCGTGGGCAGCGGGGTTTCCGGACTGAATACCGCGCTTTCCATTGACCCGAAATTTTCCGTCCTGATGATTTGTAAACGGGAACTTCCCCTTTCCAACAGCTCCCTAGCCCAAGGGGGAATTGCGGCAGTCTGGGATTTCTCTTATGATTCGCCCGCTACGCATTTCCACGATACCTTTGTCGCCGGAGGGTACAAAAATGACGCGGCTGCGGTCGCAAAGCTCGTTTCCTGCGGGCCGCAGGCGATTCGCCGGCTGATTGACTACGGTGTCGACTTTGACAAGGCCGAGGACGGCAGCGAGCATTTGACACTTGAAGGCGGGCATTCCTGCCCACGTATCCTGCACCACAAGGATGCTACGGGTGCGGAGCTTGTGGACAAGATGATTCTCTGCGCCAAAGAACGTGGAAACATCGATATTTTGGAAAACACGTACCTGTGCGAGATTCAAAAATCCGGCAGCGGTTTTGCCTATGACCTACTGCTCGCAGACGGCGCCCACGCCTTTGGCACCTCCCAGTTTACCGTATTTGCAACCGGTGGTATCGGCAGGGTCTACAAATACACAACAAACTCCGCGATTGCAACTGGGGACGGTATCGCCTTCGCCCATGCGATGGGCGCGAAGATTCAGGAGCTTAGCTGGGTGCAGTTCCACCCGACTGCTTTCGCCCATAAGGACCGGGAGCGTTTCCTCATCTCCGAATCCGTGCGCGGCGAGGGGGCCTGGCTGCTCAACTGCAACCATGAACGCTTTGTCTCCCATTACGATGAACGGGGAGAGCTGGCCCCGCGCGATGTGGTATCCCACGCCGTCATGCTCGAATCCGAGCGGATGCACAGCGAGGAGTTTTACATCGATATCACAAGGGAAGACCCGAATTACATTCGCAGGCGTTTCCCGTTGATTTTTCAACACCTGCTCGAGGCGGGCTTCGACATGACCAAAGACCCCATTCCGGTTTTCCCCTGCCAGCACTACCTGATGGGCGGCATCGCGGTGGATTTGCACGCACGCACCACGGTCGACGGGCTATATGCGGTCGGCGAATGCTCCCGTACCGGGGTACATGGCCACAACCGGCTCGCCTCCAACTCCCTGCTCGAAGCAGTCGTATTTTCCAGCGCCGCCGCACAGGATATCAGCCACAAGCTAAATACCTTCTCCTATCCGGCAGTTCCTCCGATTCCCTTCTCTCCTGAGTCGAAAACCGGTCACCTGGGCGCCGGGGTGCGTACGGAAATCCGCTCCATCATGCAGGAAAACTACTTTGTTATCCCCAAATACGATAATATCCCGGTAAGCTACAAGCGCGTACAGGAGATTTTGCACCACCTGAATCACGGCAGTTTTGCCTTTGACCCCCACTTTCTCGAAGCGAGAAGCCTTGCCACCGTGGCGTCCATCATTCTAAAGGAGGTTTTACAGACACAATGCTGACTCAGTTTTATATTGACGATTTGATTAAAACCGCGATTACCGAGGATATCAACTACCTCGATGTAACCACCGATTACCTCATTGATGAAGACAGTGTAACCGAAGCTTATTATATTGCCAAGGATACCGGCGTTGTCTGTGGATTGGATATCGCCCTGCGCGTCTTTACCCTGCTCGACGATACAGTCGTCCTGGAAAAAATGAAACAGGACGGCGATGAGGTCAAAAAGGGGGACATCCTTGCAACCATGCGCGGCAAAACCCGCGCGCTGCTCAAAGGTGAACGCACCTCCCTCAACCTCCTCCAGCATATGTCCGGCATTGCCACAGCAACAAGACGCTGCGTGAAGCTTACCGAGGGGACAAATGCAAGCATTGCGGAAACAAGAAAAACCCTCCCCGGCCTGCGCCCCATCCAGAAATACGCGGTCATGGTCGGCGGCGGGCGCAACCACCGCTACAACCTGTCGGATGCTGCCATGCTCAAGGACAACCACATCGACGCGTTCGGCGGAATTATCCCGGCCGTACAGGAACTGAGAAAACGTGCCGGTCACCTGCTGAAAATCGAGGTCGAAGTGAGAAATTTCGAGGAACTCGAGCAGGCGCTTCAGGCAAAAGCGGACGTCATCATGCTCGACAATATGAGCTGTGGGCAGATGGCCGAGGCGGTAAAGCATGTAAATGGGCGTGCCAGGCTTGAAGCATCTGGCAACATCACGCTCGATAACCTCGCGGATGTCGCAAAGACCGGCGTGGACATCATCTCGATGGGTGCTCTGACCCATTCTGTCAAAGCATTTGACATCTCCATGAGAATCAAATAGAATAGACTCTGTAAGGATTTAGAAAATCCCTCGTCCATCCGGCGGGGGATTTTTCGGTGACTGACGCATATCTTTGTTCAAAGGAGGACTTGCCCCATGACGCTGACTACTCCCTTCGGTAGTACCTTTACGTTTGGCCATTGCAGCCTGTCGCTGGCTGACGGCATGCTTGCCGGACTGATTCTGGCAGTTTGCCTGTGCCTGAGCGCGTACCGCAGGCACAGCCTATTTCAGAAATTCTGCTATCTTCTGCTGTACACCTATCTCGGCGCGCTCATCTCTCTTACGATACCGATTATCCTTCCTGGTGCATGGAATCTTTCATCCGCTTCCACGGCATATGCATTCAAAAACATTAATATCGTTCCCTTTACTGCCTCATGGGAAATCCTCAAAAACAGCGTACTCATCGACAATTACCGGGAATTCTGGCGGCTCATCGGCGGAAATCTCGTCTTATTAATGCCTTTGGGGCTACTGGTTCCCGCAATCAGTAAGCGCTTCGGTACACTGCAGATGTTCCTCACCGCCCTGTTCACCTCTCTAGGCATCGAGATTTTGCAGCTGTGCGGGAATATTTTGTACGGAGGGCTCGTGCGCACCGTGGAAATCGACGACGTCATTTTCAATGTTCTCGGCTGTATGGCTGCATATTCCATTTACTGCATCGTCCACAGGGCATTTGGAACCAAGGGGAAACGCTGATGGATACGCTGCCCGCCATTTTGCGGATGCCGGATGCTCTTCCCCTGTATAATAACCGGAAAAACTACTTCGGTGCCATCCCAGTTACGGTAAAAATTTTAAAGTCCGATTATCCGCATAAACACTCCATTTGTCAGTAAAATAGCAACTAAAAAACACCCACCACGAATTTACCACGATTGCATGAGCCTTAATATAACATTCAAAAATGAAACGCGGACACCGTATTGCGTTCTTTTTTCAAAATCGGATTTGTAGTTATTTCATTATGGAAAATACCAATATGAATGAAAGCCTGACATTTTATTCCTCTTGTCTACCCTCAAAAGAAAATAAAAAGCCCTGTCAAGAACGAAGCGACTGTTAAGTGGTGCGAAGCATTCTTGACCGGGCTTTTTGTTTGCTGTATCTTCTGCAAAGAGGAAAAAGGCTCTTCAATCCCGTCTAAATCCTCAAATCTTTTCACCGTCGGCATTTTAGACAGTCTTAATATGTCTATATCAATTAATCGAGAATACTTTATTGTTATCTCTTTTCGTGCTAAAAAAGCGGTTAATCATATAGACTAACCACTTAAACGCATTGCGATTATAATAAATTGTTAGAAATAAGGAGTAAGCTAAAAATGCAATTACAATCACTGTACAAATTTTTGCCCCAATAGATTTTGCCTATGCCTGGCTGCCGATCCGCAAAGTGAACGGAAGATCGGAGACCTATCTGGCCGTATCGTTCGGCCTAAGTTTTTCACTTCTTAAAAGTCTTAAAGTGGAAATCTCCGAACCTTGTCCCGAAAGATTCAACCATCAAGTCCTCATTGCCAAGCTTTCCGATTTTGACTGGTAGCTGTTTACATGGACTTGGCAGGCGCATGCCCTCCTGCTCGAAAAAAGCGATCCGGAGGGTGGTACGTATCCCCTCCTTTGAACTCTCATGGATACGCTCAGAATAATTCCCCGGGGCAGCCTACCTTCGGGGGTCCTCTTACCGGTATTCTTCCGCCAATGCAATATAGTTGTCCCCGGTAAAGGGGAGGGTATGGATATATTCCGGGTTTAGCATCAAGGCGATCGCCTCTTCGTGTTCCGCTATGTCATGCAGGGAAATATCCGTCTCCATTGAATTTACCAGAGACTGGTAGTACTTCTGCACCTCGCCATAGTCGGAAAAGGAAAGGATACTTCCCATCAGCCGGGAGTACAGGTCCAAGGCAATTGACAAATTTTCCTGTTCCCGTGCATAGTGGATAAGGCCTACAAAGAGCTCACCGCCGATATATTGTTTTCCCGGCGTAATCGTGACCCCATCCGACAGGGTCAGCGGGGCAGTAAATTCATGTTCAAACCCTCCCGCCAAATCCACTGCGTCGGACAGCGTAAGATCCGGCATGTCAATGAGCTTTCCAATTTGGATACACATCTGCCTGCCAAGCTGCTGGCGCACCTCCCCGCAGCCTCCATATTGATACGCCTGCTCAAGCGTTCCGGCAGAATTTTCCACACTCAGCGGGGCGTTCGGTGGAAAGACCGTCAGGGACAGCTGCAACCTGTCCGGTAAAAAGCCAATCAACAGGTATTGATACGGAGCTTGTCCCTCGCTTTTTCTCAGGCAGACCAAAATATTTTCCCGGTCAGTGTAGGAGCCCGCTGCCGATTCTATGGAAATACCGCTCTGTGCAGTCCCAGCCTGCTCCTCCTTTGGATGAACCGTCCACAGCAGAATTGGAAGGGCAATGAGAGACAGCGCCAAAAAGGAGATGCCAAAGGCAAGCAAAAAGTAGCGCAGGGAATAATTTGGTTCTTTTTTTCCCACAGCAAAATCCCATCCTCTCAAACAGTTTCTTCTGACGAGAGGATGGGCCGCATCCGCCAAAAATATACAGCGAGAACGGGCAGCTGCCCTTGCGCTTTTCTTATTTTTCTACATACATCATGTTCGGGTAAATAAGATGCATCAAATCATCCGGATAGTGTTTATCCAAGAACTGCGCAACCTGGTTCGCCGCAGGAATCCCATCATGGCGTTGGCTCATTCTGGCGACTGCAAGGCCGGATATCACGGTGTTAAACACCATAAACACCACCAAAATCCAGGTCAGGCTCTTTCCCAACTTGTTTGGAATCTTTTCCACCCACTTGGAAAGACAGGGGTAAATAAATTTCATCCATACAAGGGCAAGCAGGCCCCAGAAGATGGAGTATTTGAGGGTGATTCTTCCGTTGATGCTTAGCGGCAGATGGTCATATTGCCACGAAACGGTTCCAAACATGGCTTCCTGCAAAAAGCTGCAAAAATATTCAAAGACATCCCCGATAACCATACCGCCGAGGAACACCCACAGGTTGCCCTTTTTCATAAGCCAGGATAGGGAAACCGTAAGCAAGAATGTACCAAATCCATAGACCAGGTTAAACGGCCCGTAAATTAAACCCTTCCGGCTTTCAAACTGATGTTTGGTGATAAGGCACCAGAGCGTTTCCACAACGACGCCCAAAAAACAGCCGATAAAAAAGACCCAGAATAACTTGTAAAAATTCATTCCGGCAGCAAAGGAACGATTCCCTTCCTGCTCTTTCACAGTAACCCTGTTCTTTGTTAACAGTTGGTAATCCAATTCCATTCCCTTCCCTTCATCCAATACCCTGAAATAGTACCACTTCTATTTCAATTTTCATTATATCGGAATACGAAAGAAAAGTCCTCAAGAATCTCTTAAGATTTTGCCTAAATTCGCTTTTGTAAGATTTATCCCCTTGACTGCCCGCTATTGCCAGATGGATACCTTGAAAAAGGAAAAGCACCACCTTTCACCGTGGCTTTGCCTTTTCCATTTTCCACAAATTGATAGACCAAGTCCATACAAGGACAGCAGATCTATGTTTCACTTTGTCAAACAACGATTTTTTGAATTTCATACTGTGTGGCAAGGAACATGAAATTCTGTGCGAATGGGCGCATGAGATTCCAATATCCCACCCCGAGCACAGAAAACTCATCCGCCAGATTGAGTTTTGCCGTGATACTTCGGATATCTTCAAACCAGACGATATGTTCCACCCGGTTTTGCGCGTAGTACTCAAAATACGGGGACTGCGCCGTTTCGTCATAGAGAATCTGCGCACCCGCGCGGGCTGCCAGCCGTACTGCCTCTTCGTTGCCCACAACGGAAGCCGCTGTTGTCCCCTGCACAAACGGAAGCGGCCAGTCATATCCATAATTCGGAATTCCCATCATAATTTTATCAGTCGGGATTTGCGTGACCGCGTATTCCACCACCTGTCTCACCCGGTCAAGAGGCGCCACCGCCATCGGCGGGCCGTAGGTATAACCCCACTCATATGTCATCAGCAGTACTGTGTCCGGCACTGCACCAAGTGTCTCGTAGTTATGCGCTTCGTACAGGAGTCCCCGCTGCACAGACGAAGTCTTTGGCGCAAGGTCGATGTTGACGAAAAATCCCGCTGCATGCATGCGGGCAGTCACATTCTGCACAAAGCGGAGATAAGCGTCAGCATCCTCAGGCTCAATGTATTCAAAATCCACATCCAGCCCAAGATACCCCTTTTGGCGCATCACAGCCAGGATATTGTCGATCACCCGGTTTTGAAGCTGTTCATTTTCAAACAGCATCTTTGCCCGTCCCCCGCTAAACGTACCATCCTCTGTAATAGAGGAAATCAGCATCACCGGGGCAACGGCAAACTCGTAAGCCTGGTTGATAAGAGGCTGGTCATTGATCCCGATGAGATCCCCCTGCTCGGTAAATCCATATCCAAAGATGGTCAGCGTGGTCAGATAGGGGAGTGCCCGCCGCAACACATTCCTCTGTATATAAGGATAGGCATAGCCGTTTACCCGAAGCTGCCTTTGCGGCTGGGAGGAAAACCGAATGGTAAGGGTTTGTCCTGGGCGAAGGACAGGTGTATCCACAACCTCCGGATTGTACTGCATCAAAGTCATCGGCTGTGTGCCAAACTGACGTGCAATAGAATACAGAGTATCCCCCTGCCGTACGGTATAAACTGTCTGTGGAAACAAAATCAGCAAAGCCTGCCCAACTGCCAGCTGGCGCGGGTTTAAAATCCCGTTATCACTGAGGATTCTCTGAGCTGAAACACCGTACTGTCGCGCAATCGAATAAACTGTATCTCCCGCTTGCACTATATGAATTGCCATCTCTCCACCGCCTGTCTGCAAAAAGTCCTTACTATTCTATGCAAACATGCGGTTTAAAAGGACTGTTTTATTTCTGTTCAAGGTCAGCCCAGCCCATGCTGCGGCCGACCGCCTTGTGCCATCCAGCCATCAGCTGTTCGATGCGGGATTGTTCCATGCAGGAGGAAAATACCATATCCGTCCGGCGGAATGCACGAAGCTCCTCCAGATTCGGCCACATGCCAACGGCAAGCCCCGCAAGGTAAGCGGCGCCGAGCGCCGTCGTCTCCCGGATTACGGGGCGGCATACCGACCGACCTAAAATATCCGCCTGAAACTGCATCAAAAAACCGTCGCGGGAAGCTCCCCCGTCCACACGGAGTTCTTCCATCCGCAGCCCGGTATCATGCTCCATGGCCCGAACAAGGTCTGCACTCTGGTAGGCGATCGATTCTTGCGCAGCCCTGATAATATGTTCCCGCCTTGTTCCCCGGGTCAGTCCCAAAATAGAACCGCGGGCGTACATGTCCCAGTACGGCGCGCCAAGCCCAGTGAAGGCCGGTACGAAATAGACTCCGCCCGTGTCCTCCACCTTCTGCGCATAATATTCTGCGTCCCGGCTCTCGTTAAAAAAGCGCATTTCATCGCGCAGCCACTGGATGACCGCTCCACCGACAAAGACACTTCCTTCCTGTGCATACTGCACCTTATCCTCCCCTGTCGCCGCAATTGTTGTCAGTAGACCGTTTTGGCTTTGACAAGGCTGTTCTCCGGTGTTCATCAGCAAAAAGCATCCGGTCCCGTAGGTGTTTTTGGCTTCTCCCCGCTCAAAACAGCACTGACCGAACAGCGCGGCCTGCTGGTCTCCCGCAATGCCTGCAATGGGAATCTTTGCCCCTTCAATGACCGCCGTACCGAAGATTCTGCTGGAAGCCATGACATTGGGGAGCATTGCGCGTGGAATGTCAAAAATTTCAAGAAGATCCTCATCCCAGTCAAGAGTGTGGATGTTATACAGCATCGTTCTGGATGCGTTGGTACGGTCGGTCACATGCACTTTGCCGCCGGTCAACTTCCAAATCAGCCAGGTGTCCACCGTTCCAAACAGCAACTCCCCCTGTTTTGCACGTTCCCTTGCACCCTCCACACGGTTTAAAATCCAGGCGAGCTTGCTCGCGGAAAAATAGGCATCCGGAATCAACCCGGTTTTTTCCTGGATACACTCAGAAAGGCCGCACCGGGTGAGCTCTTTTATCATCGAGGCAGTACGGCGGCACTGCCATACAATCGCATTGCACACAGGCCTCCCCGTCTGCCTGTCCCAGACGATCGTGGTCTCCCTCTGGTTGGTGATGCCGAGTGCCGCTATCTCCTGCGGATCAATCCCGCTTTTGGCAATGAGCTCCATCATGACACTGTACTGACTTGACCAGATTTCCATCGGGTCTTGCTCCACCCATCCTTCCCGGGGATAGATCTGCGGTAATTCCCGCTGTGCCACTGCCGCAATGTTCTGTTCCCTGTCAAATAAAATTGCCCTGCTCGAAGTCGTCCCCTGGTCGAGTGCCAATATGTATTTTTTCATCTTCTCCGTCCTTTCAAGGCGTCCATAAAGTGCCTCTTTTTTGCTCCTCAAAAAAAGATTGTTCCCATCGCTTCATAGCGCAACTTACACCGCATCAGAATCGGCGGTATCTTTGTGTGGCTCTGCGGTTATGATACCATGCTTGAACCGCAAAGGAAAGCCGGTGCCGCTCCGCCGTTGTTCCTGACAACCGTATTTTGCCTGCAGTGTAGAGAACGATAGGCAAAAGGAGAACGATAATGATTTTAAATTCACTGAAAGTCATTTCCAAATTATACTAATATTTATAAAAATATTGGTGATTTTTTCTCTGATTTCTAATAGAAAATATGTTATAATCTAGTTACTGTTGTTATATTTTTCTAATTATAAAGGAAAGGAATTGTGATTTATGATTAACAAGCCATTTATCCATCTTCTAAAAAGTCCTTATCATCACTACCTGTTCGATGTAAATACCAATTCCATTGTCCGAATCAGCGAGGAACTTTTCCGGTATCTGAACATGCAGAAAGAGGACAGCCCGGCTTCCTCTTGTGCACTGCCGGAAGAATTGTCCGCAGAATGGGAAACTCTGGTTAAAAAATGGCTATTTAAAGCAGAAAAGGCCAGAACAAATAGATAATCCGGATATTCTACTTACCGTCAGAACAAGAGAGGCCAAGAATTGCTCGCCATGCTTGCTGTAGAAGGGAAAATTCAGAAAGAAGCCCTCCCCTTAATTGCAAAAAATGATTTTGAACAGCTCAAAGATGATATTGCAAAAGCAGATAGAATTATCCGATCGAATGACCCATGGCGGTCCCTGCATTCCTGGATACCGCAAGCTCTTTGTTACGACTTCGGGAACGTTTCTTCCCTGTGAAAAATGCAGCGAAACATCCGAAGACATGAATCTGGGAAATTTGGATCAAGGATTTGACTTTATCCATATAATATCAATGATGAACCTCGGAAAACGCACCGAACAGGATTGCAAGAACTGTTGGGCCATTAAAAATTGTGATATCTGCGGAGTACGGGTTGACGGAATTCACGACCCCAAAGAACTACGGCAGATATGCAAATCCACCCGATGGAACCTGGAAGAAAAATTAGGCAGAATCATCGCAGTTCAGGAAGCACAGGAAGGGGGAATCCGGGCATGAACAATCAGCGTGCGCTGTTTTATCCCCTGTTACGGGAAGCTGTGCCGGTAATCCGTTACCGGCAGATGGTCTATCCTTCTTGGCAGTTGGATATTGTCGCAGCAGTCTCTCCCCCAGCTTACCTGGCGGAGGGAAAAGATGCCGCTTTTCTGGATGAAGGGGAAGCAACTGGTATGCTTGTATCTGAGAATTTCCGAAAGACCGCAGAGAATTGTGACTGCGTTCTTCTTTCTGACTGCGGCACATGGGAGTACAGCGAATACTTACTGGAGATTGTAAATAACCTTATCTGGGCTTGTAAAAAACGGAAAAATATCTACTGGATAACAAAACTCCCAGAACCCTATCACAACTTTTTTTCCTCCTATTCTCAAAAATACTCTGTGGTATTTTCCGAACTGGAAAAGGCTCCGGTTTTTCTTGAAATTCGGGAGCTCAGAAACCTTCAGCCCCTGCAGACCCCGCTGCTGACCATTGCTGGCATGAACGAGGATTGCGGTGAATTTGGACTTCAGCTGGGAATCAAACAGCAGTTGGAGAAGGACGGCTACCGGGTATCCTATGTCGGTTCCAACCGCTTTGCCCCTCTTTTGGGAGGCTATGTTTTTCCGCAGGAAACACTGGAATCCCTTCCTTGTTCTTTTGAAATTAAAATTAAGTACCTCAATGCTTGGCTAAGGGAAATCGAAATCCGGGAATCTGCCGACCTTCTTTTACTTGGAATTCCCGGAGGAACGATGCCAATTGATGAATACAACTTGAATTCCGGCGGGTATTATGCCTATCTGGCCGGCTGCGCAGCCTCAGCGGATTTCGGGGTGCTGACACTTCCCTGTATGGAATATCCACCCGCGTATTTTGGTCAGTGCCGTGATGTTTTGAAACACAAATTCAACTTGCCGGCAGACTGCCTGTGCCTGTCCAATATCAGAATTACACCTTCTGTTTTGACAGAGATGAAAATTACCGAGGAAAAGGATATCTTCCCTCAGGACAAAGTCGAAAAAGTAATGGACTCCTACCGGAAAAAAGGCATTTTTCTGCTGAATGCAGCCAAACAGATTACCTATGAAGCTATTACCCAAAAACTGTACGACAAATTGAGTTAAAGGAAGCAGCGGAAATGGAAAACCATTCTGAGATAAAACAATGGATTGAAACTACCTGTCAAGAGAGATTTCAAGCTTCCCTACGGGAGTTATCCTCGGTGTCCCTGTTCTATCTCTATCATGAAATTGAACAGAAATACCAGGTCAAAATTCCACCGAACAAAATTGAAGAAGGCATTTTTCATCTGCCGACAACCTTGCAGACTATTTACAGGGGCAGATGAAATAGATGTTTTCCAACAGCGGGGGACGGCGGCAAATAAAAAGGAGTATGAAGCATGAAAAAGTTACATAAACTTACAACCAACCCAATCAAAAACACCATGCAGGTTTATTGTGGATGCAGCAGACCAGCGAACTGCGGATGTGGCGCGCTTGATCCCAATTCGTATTTCACGTCTTACATGGGTTCAGAACAAGCAAGAATATTCGCTGAAACACACAAATAGTTAGATAACATTAACACATTACGTTAACCTAAATCCCCGCCGTCCCCTAACTATTCAGGAAATATAAAATTCCATCTCAAATACTTATAAGATACTTTTTCATCTGCCCACAGCCTTGCAAATTAATTACAGGGGGGCATATGAATTAGACGTTTACCATACAAGAAAGGGTGAATGCCATGAAAAAACAGAGAATGATTTCTTTGCTCCTTGCGGGTATATTCTGCGCGGGGTTTGTTTCCGGCTGTGATTCTCCCCAGCGCCCCAAACGCGGCGCCACTGAATCCATTGCCGACGGCCCTGTCACCGCCTACGCCGTGGATATGACTTCCAATGAAAATATAAAAACAATTCACTCTAATCATGAAGTATTCAATAATGAACAGTATTTTCTGGAATACTACAATGACAACAGTGGGCAAACCCCGGTAGAAGTCACCCTGTTTCCTGATGCAGAGAGTATGAACAAACAGCTTGCCACGGAACTCCTTTCCGGTGGCGGTCCCGACTTGTTCGTCTTCCAGGACTCCACCATGCCGCAGTACCAATCTTATGCTAACCAGGGAGTCTTTGCCGACTTAAACCCCTATCTGGAAAAGAGCGGTTACCAGTCAGATCAGTTTCAACAGAAGATTTTCGACTATGGGACATTTGACGGAAAACGCCGGTATATCCCGCTCGAATACGGGGTTCCCGTTGCTGTGACGACTCAGTCCATCGCGGAAGCCTATGGGCTGGAGGAAATCGGTGCCCAGCTCAACTACCGCAATTATTTCGATCTTCTCAGTCCGACTGATGCGTTTGAAACGGATATCGGAAACGGATATAATATGTTCTGGTTCAGTGAAATCGAGTCCTTCCGGTACCGTATCGCCACCTCCTTTTTGGATGAAGAGAACAAATGCGGAGAATTTATATCCGATAATTTCAAGAACTCCATTGAGCAATATGTCCGGCTGATCCAGGGACAGAAAGGGCATAATGGTTTTTATACTGCTCTAGGGAATACTCGCCTCTCGGTTGTTACCGATGAGTATGCCCTCTTTCTCAATCAACCTTTGATGTCCGATAATTATCTGAATACAATAAGTGATGATATGTGGGGATTGAAAGAGCACCAAAATGAGACCGTTTTAATCTACCCAATCAAGGAATACAACGGAGAGGATTTCTGCGCCTACATTGGAAAAATGATGGCCGTCAATAACAATTCTCCCCGCAAGGATAAGGCCTGGGAAGTCATTAATTATGCCATTTCCCCCGCCATGCAGGAAACCATGACTCGCTTTAAATCCTACAATAACTCCCCCATTACGGGAAATCCGGTGAGTTTGCAGGGACAACAGAGTAACAGAGAAGAATGGCTCCACTCCGGAACCGTTCCGGAAGTACGGGAAGTCAGAACTGCCTTGATCGAAAAATACTACGAGATACTGAGCAGTGTAACGGTCTGTGATACCCTGACTCACAATTCTCAATATATGGAGGAAGTCTTCGACCCCTACTACTTTTCCTACGAACAGGGCAAAATCACTCTGGACAAATTCACATCCGAACTTCAAAACAAAACCGGGATCTATCTCAAAGAAACCATGTAACTCATAGTCTTTTCCAAAATTCCTCAAGTCTTCTAACCGAAGATTTGAGGAATTTTTTTCTCAAAAAAATCTAGTTTATCTTGAATAAAAATCTTATCTGTAGTAAAATAAATATAGAATTAATAGAAAATAGATTCTATATATTTCTCTTATAATTTTCTTTTAGGGTATATAAAATTGAAATTTCATCTTTATATACGGACATGATCAAAGGGGTTCCATGCTAATCCTGCCAGCATGAGAGAATACAGCAACTGCGGTACTTGTACCTGCAGTTGCATCTGTTCCAGAGGACTTGATACTGTCAAAGATTTAGAAAATCTTGACGGTCTGGCTAGACAAAGAGTTTTCAAATAAGTTGTTCAAAAAATAGAATAAGTTAGATTATGCCCTGCCCTTACCTGTCTTGATAGAAAGAGGTGTTTGTTTTGAAAAAATGGTGTCTCAGTCTTCTGATGGCCTGCTGCCTCATCCTGATTCTTTTTTCGGGCTGTCAGCAAAGCTCCGGCCCAAAAGCCCCCAAATCCACAAAGGACAACGGCGAGCCCCTGACCCTCTACTGCGGAAGCGAAGGAAGCGCCAACATTATAGAACAGATTGTAGAAGCATATAACCGCCGCGCAGAACCAACCGACCAGTTGGAAATCATCCCCTATGCAGGGGATGAGGGCGCCGCCATTACCACAGAATTGATTTCCGGAAAAGGCCCGGATCTCTTTTTCTTTTCACCAATAGCCCTTGGACAGCTCTATCCCATCATGGACAAGGGCTTGTTCCAGGACTTGGACTACTACTTTGAAAAAAACGGCATTTCCCTGGAGAATTACAACCAGAATATCATAAACGCTGGCGTTTATGAAGGCAGGCGGATGTATATCCCCTGCTGGTATTATACCGGCTTTTTCCTGACCACGGAATCCAAATTGCGGCAATTTGGGATTCCATCCGATATCTCCATTAACAATATGGACTGCTCCAACCTCCTGCCCTACCTCGACGCCATTTCCGCACAGGGGATGACCCTGTTCAACATGCCTCCTGGTATCGAATTTCTGGTTTCAAAGTTTGTCGATTACAACAAGAAAACCACGGCGTTTTCCTCAGAGGAATTCAAGACAATGGCAGAGCAGCAGAAGCTGCTGCGCTCAGCCTCCGGAGGACAGGGCAGTTCGGATTGTGTATTCACCTATGGATTAACTCTGGGTGGGTTACAGGGTATCCTGGCATACATGGCAGAAAACCCATTGCCGGATGACAAATACCTCCTGATTCCCGAGACGACCCTCGATGGCAGCGAGATGGCCTATCTGAACAATGGCTCCGTCGCCATCAATTCCAATTCCCCAAACGGGGAACGGGCGTTTAAATTTGTCGAATGGCTCATCAGCGAACAGACCCAGTCCGATACCACCATCATTTCCAACGGTGTTAACTCCATCCACAAAGCCGCGTTCCAGACCCGCATCGATCAGACGATGGCCCTGTCACAGCAGGAACAGGAGATCGTCCGGCAGTATTGCAGTCTCAGTGAGGCCATCACCTCCACTTGTAATATCGACATTGCGTTCCACTCAGAAATCTTTTATCCGCTCTGGAGCGATTATCTGGACGACAAACTGACGCTGGAGGAATTTGTTTCCCAGCTTGACAGCAAGGCAAATCTGTACTTTAAAGAACGGTAGATTTCCCCTTTGATGTTCCTAAAGTCAAACAAAAAGAGCAAGGTTTTCAGCACTAAATGCGTCTGAAAGCCTTGCTTTTTATATGCGGACTTGGCCTCTGGTTGACCGAAATGACTGGCATAACATCAGGAGACTTGTGGGTGTTCAGACTTATGGACAAAAATCAAATCGATCTTGACCACACTTTCACCTGGGTAATCACATCTCGGAGTCGGTCGCCGGCTACATTGAATTCCAGAATATCATCTGCGGTGTCGCCCCACATTTCATCCTCCGGAGCGTATTCTTCGTTGGTATTCATATTATAATATTTCCCATCCTTTTCATAACAGCCTGCTCCGATATTAATTCGACCCTCAGGGTGACAAATCGTATACTGGTTTCCTTTCCACTCAAATTCTACTTCTCCACCGTTATTCACACACCATTTAAATTCGCTGATTGTTTTAAAACGATTGTCTTCAAAAGAACTGACCTCGCTTATCACTGTAAATTTACTCATTTCGTGTTCATCTCCCTGATAATATTTAAACTCCGGTGCGCCATCCGGATAATTGATGGGACCTTGGATCCCTTGGATACCGCGCTGAAAATACAATCGGGCTGTACCGTTGTCTTATATACAATGATATCACCCGATTCATTCTTGAACAAGTTCTCATGGCTTTTATTTTGGTATTTCCAACTGCTCCGCTCATAGTCCACATAAAGGATATCTCCCTGCATTTCCGGAAACGGTTTGCTGTAACAGATGATTTGGGCGGGCTCAATCCGTTCGAGCATTTCGCGATAGCCCTTTAGAAAGAATTCCTTCTGGTCGGAATGATTGTTATGCTCTTGCACCATGTAGGTGGAAACCGCAACCATGCTTCCTTTCGGAATTCCCTCAAAGCAAAATTCAAAGGTGTCTTCATTTCCCCAATTCACAGTGGGAATCACTTTGATCTCCTTGCTTGCCAAATATGCTCCGCACCAGCGATTGCGAAAGGTATTATACAGTTGTAACGTCCGATTCATTTCAAGGTACATACTGAAATCCGGCGACAACACCCCTTTATATTCTTTCAGCTTCTCTACATAATCATCCGGCCTGTCCCAAATTTTCTCAAATTTAAGTCGTACAGAAAAAAGTGGACGATTCGGTCAAAATTCTTATCATCGTTTTTTGCTTTGTCAAAACCAATCAAATTTACTTTTTTCAATTCGTCATCTGAGAATGCAGCTTTGGGAATGACCGGTATATTAAACCTGCCTGTGCCTTTAAACTGGTTTGTGGAAACTTCCGGCGAATCGTCATCCTTCTCCAGGTTCTTGAACGGATCTTCA
>ERZ781272.539-NODE-539-length-23344-cov-4.791661_pt1 | contig 23344 bp, 19 predicted proteins | sample MGYA00375850_ERZ781272 | MGnify/ENA primary metagenome ERZ781272 (study PRJEB29790, sample SAMN06051246) | human gut metagenome | host: Homo sapiens | place: USA: Cincinnati, Ohio | collected 2013-06-21 | study: EMG produced TPA metagenomics assembly of the Gut...
TGCTGGAGGCAAACGGAGACAGCTATACGGGATTTGAACGCGTATCTGCAATGACGGGACTTCCCACAGTGCTTGGCTGGTATGTGCATGAATGGCTCTGGCGCAATGATGTGGGAGATTTAAATCAGAAGAGTGCAGATGTGGAAAGTATCTATACAACTGATGATCGGGAGCGGGCGGTTCAGCTCATTGAAAAGTATGATATTTCTTATATATTTGTAGGAGCCAGGGAGTCCGAAAAGTATGAGGACAGGCTGAATGATGCGCTGCTGCAAAGCCTTGGAGAGGTTGTGTTCGGAGACGAAACTTCCGGTACATATATCGTAAAGGTTTCCTGAGGAAAAGTGTCGGAAATCAGGAAAAAAATTGACAAGAATATGCATGGAATGCTATATTATAAACAGGATTGAAAAGCGGACAGCGGCGTCTGAAACGGCGGTCTTTGTCTGCTTTTCTTTTTCAATTCCCCGGGAAGTGGGGGAGACAGGTGGCGGAAGAGGATTCGTCCTCTATGGCTTGAAAAGGATGGAAAGGTAAGGAGGAAACAGGATTATGAGCCGCATGAACGAGTTGTATAAAAAAATGATTGCTTTTTATAAGGAGGACCCTGGCCATATCCAGCATTTTGTGAAGGTACACAGCTTTGCTAGGCTAATCGCTGAGGAGGAGAATCTGGATGAAAGGACCAGGTATATTGTGGAGGCTGCTGCTTTGGTTCATGACATTGGAATTAAGCCGGCCATAGAGAAATATGGTAAAGACGATGGTCCGCTTCAGGAGAAGGAAGGTCCGGCATTGGCAGAGGAGATGATGAGTCAGCTTGGATTTGCCAGGGATGTGATTGCACGGGTTTCCTATCTGGTAGGGCATCATCATTCTTATACAAAGATTGATGGGATAGATTATCAGATTTTGGTAGAGGCTGACTTTCTGGTGAATTATTATGAGAACGGAAGTGAAAAGGAAACCATACAAAAGAGCGTAGAAAAGATATTCCGTACGGAAACAGGAAAGCACATTGCGAAAGAAATGTTTTTCCCTGAGGAATTCCGGATGTCCGATACCTGGGCGCAGGATGGGCTGCAGGATTTGGAGGATTTTATTGAGTCACAGGGGATTTATATCAGACAGTAAGACAGGATAGTGTAGAACAGGACAGCGTAAGACAGGACAGTGTAGGACAGGACAGCGTAGAACAAGACGGGGGATTTACATGGGAGAGTTGATATCGGTAATGATTGTGGAAGATGAGAAGCTTACAATGGAGGATCTGAAAACAATTATTGACTGGGAAGCGTGCGGCTATAAGATAGCTGCAACAGCATTTAATGGAAAACAGGGATTGAAGAAGTATCGGGAGCTTCACCCTCAGTTGATATTTACAGACATTCGAATGCCTTTTATGGATGGCATAGATATGATTTCACAAATCAGGAAGGAAAATCAGAAAGTAAGTATTGTATTATTAACGGCGTATGAGGATTTCGGGTATGCAAAAGCGGCCATAAGCCTTGGAATTACGGAGTATGTTATTAAGAGCGAGGTGACGGAGGAGTCATTAAAGGCCCTTTTAGGCAGACTGGAAAGAAACATTATGCTGGAAAGCAGGAAGGATAAAATTGTAACAGATCGAATGCTTGAACAGTTCTTTTTATCCGGAAACGGGATGGAAAATTCTGACATAGAAGAATATTTAAAAAGATTGTACCACATCATACTGATTGAACAGGACCTGCCCGTCAGTGTAAGTGGTGAACAGACATTGACGGGAATCGCCATATCAACTGTGAAAATCGTTGATTTATTGAGCAGCTACCAGTACACGGGCTGGAATCTGGAAGTAATTACCATACTTTCGGAGGGACAGATCGTACTTGCCCTGAGTATAGATGAAAAAAATCACCTGACAGGAAGCAGTCTTTTTTCCTGTGCGGACAGTATTCGTGATTGGATAAGCCAACGTACTTTATGCAGCTTTAGCGCGTATGTTTTTAGCAGCCGCATAAATCTCTATGATTTAAAAAGATATTGTGATGTGAATAAATCTGTTTTTCATAAGAAGCTAATTGAAGGCAGCGGCCGGGTAAATATACTGGAATATCCGATCATGTACAAGGAAGTACCTGAAAAAGTAATGAAAGGAAAGCAGCTAATCGCAAGTGAAGTAGACTTATGTGATCCGGCTTCCATTAAGCAGTATTTTGGAAAGATTTATGGAAGGCTGGCGGAAGAGGAAGACTGGGAACAACTGTTGCCGTTATCAAAAAATTTTTATTTTCTTTTACTGACTGGATACAGAAGAAAGTTTGGAAAGATTCCGTATCAGGAGTTAGGCCAGGAAATGAATTGGAGAAGCTGGCTGGATGCGGGAAAAATTTCCGAATGGTTTATAGAGCAGTTTGATAAATTGAACGCCAATATAAGGGTTGATGACCGTCATTATTCGAAAGCAATTAAAGATTCCATTGAATATATCCACAGCAATTACAGAAATCCGGACTTATCATTGAATGAGGTTGCGGATTATGTAAATCTTTCCGCCGGATATTTGAGTGGAGCCTTCAAAAAGGAAGTTGGAGACACATTGAAAAATTATGTTACGGATGTGCGTATTGATGCGGCAAAAAAATTAATAGAGCAGGGAAATCACAGGATTTACGAGATTGGATTAGAAGTAGGATATCGTTCCAGTCAATATTTCAGTCAGGTCTTTTACAAAAAGGTCGGAATGTTTCCGGCAGAATACCGCAGAAAAGAGTGAATAAAAGGTGAAAAAAACAAAGAAATCTTTTCGGAAGCAGTTGTTGATAGGAATTATCAAGAGCGGAATCATATCGTTTTCACTGGCAGTTGTTATCACATTTCCTGCCTTTTTTCCGTTTTTGCAGCGCAATGCGATTACTGCGGCAGAAAGTATGAATACAAAAATTCTGCAGCATATGGAAAGCGTACTGGATTATTCTGAAAAATACATGGAAAATATAGCAGTCGCGATAGAGCAGAACATTGACATCCAGGAGTATTTTCGCAATCCGACAGTGACAAATAAAACATCGGCATCGGTAACATTGAATAATTTTTCAAGCTATATGCAGTTGATTCGAGGGATTGTAGTGGCAACAGACGGAGTTCCGGTCATAGATTCTATGATAAATCTTTCTGACGATGACTATGAACTGTTAGAAACGGAATATTTTGAAAAAATGCGGGTACATTCCTTTGGCAGGTCTTATTCAGAGGTATATCAAACAACGATTGGATATAATCCTTTTTGTACAGTGGCATATGCCCGTAATTTTTATCTGAATAACCGCTGGACAACTATCGTGATGTTTGTGAACCTGAACAATGCCTTGTCCGATGTCCGGAATATGGCCGATGGAGTCCTGGATGCGTACTATCTTACGGATGAAAGCGGCCAAAGGTTTCTGACTGTGGGAAGTGAACAGGATACAAAGACAATATCGGAGGCTGCAGAGAATCTGGATTTTGATGAACATGAGAATGTATTGGGTGATATTATTTTTACAAAGAAATCGGCCACCAGCGGATATGGCATCGAATCAATGGTTCGGAGATTTTCTGTGATCTCCCTGCTTTTGCCATACTCTGTCGGATTGTTTCTGGCAATGTTCATATGTCTGCTTCTGATTCTTTTTATAACTTCCCGTAATGTGAATTCCATGATCAACCCTGTGATCGAGTTATCTTCCCATATGCTTCAGGCGGCATCAGGTGATCTGGAATGCAAAATTGAAACGGACAGGGAGGATGAAATCGGTCAGTTGGAAAAATCCTTTAATAAAATGATAGATGACTTAAAGCACAGTATTGACGTCATCAGTGAAAAAGAAGCCAGAGAACAAAAAATACGGTTCGGCCTGCTGGTAAGCCAGATAGATCCGCATTTTATTTATAATACGATAAACAGTGTAAATTACCTGGCAAGAAAGGAAAGGTATCAGGATATTGTTAAAGTGAATTCTGCCCTGTGCAGTATTTTGAAGGACAGGCTTCGGGTGAACGATATCCAGATAGCAGATACGATAGCGAAAGAAATAGATGTTGTAAATCAGTATATTACAATCGAAAAATACATGTATGGAGGAAATTTGGAGGTGCAGTGGGATGTAGATGCAGAATTGCTGGAGAAACAGATTCCTAAAAATATGATACAGCCCTTAGTGGAAAATGCGTTGTTTCACGGACTGATCAGTGAGGAAAGCGGCGAATTAAACGGTATTCTCCTGATTGGGCTGAAGATGAATGCCTGTGGAAATATTGTACTTCAGGTGAAGGACAATGGATTTGGGATGGATGCGGGAAGGCTGGAACAGGTGAAGAAGGAACGCTTCAGCCCCGAGGACAGGGGCTCCAGGATAGGATTGTCAAACATTCGGGGAAGATTATTTTATCTGTATAATAATCAGGACTGTATGGAGATTGAGAGTGGTATAAACGAAGGAACCTGTATTACAATTACTTTTTTGGATAAAGAAATAAAGCCGATTTAAAATACGATATTTTGTTGCAGGCAGTTGTATTTGGTGGAAAATGCTGGAAGCGAACCAAATATAGCTGCCTTTTAATGGGAAAAAAATGAAAAAATTAAACAAAAAATGAAATTTTTAATCTTAATTCGCAGAGACGGGCGAACTATAATAAATACAACAAGAGGAAATACATAAAAGGATTTGCGGGGTGAAGAAATGGCTGAAAATCATAAGTGCTTATTCCGGGCCGAGAAAATATGTAAGAATTTTGGAACAGTCAGAGCATTGGAGAATTTTGATATTGAAATCCGGCCGGGAGAAGTGCGCGGACTTGTAGGAGAGAATGGTTCCGGAAAATCAACGTTTTCGTCAATCGTCGCCGGTATTTTAAAGTGTGACAGCGGAAAAATGTACCTGGAAGGAAAAGCGTATACTCCCTCGGGAACTGTGGATGCCATTGACAAAGGCGTAAGTATGGTCGTGCAGGAACAGGGCACCATATCAAAAATTTCTGTGGCTGCGAACATTTATTTCGGGAAAGAATCCCTGTTTGCAAAGGGCGGGGTCCTGAATGTAAAAAAGATGAATGCAGCAGCGGATAAAATATTAAAAGACATTGGCGTGAATCATATTCGTCCGGAAATCATGATAGACCAGTTGACATTTGAAGACAGGAAACTTGTAGAGCTGGCAAGGGCTTTATATACTTCGCCGAAAATCTGGATCATTGACGAGACGACAACAGCACTTACGGTATCCGGACGCGGGCTTTTATACAAACTGATGGAAAAAAAGAAATCTGAAGGAGGAGCCATTCTTTTTATTTCCCATGATATCGATGAAATCATGGAAAAATGTGATTCCCTTACGATTCTGAGAGATGGTCTTTTGACCGCAAATCTGGAAAAAGAGGAATTTGAACCGGATAAAATACGTCAGTTAATGATTGGACGGGAACTTTCAGGACATTATTACCGTGAGGATGTGTATACGGAAATATCCAAAGAGGTTGTGCTGGAGATGAAGAAGGTCACAACAGGTATTCTTTCCGATGTTACGCTTCAGCTTCATAAGGGTGAAATTCTTGGTGTGGGCGGTTTAAGTGACTGCGGAATGCACACATTGGGAAAAGTACTTTTCGGGTTAGTGAAACCGGATTCAGGAATAGTGCGAAAGGATGGAAAAGATATAGTAAAGAACTCATCATGGGCAACGGAGCATGGCATAGGTTATGTGTCAAAAAACAGGGATCAGGAATCCATGATGCTTGTGTGCAGTATCAAAGATAATATCTGCCTTCCATCTCTTAAGGATATCACGGCACGGGGACCGGTTTCTGTTAAGAAGCAGAAAGAGCTGGCAGGAATCTGGTCAGGGAAAATGGAAGTAAAGGCGGATAACATTGATGTATTTTGCAACACTCTGAGCGGAGGAAATAAGCAGAAGGTGGTATTGGCGAAGTGGCTGGGTAAAGGATCGGATATTCTGATTCTGGATTGTCCAACGCGCGGAATCGATGTGGGAACGAAGGCTGCAATATATCGGCTGATTGAAAAGCTTAAAGAAGAAGGAAAATCCATTGTGCTGATTTCAGAAGAGCTTCAGGAGCTGATTGGTATGTCAGACCGTATCCTGCTGTTGAAGGATGGCGTGATATCAGGAGAATTCCTGCGCAAAGAGGGGCTGAGTGAAGCGAAACTGATACAGAAGATGATTTAAGAGGTGAGGATATGGGACAGGAGAATGCAGTATCACTGAAAAAAAGCAGATTTACAAAAGCAAAATTTCTGAGCAATTTTGCTTTCTTTGGTCTTTTGCTTGTATTCGTTCTTTTTGAGATTTTGACAAACGGAAGGCTGCTTGGAAAAAGAAATCTGATGAACATTTTCAACAATTTTTTTAGCATAGCATTATGTGCAATGTTTTACTCTTTTGTTATGGGACTGGGAGAGCTGGATTTGTCTGTGGGAGCGACCGTCGGATTTTCGGCAGCAATGGGAGCCTTTTCATCAAACCTGAGCGTCTATCTGATTTTGCCGGCTGCGCTTCTGACAGGATTTCTGGTCGGAGCATTGAACGGCTATGCAACCGCATATTTGAATGTTGAATCCTTTATAGGAACACTTGCCGTGTCGTTTATCTTTCGTGGCCTGACTACATATTTTCTCAACGGGTCGGTAGGAATTCCTGTTTCTATGAGAGTATTTGATGGGGACTGCGTGAAAGTGACTGTGCTGGTGGTTGTTTTGGTGATTTCTTATTTTCTGTACGAACACTGTGCTTTTGGAAAGCATTGTCGTGCAGTCGGAGCTTCTCATGAGGCAGCGCGGCAGTCAGGAGTCGATGTCAGAAAGGTTCGCATGTTGGCCTTTGCATTCGTAGGACTTGCAAGTGGACTGGTGGGTTTTTTTACATTAGTCAGAGCCTGTACAGCCTCTTCAAAGACCGGAAATGCATTTGAATTTGATGTATTGTTAGCTGTTTTATTCGGAGGTATGCCCCTTTCTGGCGGCTGGACAGTAAAATTCCGGGCGGCAGTTATCGGCAGTGCCGCAATGGCATCTTTGAAAAGCGGAATGTCTCTGATAGGAATTGATGGTTTAACACAGCAGGTTGTAGAAGGCATGATACTTATTGTCGTTGTTGTTCTGTCCTTTGACAGAAGGAATGCAGTGGTCATTAAATAAAAAAATATGAGCAGAGCTCATAAAATAAGGAGGAAATTAATATGAGAAACAAGAAAATGACAGCATGTGTATTATCAGTGGCTATGACAGCCAGCCTTTTTGCCGGAGTAAGCGTACATGCAGAAGAAGAGGAGCCGGCCGCATTTTCCATAGGTTTTCCGTGGGATACGGCAAATACGGATCCTACCTGGATATCTATTTATAATAACGTAAAAGCGGCTGTAGAATCCGCAGGCGGCGAGCTGGTAAACGTAGTTACAGATAACTCGGCAGATGGTTTAATTGATAATGTAAGTGAATTGATCAGCCGTGATGTAGATGGTATTTTATTTATGCCGGCATCCGATTCCATGCTTCCGACAGTAGACGCAATGTGTGCGGACGCAGGTGTATACTGGGGAACCATGTTCCGTACCATAAGTGACGAAGACATTCGTGATGCAATGTATTCCTCTGAGTGGTTTGCAGGCGGCTGTAATGAGGATGATGAGGCATGTGCGGCCAATATTGTAAAATCTATGGCGGATATGGGCGTAACTGATTTGGGAGTTATCAATATTGCCAAAGGGGATACTTCCTCTGATCTGCGTGATAAAGGTGCTGCCGAAGGAGCTGAGGAAGCAGGCGTTAATATTTTAAATACGACATATGACATTTCAGTAACTACAGACATGACAAAAACAATAGAAAGCTATATCGCAGCATATCCGGAAATGAACGGTATCCTGGTTCTGGGTACATATTGTGAAGCTGCAATTCCAACCATCGAAAAAGCCCTGGAGGACAATGGTAAGGCAGGCGATATTAAAGTAGGCCGTATTGATTTTGAATCCTCACTTGGCGATTATTTATCAGAGGGAACATTCCATGTCTCCTATGGCGGACAGCAGCAGATTGACCCGTTAATGTCAGCGGTCATCCTTGTGAATAAAGTTATAGGAACCCCAATTGTAGAAGACGGCCCAACAAACATCATTACTCCTTACCTGGAACTGACATCCGCGGAAGAGGCAGTTGATTTTAACGAATATTTCCTGGGTGATGAGGCAGTTTATACAGCAGATGAGATTAAAGAAAGTATGATTAAATTTTACAATTCTGACATCGATATGGACTATATGAATAATTTAATCTCTACATTCTCAATTGCTGATGTGGCAGAACGTCACGGTAAATAAGGGCTTTTGAGCAGATTTCTCATGGAGCAGGCAGATGCCTGCTTCACACGAGAAATATATCTACAAGATAATAGTGGAATGAGGAGATGGATGTGATATGAAGAAGTTAGTGACCAATACGCTGAAGGCATTTTGCCTGCCTATGATCGTTTACCTGTTCTTTTTGGCAATTTGTTTTGAGAGATTCAGCAATTGGAATTGCATATTTACAATTTTTCTGCAGTCTATTATTCCGACTATTACTGCGTATGCGATTGCCTATGGAAATATTTGCGGGGTTTTTGATTTTACAATCGGTTCAAGATTGATTATCAGCGGTGTAATCGGCGGTTTGATGGCAGCGCGGTTCGGAATTGTGGGGATGATTGCAGGGGCTATGGTAAGCGCAATTGTCGTAGCAATAATTACGGGTGTGCTGAATTGGTACCTTCGTATCCCGTCTCTGGTTCTGACAATGGGATTGACGATGATTTTTGAAATCGTGGGCTCAAAGCTGGCAGGGCATTATGGCTTTGTACAAATTGAAAGAGAATATGCAATTTTCGGTTCGTCTCCGGAAATAGTTATCATTTTTGGATTGGCTGCGGCTTTGTTTTATTTCCTTTGTTATCATACGGTATTCAGTTTCCATTTGCGCGCCGTAGGCAGTGACGAACATATTGCAAGAAGCTCAGGAATCAAAGCGGATCTTGTAAAGTGCAAATCGTTTGTTTACGGGGGGATTTTTCTGGGAATTTCAGCAATCCTTACATTGAGCCAATCAGGCTCTGTCGGAGCGCAGACAAATCTGGGCAGTGTTACGATAGTGTTTAAGCCTCTTATCAGTATTTTGCTGGCATTGGTTCTTCAGCGAATCTGTAACTTAATGTTAGGTATTTTTATTGCACAGTTTAGTTTGAATATTATTTTCATCGGCCTGATTGCAGTTGGACTGCCGGACACCTTCCAGAATGTGGTTTTGGGATTTTTTCTTTTAGTTGTAATGATATTGTTCCAGAATTCTGAACGTCTGGATGCCTTTCGAAAAAAAGCCGGAATGCGTCAGAAAACTTTGCGTGTAGAATAAAAAAGAACGAAAGGGGTATAAAAATGAATTTTCCGAAATTATCAGATGAAGAGCGCATGAAGCGTCTGGCGCCGCCGAAAGGCAAGATTCATGCGGTCATAGATTCAGATACTTATAATGAGGTGGATGACCAGTTTGCTATTGCGTATGCGCTGCTTTCACCGGAAAAATTGCAGATTGATGCAATATATGCTGCTCCGTTTTCTTCGGATTTCTTTGCTCGTCAGATGAATACGGACAGCGTGGCAATTCCCATGACCGGAGATATGAAGGAGGGGCTTGAATTAAGCTATCAGGAAATTCTGAAGCTGATGAAGCTTCTGGGAAAGAATCCCGAAGGAAGAGTTTTCCGGGGCTCCGGTGAATATCTGAGTGATAAAGAAACACCTGTGGAATCGGATGCAGCCAGAGATCTGGTAAAGCGTGTACATGAGGCTGAGGACGTTCTTTACGTGATCGCCATTGGGGAAATCACAAATGTGGCATCAGCTATTCTGATGGAACCGGAAATTATTAAGAAAATGGTAGTTGTATGGTTGAGCGGTCAGCCCTTATACTGGCCGCATACCGTCGAATTTAATTTGGGTCAGGATATTCTGGCATCCCGGATTATTTTGGATTCCGGAGTTCCGGTTGTTCTGGTTCCCTGTATGTCAGTGGCATCTTATCTTTCCGTGTCAGGGCCGGAGCTGGAGGCCAATATTAAAGGTAAGAGTGCTGTCGGTACATATCTGGCAGAAACGGTTACAAACCAGATGGGCCAGGAAATGGCACAGAACTGGCTGGAGTTATTTCATAAAACGTATTGTGCAGGACTGGATGATTATGGTGATGAGGGAATGCCGACCACCACAACAATGCTTGCGCCATCACGTATCATATGGGATGTTTCTGCAGTTGCCTATTTGATCAATCACACATGGTGCCCGTCAAGTCTGGTACCCACCCCGCGTCTTACAGACGATATCAGGTGGGCTGAGGAGGCGGCTCGTCATCCAATGCGTGTTGTGCGTTTTATTTACCGGGATGCGGTATTTGGAGATATGTTCAGTAAGCTTCAAAAGGCATAAATGTAAGGTGAAAATAAGTAAGGTCAGAAGGGAGCGGGGCGGCTCCTTTACAAATTACGGCATAGCTGTTCGCGGCTATGCCGTTTTTCCCGTCAGGCTGGCCATATCATGCCGTAAAGTGGAATCAGGGGCGAACGCTGAGACAGGACGGGGGATTTACAACTGGGAAGCATCATGTTAAAATAATATATATCAATCAGAAAGGACTTGCGGACAAAAGATGAAAGCAGAAATTGTAAGTATGACAGCAGATAAGCTGGATGACAATGTGCTTCAACGTGCCGGAGAGATTCTGAAAAGGGGAGGACTGGTTGCTTTTCCGACAGAGACGGTTTACGGGCTTGGAGGAAATGCTCTGGATTCCGGAGCATCCATGAAGATTTATGCAGCGAAGGGAAGACCATCGGATAATCCGCTGATCGTACACATTGCAGAGATTGAGAAGCTTTCAGAAATTGTAGCAAAGGTTCCCGGGCAGGCACAGATATTGGCAGAGAAATATTGGCCGGGGCCTTTGACCATGATCTTGCCGAAGGCTGAAATTGTGCCGAAGGAAACGACAGGGGGCCTGGAAAGCGTGGCTGTGCGTTTTCCAAGCGATCCAATCGCTCAGGCACTGATCAGGGCCGCAGGCGGATATGTGGCGGCTCCAAGTGCAAATACCTCGGGGCGTCCGAGTCCCACAACTGCTGCGCATGTAATTGAAGATCTGGGTGATGCGATTGATATGATCATCGATGGCGGACAGGTAGGAATCGGTTTGGAATCTACGATCGTGGATTTTACGGAAGAGGTTCCGGTTGTGTTAAGACCCGGGTATATTTCTTTGGAAATGCTGAGGGAAACCCTGGGAGATGTCCGTATGGACAGGGGGCTTTTGAAGACAGGCAGCGATGTAAGGCCCAAGGCTCCCGGTATGAAATACCGCCATTATGCACCGCAGGCAGAGCTTACCATTGTAGAGGGAGAGACTTCCAGGGTGGTTGCAGCGATCAATCGTTTTTCGGAGGATGCAGAGCAGCAGGGAAAGCAGGTTGGGATCATTGCTACGGATGAGACGATGGCACAGTATCCGGTTGGAATTGTAAAAAGTATAGGAAGCCGGGAAGAGGAGGAGACGATAGCGTATCATCTGTACGAGGTACTGCGGGAATTTGACAGATGTCAGGTGAGCGCCATTTATTCAGAGGCTTTTTATACACCGCGTATGGGGCAGGCAATTATGAACCGTCTGTTGAAAGCAGCAGGACATAAAATGATAAATGTAGGGAGGAAAATAACATGATAGCGTTGGGAAGTGACCATGGTGGTTACGAATTAAAACAGGAAATTAAAAATTATCTGGATGAGCGGAAAATCGGTTATGTGGATATGGGATGTGACAGCCCGGCTTCTACCGATTACCCGATTTATGCCAAAAAGGTTGCAAGAGCAATTCAGAGCGGAGCGTGTGACAAAGGAATCCTGATCTGCGGCACCGGAATTGGAATTTCCATTACTGCCAATAAATTCAAGGGAATCCGTGCAGCTCTTTGTACAGACTGCTTCTGTGCGGAAGCAACAAGGCTGCACAATGACGCCAATGTGCTTGCACTGGGCGGAAGAGTTGTAGGTCCCGGACTTGCGCTGAAGATTGTGGATACATTTTTAAATACTCCGTTTTCCGGCGATGAACGTCATATGAGGAGAATTGAGCAGATAGAATCCGAGTAAGCTTCAGGCGGGCGTCGGAGAATTGGAGGCTTTTTATGGGAAATAAGAATCAGAAACGTGCGGATTATATTTCATGGGATGAGTATTTTATGGGAGTTGCAGTTCTTTCAGGGCTGCGCTCCAAGGACCCGAGTTCCCAGGTGGGTGCATGTATCGTCAGTGAGGATAACAAGATTTTGTCTATGGGTTATAATGGATTTCCTATGGGATGCTCGGATGATGAATTTCCGTGGGCAAGAGAAGGCGATTCTCTGGATACAAAATATCTCTATGTAACACATAGCGAGCTGAATGCCATCCTGAATTACCGCGGCGGCAGCCTGGAAGGAGCGAAGCTTTATGTGTCCCTGTTCCCCTGCAACGAATGTGCCAAGGCCATCATCCAGTCTGGTATCAAGACGATTGTATATGACTCTGATAAATATGCAGATACGCCGTCGGTCATTGCATCCAAGCGGATGCTGGATGCGGCAGGAGTGCGGTATTATAAATACAGCCGGACGGGAAGGGAAGTTAGCTTTACTCTGTAGAGAATAGAAATAAAATAGGAATGCAACTGAAATCCGCCGAAAACCTCTTGACACTTCTTAAGAATTCGCATAGAATAATTGCAATGAATGAATCATTACGGCGATGAAGAGAATAGTACATGAGGAGCAATCTCAGAGAGGAATCCATATGGTGTGAGGATTCTGTGCGCAAATCATGGAACCGGCCTCGGAGCCCCGTGCGAATGAAGTACGGCGTCATTCCTGCGTTAACGGAAATCGAGAGAGCAGTGCTTGGAAAGCCTGAGCAGTGCTAATTAGGGTGGTACCGCCGAAGCCTTTCGGTCCCTTGTGAGGGATGGAGGGCTTCTTTTTTATGTGAAGGAAGCGCCTTTATCCCGAAATCTTAATCACAAAAAAGGAGAGAACAGAATCATGGCAAAAGAAAAGAAATTAGTAGAGGCCATTACATCCATGGAGGAAGATTTCGCCCAGTGGTATACCGACGTGGTGAAAAAAGCAGAGCTTTGCGGTTATACAAGTGTAAAGGGCTGTATGGTCATTAAGCCTGCAGGCTATGCAATCTGGGAAAATATCCAGAATGAGCTGGACAGAAGATTCAAAGAAACAGGTGTGGAAAATGTTTACATGCCTCTGTTTATTCCGGAGTCCCTTCTTCAGAGAGAAAAGGACCATGTAGAAGGATTTGCGCCGGAGGTTGCATGGGTCACCCATGGCGGCCCGGACCCGCTTCAGGAGCGTCTCTGTGTACGTCCGACTTCTGAAACACTGTTCTGTGATTTTTATCAGAAGGAAATCCAGTCCCACAGGGATCTGCCGAAGGTATATAATCAGTGGTGCTCGGTTGTACGCTGGGAAAAGACGACCCGTCCGTTCCTGCGTTCCCGTGAATTCTTATGGCAGGAGGGGCATACGGCACATGCAACTGCCACGGAGGCAGAAGAGAGGACCATTCAGATGCTGAATGTATATGCGGACTTCTGCGAGCAGGTATTGGCAATTCCGGTTGTAAAAGGAAGAAAAACAGATAAAGAGAAATTTGCAGGCGCAGAAGCAACCTACACCATTGAAGCCCTGATGCACGATGGAAAAGCACTGCAGTCCGGTACCAGCCATAACTTCGGTGATGGATTTGCAAGAGCTTTTGGTATTCAGTATACGGACAAAGAAAACAGGCTGCAGTATGTGCACCAGACTTCCTGGGGTATGACAACCCGTATGATCGGTGCCATCATTATGGTTCATGGTGACAACAGCGGTCTTGTCCTGCCTCCGAGAATTGCTCCGGTACAGGCTGTGATCATTCCGATTCAGCAGAGAAAAGAGGGCGTTCTTGCAAAAGCGGACGAGCTGTTTGCAGAACTAAAGGCGGCAGGTATCCGTGTGAAGACAGATGATACGGACAAGAGTCCGGGATTTAAATTTGCAGAGCAGGAAATGCGTGGTATACCCGTACGTATTGAGTGCGGACCAAAGGATATCGAGAACGGACAGGCGGTTATCTGCCGCCGTGATACAAGAGAAAAGTATACGGTAAAATTCGAAGAGCTGGCAGTAAAGGTGCAGGAAATCCTGGATACCATGCAGACAGATATGCTGGAGCGTGCACGCGTACATCGTGACGCACATACCTATAGCGCTGTTGGTTATGAGGAATTTAAGGATATTGTCAACAATAAGTCCGGATTTGTAAAGGCCATGTGGTGTGGCTGTCAGGAATGTGAAGACAAGATCAAAGAGGATGTGCAGGCAACCTCCAGATGTATTCCGTTTGAGCAGGAGCAGTTGAGCGATGTCTGCGTATGCTGCGGCAAGCCGGCAAAGAAAATGGTTTACTGGGGCAGAGCATATTAATTTTTATGAAAAAGATTAAATCCAAGGATATTGCAAAAGCCCTGCAGCTTTCTGCTGCTACAGTCTCTCTTGCGTTGAATCATAAACCCGGCGTCAATGAAGAAACCCGGCGCCGGGTGGAAGAGTATCTGGCTAAGGAAGAGACCCGGCTTTACGGAGCAAAGAGCGCAGAGCAGCAGGAGGATAAGGGGCTTCTGATTTCTCTTCAATATATCAAGAGCGGTATTGTTATGAACCGGGCAATGGGAAAAGTGCCGACAGGACCGGATATCTTTTTCGAGCAGGCCAGGAGATACGGATATCATTTGGAAACCCGTATTTATTACGAGGGAAATGAAAATCTGGGAAATCTGCTGGAAGAATTTCAGGTTCGCAACGTAAAAGGTATTTATATTATTGCGGCTGAAATGAATCAGGATGATATTTATCCCTTCCTAAACCTGGGAATTCCCGTTGTGGTTGGAGATAACAGCTTTTATGAGTTTGGAATAGACAGTTATCTGCTGGATAACCGGGAGGGAATCCGAAGCGGCATCAAATATCTTATGGACCGGGGACACAGCCATATTGTGTACCTGGCAGAAAATATCGATATTTACAATTTCATAGAACGAAGGGAAGCCTTTGTACTGGAAATGGCAAGACGGGAATGCGGAGATGTGCGGAATCGGATTGTCCATATGGGAAATACGGAAGAAGAGGTTTATCAGAGTACCCTGGAATATCTGGACAGCGGGAGACGGATGCCGACAGCGTTTCTTCTGGAAAGCTCCGTGGTGTCTGTAGGAGTGATTAAAGCGCTTCTGGAACGGAAGGTACGGATTCCGAAGGATATTTCTCTGGTAGGCTTTGATGCGCTGCCTCCGGTGGGCTTGAAGAGCTTTTCTCTGACACAGATTAAAGGGATTCATACCAAGCGGCATATGGCGGCAATTCGTCATCTGGTCGCGCATATTGAAGAGGAGGATGTAGAAATTATCCGGGTTTATTACAAAACAAGGATGATCGACGGAAATAGTGTGTTTGACAAAACACAGTATATTTACAGATAGAAAATGGGTGGAATTTTTACGTTCCACCCGCTTTTTTTGTGGTGCGCCTTGCGGCGCACGTTCTGGTTTTATGACTGCTTCTGCAAATGGAACTGGAAGGCCGTGTATTCCGGAATTTCCCTGTTGACCGGAAGTCCTGCGTTCATCAATGCGGAACCGGAGTAAAGCTCTTTGCCGCCGTTAATGGTATACATTGCATTAGGCTCCAGGCCCCTGGCACGGATGTATTCCTGCGGGCCATTGCAGGTCAGGTTGGTGACAACGACGCTTAAAAGAGATTCGCGTTTATCTTTGGTCACATGCTGCCATGCAGTCATATTTCCCATCTTAAATGGGTCAGTCAGGCGATAGTAATCGCCTTTAAAGATAATGTGGTAGTATTTACGGAACAGATCGCTCTGTTCTTTGCAGAGCTGTTGTTCTTCCTCAGACAGATGTGTGGCATCCAGTTCATATCCGAAGGTTCCGCACATGGCAACCACAGCTTTTGTGCGGAGGGGAACCAGTCTGCCGCTGTCAGAAATATGTGCGCCCATAGAGGATACCGGATATACGAAAGAGGTTCCGTAGTGTAGCTTCAGGCGGTCAATCGGATGATTGTTGTCACTTACCCAGTACTGCGGGTAATAGTGCAGCATAGCGGCATCATAACGGCCGCCGCCCCCGCTGCAGCCCTCAAACAGAATATCAGGATGTGTTTTGATGATTGCATCCATGACACGGTACAGGCCGAGAATGTAGCGGTGATACACTTCTCCCTGTTTTTCGGCGGGAAGCTGATTGGACCAGATATCTGCAAGAGAACGGTTGATATCCCATTTCATATAGAAGATATTGGCATCGTCCAAGATAGCGTTTACTTTTTCAATGATATAATCCTGTACGTCTTTGCGGCTCACATCCAATGCCATCTGATTCCGGCTGCGCACAGCGTGGCGGCCTGGAATCTGCATTGCCCAATCCGGATGTGCACGGTAAAGATCACTGTCTTCGGAAACCATTTCCGGTTCGAACCAGATACCGAACTTCATTCCCAGATCATTGATCTGTTCTACTAATTTATGCAGACCGCATTTAATTTTATTTTCATTGACATACCAGTCTCCGAGACCGCTGTTGTCATCGTCTCGTTTTCCGAACCAGCCATCGTCCATAACAAGCAGACCCACACCCATGTTTTTGGCTGCCCTGGCAATTTTCACCAGTTTGACATCATCAAAATCCATAAAAGCGGCTTCCCAACTGTTGATCAGAACCGGACGCTGTACCTCTGTGACAAATTTGCTTCTGCATAAATTGGTACGGTAGAAATCATGATACAGATGAGAAAGACCGGTAAAGCCATGTTCAGAGAAAGCCATGACCACTTCCGGACCTTCGAATACCTCCCGGGGTTTGATTTCGTAGACAAACTGCTTGGGGTTGATACCCATAACAAGGCGGAGCTGGTCATACTGGTCAAGCTCTGCTTCAGCCAGAAAGTTGCCGCTGTACATCAGGGAGAAGCCATAGCATTTGCCGTAATCTTCGGTGGCTTCTCTGTCGCACAGAATCACAAACGGGTTCTGCTGATGACTGGAGGAACCGCGTACGCTGCCGATGGTGTGAATGTGGTGGGTCATAGGCTGACGTTCCACCTGCCGTTCCTGTCCGTAGCGTCCCGGAAGACTCACAAGATCAAAATTCAGGCCATTCAGGAAATCCAGGCAGACAGACATGAGCTTTTTCAGATGGATGGAAGAATCCCCTGCATTTACGACTTTTACTGCACGGGTGATGATGTCTGCTTCCTCAAATACACTGTAAAGAAGGATGACCTGTACATGGCTTACTGCATCGGACAGAGTGACTTCCAGTGTATCTATGGTATCATTTTCATTTGCAAATACACAGGGAAGCGTATCTAATTGGTATTTTCCGCCGGAAATATTAAAATCAACGGCCTTTCCGTGAAAGGAATAGCTTCCGTCGCTGTTTACAACCTCAATACTGGCAGTACGGAAATCTCCCTGCTGCTGTGTGCTGAATTCCTGGGGCTGTGCATCCAGGGAAAAGGTTCTGGCATTTCTGGATTCATAAGGATTTCCGGAGAATCCCCGGTCATACTGCATAATTTGGTAGCTCATGTCTGCATCGCAGATGCTTGGACCATAATAAAGATGAAAGAGATAATCCAGATTTCCGATTTTCATCTGGTAGGAGGTGTTTTTGGTATGCAAAGTAATGGTTTTGCTTTGTTCATTAAAAATAATTCCCATAATTGTCCCTCTGCTGTTTATTTTTTGTTTTGCTTTCCTATTATACCATAAATTCTCAAAATCTCACTGAACAGATTGTGGGAAAAAAAGGAAAATCTTTGTACCATTTTACGAAGAGACTCTATGTACTAAACGTTTACAGGCGGCATTTAAATTTTATTTAAAGGGACGTTATTTTTTGACAAAAGAATGGTTTGGTATTTCGAAAAATAAAAATAATTTTGTGAGAATTATAGAAAAGTGAAAGGGGGATTGTAGGAGGAGTGACGGCATGTTAAAGTGCAACTATCAACAGGCGCCTGATAAAAAAACAGCCTCTGGAGGAGGTCAGCAAACTTATTATAGGAGAAAAGGAATATGAAAGATTATACCGCGTTAGCAAAAAACATCGAAAAACACATCGGTGGAGCAGGCAATGTAGAGTCTTTGGTTCACTGTGCTACCAGACTTCGTTTTGCAGTTAGGGATAAGAGCAGGGTAAACAAAACTGCGCTGTCCCGTACAGAGGGTGTGATTACCGTTATGGAGGGCGCAGGACAGATTCAGGTTGTCATCGGAAATCATGTCAGTGATGTTTATGAAGCCATTGGAAAAGTAACCGATATTAAAATTGGCGGAGCTGCGGCTGCTGAAACGGCAGCAACAAAGAAAAAAATATATGAGAGCTTTATTGATACCGTTGCAGGTGTGTTTACGCCGCTTCTGGGAGCGATGTGCGGAGCCGGTCTTTTGAAAGGCCTTTTAATCCTCTGCACGACTATGGGATGGATGACTGCAGAAATGGGCGCGTACCGTATTTTATATGCAGCGGCAGATGGGCTTTTTACATTCATGCCGGTTTTCCTGGCATTTACCGCGGCAGCAAAATTTAACTGTGACAAATTTGTGGCGGCAGCCATTGCAGCAGCTCTGGTATATCCGGATTTGACAACTGTTTTTTCCAATGGTGAGAGCATTACCTTCTTCGGAATCCCGGTAATCATGATCAATTATCTGAATTCGGTAATTCCGATTATTATTGCAATTTATGTAATGTCCAAACTGGAGAAATTCTTAAAGAAAACTTTGCCGGATATGATCAAACGTTTTATGACCCCATTGCTCTGTCTGATTATCATGGTTCCTGCAACTTATCTTGCGATCGGACCGATTGCAGATAAGCTGGGAAGCGGTCTGGCAGCAGGCTATACGGCACTGGTAGGGTTTAACCCGATTATTGCAGGCTTCCTGTTAGGTCTTCTGTGGCCGTTGATCGTTATGTTCGGCCTGCATTACGGCTTTATTCCGATCGTATTTAACAATATTGCACAGTTTGGCAAGGATACCCTGTTTGTTATTACCGGTCCGAACAATTTTGCACAGGCAGGTGCAACTCTGGGTGTATTTTTAAAGACAAAAGATAAAAATGTAAAAGCAACCGCCGGAAGCTCCGCACTTTCTGCAGTACTTGCAGGTATTACGGAACCGGCAATTTACGGTGTTACCCTGAAATATAAGAAGCCGTTCTTTATTGGTGCATTCTTTTCAGGTATTGCAGGTGCGATTGTTGCCTGGGCAGGAACCGGAGTTCCGACGCTGATCGGTACCAGCCTTTTGAGTCTGCCTGCTTATATGGGAGAAGGATTTATAGGATTCTGTATGGCATCTGCCATTGCATATTTTGGTTCAGCAGTTGTTACATATCTCTTTGGATACAGCGATGATATGTTGCCGGAGGATATAGAGGCACCGGCAGAAGAAACAGTTCCCACAGAGGAAACAGTTCCCACAGAAGAAGCAGTTCCGGCAGAAGAAAATAAACCGGCAGCAGAGGTTGTGCTGGGCGCTCCTGTAAATGGCACCTGCGTAGAGCTGCACACAATCAGGGATGAAGTATTTGCAGGCGGTGCACTCGGTCAGGGTGCGGCATTTATTCCGGCAGATGGAAATTTCAAGAGCCCGGCAGACGGAACGATTACCATGGTTGCGGATACCGGACATGCGGTCGGACTGACAACAAATGGCGGAGCAGAGGTCCTCATTCATATTGGTATGGATACGGTAAGTCTGAACGGAAAGGGTTTTGCAGTACAGGTAAGTTCCGGACAGACAGTGAAAAAGGGTGATATATTGGTAAAAGTGGATTTAAATACTGTAAAAGCGGCAGGACTGGAAACCGTAACGCCGATGGTGGTAACAAACGCTGACGATTATGCCAACATGGTTCTGGCAGATAAAAAATCTGTGAAGGCCGGAGAGGATATCCTGACTTACCTGAAATAAGAGAGAGGGAGCCGATGTAATATGGGAAGACTTACAATTAGCAAAAACAACAGGACGTTTGAAAAGGATGGAAGGCCGTTCTTTTATCTGGCAGATACCGTATGGAGCGCCTTTACGAATATTGAAGATAAAGAATGGGAATACTATCTCGATTACAGAAAAGAACAGGGGTTTACTGTTTTGCAGATCAATGTTCTTCCCCAGTGGGATCGCTGCATGGTGGATGTGGGCGGTTATCCATTTGCAGCGGAAGACGGGACTGTTTTGGATTTCTGGAATCTGCAGGATCCGTATTTTGACCATGCGGCACAGATGTGCCGCGTGGCTGTGGAAAAGGGATTTCAGCTTGCGCTGGTGGTGCTATGGGTCAACTATGTGCCGGATACCTGGGGGAGCAGTATTTCTGATGTCAATATCATGCCGAAGGAAGTGGCAGCAGATTATACCAGAAAGGTATATGAAGTTTTTGAGGAATTTGAACCGATTTATGTAGTGAGCGGGGATACGGATTTTAGCTCGGAAGAAACAATTGCCTATTACAAAATAGCTTTGGATGCGCTCTGCGACTGGAGCCCGGATAGTTTGAAGGCATGTCACATTAAACGGGGTTATGATGTTATTCCAAAGGAGTTTGAGGAGAAGCTGGATTTCTATATGTACCAGTCCGGACATAACAGTATGGGGCAGGATATGGCATATAAACTGGCAGAGAGTTTTTGCCGGAGAAAGCCTGAGAAGCCCGTGGTCAACAGTGAACCCTGTTATGAGCAGATGGGCTATAGCCGTAATCTGTACGGACGCTTTGGCAGGGAGGAAGTCCGCCGTGCAGCATGGCAGAGTATTTTGGCCGGTGCCTGCGCAGGCATTACCTATGGAGCTCACGGTATCTGGAACTGGTATACCAAAGGCATGAAGAAAAACAGGATACTGGGAGAAGGCTTTGATACAGCGAGGGTATGGCAGGATGCCCTGATGTTTCCGGGAGCATGGGAATATGGATTTATCCGGGAATTCTGGGAGGAAAAGAAGCTGGGAAGACTGGATGCAGCCCAGGAGCTTTTGGGAAATGATACCCGGGAGATACGGGTTGCGAGAGCAGAAAATAATGTGTATCTGATTTATCTTCCGGTGAATACAAAGGTGGTTTTGAATCAGGAGCTGGAGGGCTACCGGTTCCGTGTCCTGGATTTGGAAGAAAAACGTGTGGGTCATCCAAACGTAAAGGTGCAGGATGGAAAGACGGTCATTGATATGCATAGATTCGAAAAAGATGCCGTGATATGGGCATGGAAATGAGGTGGCAGACTGACAATGGAGCCGGATTTTTCCAGGAAGGATTCCCTCTATTGGCATAAAGATGTGATTGCCACCAATGGTACGAAATTAATGGAAGAAGAATAAACCGGAAAAAGGAGGAAGAAGACGATGAAACAGTTTATTTATACAATTACAGATGAGCTTGGGCTCCATGCACGTCCGGCGGGCCTGCTTGTAAAGGAAGCAAAGAAATATGAAAGCAGAATTACAATTGCAAAGGACGGAAAAAGTGCAGAAGGAGCTGGAGGACGCACAGATTCCTTATAAACTTCCGGAACAGGGAGTCATGATCAAGACACCGGCCGCGGTAATGATCAGTGATGAGCTGGCTCAGATGACAGATTTCTTCAGCATCGGAACCAATGACCTGACCCAGTATACACTGGCAATTGACCGTCAGAATGAAAGGCTGGATGATTTTTATAAGCCTCATCATAAAGCGGTTCTTCGCATGATCCAAATGGTAGTGGAAAATGCACATAAGCACGGCAAGTGGGCAGGTATCTGCGGAGAATTGGGTGCAGATGCCAGGTTGACAAAGGAATTTCTGCGGATGGGGGTAGATGAGCTGAGCGTATCTCCCGGACAGATTCTGCCTCTTCGCAAGGCAATTCGCGAAATGAGCCTGTCAGAATAAAATGAAAACAAGGCAGAGAGCCATTTTCTGACTTTTACGAAAAGGAAAATCGTGTTATACTATAACAGTATCTGGCGGAGCGTACCTTCCGCCGGATATATCTATATAGGAAATACAGAAAGGAAAATGGCATGAAGCTGACGGTTCCTTCCAAGGTGGAAAGAATTTTATACATTTTAGAAGAGCATGGATATGAGGCATATGCAGTGGGGGGATGTGTTCGGGACTCCCTTCTTGGGCGTACCCCCAATGACTGGGATATTACCACCTCCGCCAGGCCGGAGCAGGCCAAGGAATTGTTCCCGCATACGGCAGACACGGGGCTTAAGCATGGAACGGTTACAGTATTGCTGGAGAAGGAGGGCTTTGAGGTTACAACCTACCGGGTAGATGGAGAATATGAGGATGCACGGCATCCAAAAGAGGTGACATTTACCGCAAGTCTGGAGGAAGACCTGAAAAGGCGTGACTTTACCATCAATGCCATGGCTTATCATCCGGCGTTTGGGATAGTGGATTTGTTTCACGGGATGGAAGACCTGCGCGCCGGTATCATCCGTTGCGTGGGAAATCCCATGGAACGGTTTACAGAGGATGCGCTGCGCATGCTGAGGGCAGTACGTTTTGCCGCACAGCTCGGTTTTGTGATTGAGGAGGAGACAAAGAAAGCACTTAAGGTGCTGGCGCCGAATCTGAAGTATGTCAGTGCGGAACGAATTCAGGCGGAGCTTCTGAAGCTTTTAGTATCTCCTCATCCGGACTACCTGCAGATTGCTTATGAAGCAGGTATTACCAGGGAGTTTTTGCCGGAGTGGGATGCCTGCATGGAGACAGAGCAGAATACACCGCACCATTGTTATACGGTAGGTGAACATACATTAAAGAGTCTGGAAAATATCCGGGGGGATAAGGTGCTGCGTCTGACGATGCTGCTCCATGATATTGGTAAGCCCGCTGTTAAGAGGACAGATGAAAATGGCAGGGACCATTTCAAAATGCACGGTCCGGTGGGTGAAAAAATGGCAGGAGACATTCTTCGCCGGCTGAAAATGGACAATGATACCATTGCCAAAGTCTGCCGCCTCATCAAATGGCATGATTATCGTCCTCTCCCGGATATGAAAGCGGTTCGGCGCGCGGTAAACAAAATCGGGGAAGACCTCTTTCCGCTTTATCTGGAGGTGCAGAGAGCGGACATTCTGGCACAGAGTACGTATAAAAGAGAGGAAAAGCTCACCCGGCTGGATG
>ERZ781272.540-NODE-540-length-23326-cov-4.831894_pt1 | contig 23326 bp, 22 predicted proteins | sample MGYA00375850_ERZ781272 | MGnify/ENA primary metagenome ERZ781272 (study PRJEB29790, sample SAMN06051246) | human gut metagenome | host: Homo sapiens | place: USA: Cincinnati, Ohio | collected 2013-06-21 | study: EMG produced TPA metagenomics assembly of the Gut...
AGTATCATTAAAGGATCTGAAAAGTTCTTTTGATGATACTCCGCATTTTTTATTTCCAATTTAATATGGCGATCTGTGCGGGGGCGTAGCTTAATGCTACGCCTTTTCTCGTTTCCAGCAGGACGTCCCGCTCGGGGATTTTCCGGCGATCCGGCACCTCGAAAGCGCCGATGCAGTTATAGTGGATGACCACGCGCTGGGTGGTAGCGCCGTCCTGCTATTCAGCGTGATACACGTCGATGTGGTCGATCAGCTCCGCCACCATGCGCCATATGGTGGTAGCGTCGGAGTAGCGGCGCACCGTTTCCAAGAAGGTGTCCACATCCGTCTGATTATCGTGCAGCTTTTTCAGCTCCAGCCGCAGCGCCTTGATCCGTTATATGCGCATCGGGCAGCTCAAGCCGGGGTACAATGTGCAGATCGGTGTAAACAGCGAGTATATTACAGGAATTGAAGTATTCTCTGACCGCAACGACGTAAAAACACTGCGTCCCATGCTCTCCGGCGGATGACGATTTTACCAGGCCCGGTATGGGGAAGTCACAGCCGACGCCGGGTATGAGAGTCTGGACAACTATCTGTACCTGAATACCATCTTCATTAAACCAGAAACCATGATCAGAAGAAAAGCAAAAAGTTTAAAAAGCAGATTGGCCGGGCTGAGAATATGACATATGACCCGGATGAGGATTGCTTTACCTGTACCCAGGGCCGCCGGCTGCCGCTGCGCCGGGAGTGCAGTGAATGGAAAGATGGGCAACTGGTTTCCAGCTCCTGGTATCGCTGTGAAAACTGCGTCGACTTTCCCTGCCAGGCACAGTGCTGTCGTGTTAAAGACGCAGAGAAAACTATTGAAAATATAAAAAATTAAGATATACTGTTAATAGATAATAGTTATGTAATATTTTTCTAATCAATTTATAAAGAAATAAAAGAAACGAATAACACGTAATGATTTAAAGTTTTATAATCAAGGTTAGTGTAGTCCAATAGATTCTCTTTAAAAACTCATCATTTTAGTCTTCCGTCTTGGAGTTAGGTTGTTCGCATTTTGTAGGAATTTTTCTAAATAAGGAGTTCATGTTGAATGGTTTGGGGGGACCCTTGGTACAAAAGGATCTAATATATAGTCTGTCAGAAAGTATTATAATACTTGTCAAAGAAATGGAAAACCCTATCAAGCATCGATTATCACGAATGGCTATTTGCTAGATACAGATACGTTTCAACGACTTTTGGATTGTCATGTATACACCTATCCTGTTACTTTGGATGGCCCCCCAGGTTACACGATCACTTAAAGCCACATAAATCTGGAAAGGGTTCTTTTGAGAGAATTATTGCCCACTTCTCTATATCTACCAAAAAAGGATGAAAATATTGGTTAAGAAAAAAAATAAATCTTATTCTACTGGAGACAATCTATGGTTTATCTTAAAAAAATCTTGGCAGATTGATAAAGGATTGTTGTTGTCTTTGGCTATAAAGACGCCGTCATTGGTAGCCCTGCCTCTTTTGACTACATATTTATCGAAAATCGTGGTCGATTTGGTCGAACAAAAAGCAAAGCCCGCAAGCTTGTTACTTTATATTACGGCAATAATTGCGGGAATCCTTTTGTTTCGTCTTTTGGATACTTACGCGAGCGCAAAAATAGAGTGGCGTTCATTCAGCAACCGATTTGCCTATATTCACCTTACCAGTCAAAAGGCCATGGATGCCGATTATGCCAATATTGAGAGTCCGCAAGGGCAACTCATGCAGCAAAAGGCTCTTAATGCTATTAATACACCCAATACCGGGATTCAGCAGATATTCAATCAGTTAACATCCATAACCTCCAGTCTTGTAGGCCTGATAACCTACTCTGCCCTTCTTTATACACTGAGCCCATGGATTTTAATCTATTTGTTGATTCTATCCTTCGTATCCTATGTTATCCAACGGCTCAACAATACTTGGTCTCATCGCAATAAAGATAACTGGGTACCGTTGGATAGGAAACTGCAATACATTATTAATAAGTCCGGTGACTATACGATCGGAAAAGATGTTAAAATTTATCGTATGCAAGGCTGGTTTCATGATTTGTTTTGTCTGTTTTTTAAGCATAGAAAGCAGTGGTACCGCCGCCAGGAAACCAGAAATTTTCTATCCGGCTTTTTAAATATAGCGCTTACTTTTTTAAGAGATGGCGTTGCCTATCTCTTTTTAATAACCAAAATAATTAACGGTGTGCTATCAGCCGGTGACTTTGTGTTTTATTTCGGAATTATCTCCCAATATTCTGGTTGGCTTTTTAGCATGATGTCGGCTATAGGAACCTTGCATGCTACAAGTTTAAGTATATGCGATCTGCGAGAATTTTTGGATATGTCGGATAGTTTCAACCGAGGAAAGGGCCATTCGTTGCCTTCCGGAACCTGTGATATAGCATTTAAGCATGTTCGGTTTTCTTATAACAACAATGAAAATTTGGTTCTCAAGGATATTGACTTCTATATTGGCAAGGGAGAAAAAATTGCTATTGTCGGTCTGAATGGAGCAGGTAAGACTACCTTGATTAAGCTTTTGTGTGGTTTATACCGTCCAACCTCCGGTTCAATTGAAGTGGCTGGCGTCTCTCTTGATGCCTATAATCGGGATGATTATTTTACGTTGTTTTCAGTGGTGTTTCAGGATATTATTCTTTTGCCCGTGTCCATCGCAAAAAATATTGCACTATGTGAAGAGGATAAGATTGACCGAGACAAGCTAAACAATGTTATTAAATTATCTGGTTTACAAAAAAAAGTACAAGAACTGCCAAACAAAGAAAACACTCTACTTATGAAAAGTTTGGTGGAGGATGCCATTGAATTTTCCGGAGGCGAACAGCAAAAATTGGCATTGGCACGAGCACTATATAAGGATGGACCAATTATCGTGCTCGATGAACCTACCGCTGCGCTTGATCCGTTAGCGGAAGAGAGAATGTATCAATTGTACAATAAACTTACAGCTGGCCGAACATCCATCTTTATTTCCCATCGTCTATCGAGTACTCGATTTTGTGACCGTATTTTATATATGGAAAATGGCTGTATTGTGGAAGAGGGAACCCACGATGAGCTCATGCGATATGGCGGGAAGTATGCCAATCTGTTTCAAGTACAAAGCCAGTATTACAAGGAGGGAGAAATGTGCAACAATTAAAGTGGATCTACAAAGGAATACGAGAGATCCATCATATACGTCCTGGGCTAATGTGGGTAGTGATCGCACAATCTATTACAAAATCTATTTTCCCTTTTGTGAATATTTATATGTCTGCCATCATTCTCAATACCATTGTAGCCCGAGAGCCTATACAAATACTGATTTATTATGCTCTAGTTACTGTTACCTTAAATGCCGCCTGTTCCTTTATTACTACATTGTTAACCGCTGTTGTAAACCAACGTCGGGCTGAGTTCTCTCTTTTATATGATCGACATCTGGCACAAAAAGCCTTCGACTTGGATTTCGCTGATTTAGAAAACCCAGAGATATTTCAAAAGAAACAGCGTATACAGGATGTACGTAATTTAAATGCAGGAGGAATTTGGAAGTTATTAGAGGCATTCCCGGGAATCGTCAGTAGCCTTATTACGATTATCGTATCGTTTTCCATAACAGTCAGTCTTTTTTTTACTTTTGGTCAGATTGATGGGAATTTCCTTTTTCAATTTGTCTGCTCACCTGCAGGCTCCATAGTACTTATTCTTTTCATTTTTTTATGCATATTTATAAGCATGTATACCAGTTCCGCTGTTACAAAAAAAATGTATGCTATTATGGATGGATTTCTTTTTTTTAATCGCGTTTTTTCGTATTATCTTAATAATTACATTTCTTCCTATCATGCTGGAAAAGATATCCGTCTTTATAATCAAAAGGGATTAATTGATGAAGAATCCAATGCTCTTTTGGGGGAGGCAAACCGTACTTTTGATCAGTTAACTTGGAACCAAATCCGTTACTCTGGTCTGGGAATGATAGCTTCTGTAGTTGTCTTGGCTGCTGTCTATCTTTTTGTTGGTCTTCGGGCACTTGCGGGATTATTTTCGGTAGGAAATATTTTACTATATATTAATAGTATAAATCAGTTTATCACCGGCATGACTGACACTATGACGCATCTAACTTCTCTGCGCAATAACAAGGAAGCATTAAGGGATTATTTTGATTATATGGAACTTTCTCCTAGCCTTCCAGCGGGACATCAGCCGATAAGTAAGGGGAAAAAAGAGGAATATGAAATCGCTTTTTGCAATGTTTCTTTCCGTTATCCCGGGACACAGAAAGATGTTCTTAAAAATATATCCTTTACTCTTAGTACCAAAAAAAGAACGGCATTAGTCGGCGTGAATGGCAGCGGAAAAACTACCATCATCAAGCTGTTATGTCGCTTCTATGATCCTACCGAGGGCAGAATTCTCCTGAATGGCGTTGATATACGTTCTATTGAATATGATAAATATATATCGTTATTTAGTGTAGTATTTCAGGATTATAAGTTATTAGCATTTCCATTAGGACAAAATGTGGCAGCTTCCTTAGATTACCATGATGAAAAGGTTCTAATGTCATTAAAAAAAGCTGGGTTTACTGAAAGGCTTTCGAAAATGGACAAATATTTGGAAACTCCGCTCTATAAAGATTTCGACAACGATGGTGTTGAAATCTCCGGAGGAGAAGCTCAAAAAATTGCCATTTCAAGGGCCCTGTATAGAGATGCTCCCTTCGTTATATTGGATGAGCCAACTGCTGCCCTGGATCCAGTCGCTGAGTCAGAAATATATGGAAGGTTAAATGAAATTGTTGAGGACAAAACGGCTGTTTTTGTCTCACATCGTTTATCGTCATGCCTGTTCTGTGATTCTATCTTGGTTTTTTCAGATGGACAGCTTGTCCAGCAAGGATCCCATAATGAACTGTTATCTGATGAGAATGGAGTTTATCATTCCCTATGGCAAGCACAGGCGCAATATTATATCTGAATCATCCGAACCGAACAGAGGTCGAAATTTGGAACTCAAAAATGAGACAGTCCAAATTGACCCCTGTTCTATAAGCATGGGGCGAGATTGTAATCAAATAGATTATGCTTTTAATCTTCTCTTATGGATAATGGAGATATTTATGGCGATGGTGCATCGTAAATAACAGAAATAACTCAGCCGTGGAACCGGAAAGGAACGGTAGTTATAAACATCCATCAGCAGGCAGTACCTATACACAATTCGCGCTTTGATCTTTGATTAAGACGCGAATTTTTTGTCTGCGCTGGAGACAAGTGTTATTGTAAATATTCGCACCCACCACTTAAGAATAATGCTATCTATTCTTCTGATGTTTCCCATAAGCAATCTTAAGTTGCCTAAAGAAATAAAAATGGTATAATAACGATAGAATTGCTAGAATACTTATGATATACTTATGACGCACCTACGGTGACGACTATTGGTTCCATTCACGCTTCGCGTACATGGGATAATAACAATGAAATAGTACAATGCCTTATCTTCCCGGTCTGTTTACGGTTACGGCAATGGACTATGGCGCCATGAATTCGGTACATCATGGTATCATAAGAGCAAATAAGGAGGGATAATGATGGGTGTAAAAGAAAATATACGTGCACGCAGGAAAATGTTAGGATATACCCTGGAGCAATTGGCAAAAAAGGCCGGTGTCAGTGCTACCACTATCCTGCGTTATGAGCGCGGAGAAATCAAAACCATCGGGCACGATAAAGTTAAAAAGCTGGCGGATGCCTTGGATACTACTCCAGAGCAGCTCCTCGGCTGGGATGAAGAGGCAGTGGATTCTGCTCAAACTCCTACTGAACGTAAGCTTTTGCTGCTGGCCCGGCGTGCAAATGAGATTCCGCAGCCGGATCGGGATGCCATTTTGAAGGTTTTTGAAAATTCCATCGATGTCTACCTGCGGGCAAAAAAGCACGCCAAGGAGGATGATAGGTGATTGCCTCGAAACAGATAGATTTGTGCAGAAAGACAGCCATAAACCTGTTGCTCGCACAGGAGCACCTAACCTTTCCCATTGAACCGCATACCCTGCAAACCGGGATTTCTATCTTCTATGATTCTGTACAGGGATATTGCCATACTGTCGGGCTGCCGATTTCCTCTTTTTGCTGTGACCAGATAATTCAGGACGGGTGCACTATTTTTTCTGAGGATCGTTCCTTTTATCTGATTCTCTACAATGAATGGGATACTTCCCCTGCTCGCAGGCGCTTTACACTTGCACACGAATTGGGACACATCCTGCTTACTCACGGTGATGACAGTGACCAAAGTGAACGCTCGGCCAATTGTTTCGCCTCTGAACTTTTAATCCCCCGTGTCTGTTTCTCGTACTTTTGCCAGGCCGGTTGGAAACCTTCCGCCAAACAAATCTCCCATTTCTTTGGCGTCTCTTTGACAGCAGCACGACTTGCTTTAAAAGAGCCTTCCAATACCCTACCTTCTGCTGGAGAATCTGCTCTTTTGGATAGAATCCGTTCTTCTTTGGATTTATTTTTACATTCATGTTTAGAGCCTATTATCACTTATTGATTTTATAATACTATCAAAAAGCCCCCATCCATTGGATGGGGGCTTTCTCATATCATCATCTTTTGTGGTTATGCCTTTTTCCTTTTATATACCAGCAGTCCCACAATTACTCCTCCGGAGAGGATTAATCCCAATACAACTGGAAGAATAAAGGTGGCGTCTCCTGTAAAAGGAATCTCTTCATCAGTGATGTCGATCAAATCATCATTTGGATCTTCCGGATGTCCCGATTCAGAGGATGATGTACTGGAGCTGTTCGATATCCCTTCCACTACAAAAACCCAGTCAACCATGCTATTCATGGCCTGAAAATCGTTTCCAATCGATGTCGGTGCTGAAATGGTAACCTCCAAGGTTGCATAATGTCTTGTGTCAAGCCATCCAAGGGCAACTCCTCGATTTCCAGCCGTCAGGTTTCCCTTACCGTTTTCCACTAAGGTGCCTGCTGCTGGTCCATCAAATACTAGAGTCTGTGCTCCATCCTCTGTATGTGCGGTAATCTTCATTTTCAGAGTGTCAAGCAATTCGATCTGTTTGCCGGTTAGATTCTCAACTGCCTCTGACTTGAGCCATACGAGAACTCGATCAGAGCCCTTGTTTTCAATGCGGAGAGTCTGGGTTCTGCCCGGCTCTCCCGGCATGATATCCTTGCTGTTTGCAAAGAAATCATCTTGGGATATTGTAAGCTTTGCCAAGCTTTCAATACCGCCGGAATATGTAACCGTACGATCCGGTTTCGCCTCTTCAGAACTATCTGCTGCAAATACGCCCATAACACTGAAGCCCAGGAGCAGCGCGACAGTCAAAGAGATGGCTGCAATTTTACGGAATCTATTCTTTTTCATTGCATCATATCCTTTTTCTAAACATGGCGGCAAAAGCCTGCAAATCATGTTTTACAAATTTCGTTTACAAGGTTTTTGCCGCTGCCGGCATGTTCACAGGGCCGACTTGGGACTGTGCAACCCCCGGAGTCTTATTCAGCGGGAACCCCTGTCTCCACATTGACATTGCCGAACGAGTCAATTGTGGTTCCGTCATCTGCATAGACAGGTGTGAAATATTCAGACTGGATTGCCTCCGCCTTAAGATCAATCGTGATATCCTTACCGATCATTTCGTTTCCCCAAGTAGGAGGAATGGTCACCTGGTCGAAAATCATGGAAGAGGAACCATCCTCCCCTGCTGCTGCAAGAGCGGTCTGGTAATAATACTTACCGTCGACCGGACTCTTAACCCATCCGTCCAGAACATGAAGGCCGCTTTCCAGCTCAGATTGGTATTTTGCCTTATCTTCTTCGCTCATGTCCTCAAAGTAGCTGCCACCGATGACAATACTTGCACGAACATAAGCCGGATGACTTCCGGTATTTGTTACGGTTGGATCCTTTGTAATCAGCTGACCGGGTACCACATCGGAAATGTGCTTCGTACCATTCGTGAGTTTGTCAAATCCCGGTTCGGTCAACTCGATCTTGACTTCTCCGATTGTGACTACATTTCTCGTTCTGGCTTCACTCGACAGCCATGCAAGGGTTGCTCCCACGCATATCAGTGCCGCCAGCAGTACAGAAGACACAGCCACTGTAATCTTTTTCTTGTTCATGGTTGACCCTCCTCGGGAGATTTACCTGGTTCCCGTATACCTGAAACCAGGTGCCGATTCAATCATAATTGATTAAAATACGTTTGGGAACTGCTGTGCAAATGCTGCCTGTGCTGCTGTAAGATCATTCACGTTTGCTGCCTGGATAGCATAAGCTTTTACACTAATATCAAAGCTGCTTGCAGTAATAGAGGAAACCGTGTTTGCAATGCTTACCTGAGTGAAGACTGCCTCGGTTGCTTCATTGGCTGCTTTCGTAGTATTGTAGTAAGCGATGACTTTGTCTGCATCTTTGTCAACGATGGTCCAATTGGCGTCGTTCCATGCAATGTCTACATAGTCAGGAAGGTCTGTTTTGTCAACAACAACTGCAATCCAAACATCCTGAGTGGAAGTGTTCTTTACCATCGGGTTTTTCGCTACTTCGCTGCCCGGTGCAAAGGTTGCCGCTTCTGTGATACCAAGTGTTTCGCTGCCTTTGTAATCCGGGTTTGCAGTAGTGCCGTCCGGATTGGTTCCTTCCCCGAAGTTGTAGCCGTCCCATGCAGGCTCGCGGAGCTCGATGGAAAGGTTGGTGCCCGGTGCGGTAAAGGTGTTCTTCATGGTCTGGGTCTGTGCGCTCAGGTATGCAAGGGTTGCCCCAATCGAGATGGCCCCAACAAGCGCGAGGGATGCAATTGCGGTGACGATTTTCTTTTTGTTTTTCATAGTTTGTACCTCCAATAATTCATAGGGTTTTATTTACTCTTTATGGACCATCCGGTCCATCGGATACGGTTGTTTTCCCCTTGTCTTTTTCAAACAAGTCTGGAATGAAATTCAAAAGCAGGATGACCAGGATGACCCCGATTGCTGCTACGATTCCCATTGGCGTTTTAATGTTCAAAGAAATATACCCTAAGAGCGGTATACTGAATTTGGATGCCCGTCCAACCAAGGTATCAAAACTTCTCGCACCGTCATCTGTGTTGTTTGCCTTTCCCTGTGTGACATATTCCCGTTTGTCCATATCCAGAGAGATCACATAGTGCGTAGCATAGCTTCCATCCGAAAGCTTAAAGGTAATTGCATCCCCGACTTTCAACTCTTCGGGTTCCACCTTTTTCACATAGACGATACTTCCCACATGATAATCCGGTTCCATACTCGGACTTATAACTGCCAACGGCTGGTAACCGAATACATAAGGGAGAAGCAGCGCTCCTGCAATAGCAATCATGACAATCAGCAGCAGCGTGGAAAGTCCACTACAGATTTTTTTAATCACAGTTTCCTCCAAGCTTCTGTTTAGTCAATCGAGACGATGTTGCCCTGGGCGTCGAATTTGAAGCCGGACCCCCAAGCCTGAGTCAGTGCGGTTTGCTGAGCGCCGTCTGTCTTCTGAATTGCCTCAGAGATAACGTCCACCTGCAGGTCGTCAAACTTGCTTTCCTCTTCCATCTGAACTTCTTTGAGAAGCAGGGTAGTCATAGCTCCTGGTTTTACCGGTGCTTTGTAATAAAAGGTGCCGTCCTTGTAAATCCAGTCGGAATTCCAGTCATCTGTGAGCACCAGTCTGACGCCACCGCAATCGATGATGTTTTCAACCGGTTCACTCATGGACAGCGGAAAACTTTCTGCATTCGCATGAGCCATGCTTTCGGTATCGGTATACTTCCAGCTCGGAACCAATTTCACACGGACATAAGCATCAATGTTCCCGGTGTTTTTAATCTGAACTTCTTTTTTCGCACCGGAATCGGGAAACTCTGAAACCACATTGGAGCTTTCCGGGGTATCGCTGCTGTTTTCCTCCGTGTCGATGGACACAGTACCCGGAGTAAAGCGGTTCGTCATATCCTGCGACTGGTGCGCCAGGAATGCCGCCGTGCTTCCCACGGCGAGCATCACCGCCATCGCAATGACGGAGGAAATCAGAATCAGCCGTTTTTTCTTTGCCTGTTTCATGCTCTATTTCCTCCTTTTACTGTTTGTCAAAATAGTTCGTAACGCTCTCATATGCTCCGAACCACTGATCGGTCTCTTTCTTATTTGTGATGGAGGCTGTCAGTTCCGGATGATCCTTATCAAGTTTCTGGCCGTTTGTATAAGCCGTGCTGTCCGCCTGATATCTCCAAGACCAGTTGTCATCTTCTGCCACGGTGTAGGTACCTGTTTTCAGGTTCGTGATGGTCTTGCTCTCGTTCGCGCGGAGCACGACGTCGAAGCTAACGCCCGTATCACTTTTGACATGGAACAGGAAGGTCTGATTCGGATCCATGTTTGTTGTATCCTTGACGATTTTGCTCACGGTCATTTGGCCGGCTTTAACGTGCACTGTATAGGTTCCTGTCGCTGTTACCTGATAACCGTTTTCCTCAGTTCCGTTAACATAGCCATCGGAGTTTGCGGTGGAAGTCTCTGTCGGGGTACCTGCTGCGTAACTTGCAGTGAGGTTGTAATCGACATCACCAGTGGCCGCCGGTGTCTGATGGGTACTCGGGTTGGTATCCCAGACGTAGTTGACGCCCTGCAGCAAATCCTCTTTCATCTGCTCCTTGGTCTGGTCATCATAGGGAACAGACTCACCAAGGAAAATGGTATTCTCCGCATTGCCAACCTCCAGGATAACTTTGACATTGACGAAAGGTTGCGAATCAAATGCGTGGAACGGGCTCTTGCCAATCTGGATGCCGGACTCTTCTTCGACGTTGGTTGCTACATTGTTGCCGCCAATATAATCATCCTTTGCACGGACTTTGATGATTCTCTTCCAGCCAGGATTTGCTTCATTGCCGGTCAGTGTCTGGTTTGTCCAAGTGACTTTGTTGCCGGAAAGGACAGCCTCTGTATCCACTGTACCGTCAGCCTGATAGACGCCGACAACTTCAAACTCATCTTCCACCACATCTGTGATGTTCGCGCCCGTAATTGGAATAATGGTTCCTGCTCCAATGGTTTCCTCGTAGGTGTATTTCTCATAAATGGCACGAATATTTTCTGAACCGGTATCGCTCCACTCGTAAGTGTAAGTGGTAGATACTTTGTTTCTGTAGTACAGTTCGTGATAGTCACCCGTATAATAACTCTGACCGGCTGGGTTGTAAGTTGAGGTATTGCCTACGTAACTGTAACGGTAACCGTCCAATCCTTCCCAGCTTCTGGTGTAGATATCTCCGGTATAGGGATGCTCGGTCTTACTAAACCCCCCGCCGTTCCATTCGTACGTGTAGTAGTACCACTCAATCCCTTCCACGGTTTCATGAGGAATTTGATTTACCGTTGCAGTCATGTAGTCGTCCGGATTCTCGCTCGGCGGGTTGTTGTCTCCGGTTCCGGTATACACCAGGTAGGATTTACCTGCCGTCGATGTATCCGGAGTAACGGTTCCAATCTGGCGGAAAGCTGTCTTTTCAATCGTATCTCCCGCTGCTACCTTGTTGGACCAAGCCTGGAGGGTGATATCATAGGTGCGATCGTCCCAGCTGGTAATCTTTGCATCCTTGGAAGAACCATAGATGCTCTTGTCAATCTGCACCGTGACATAGGGGACTTCAAAAAACTGATCTTTGCTGTCGTCCTGCTGATTGTAGCTTACCTTTGCCTCATCATTGGTCGGCAGGGTGTAGGTACCTGCATCCACATAGACGTTGTCTTTGAGTTTCACTCGGAAAACCGCTTTATACGTGTGGTTTTCAAAATCCGAGGTAATATCTCCAAATGGAACACTCACTGTGTTTCCGTTGATAGAAGCCTGTGCGGTAATTTCCTGATTGTCTTTATAAACCTTGATTTCCTCCGCTCCGGAGACAATTTCAAAGTCCTCGTTGACGATATCGGAGAGAACGACGTCATTCGCATTAAAATGCTGCTCGGTCGTCTTTTTAATTCTGCTGGTGATGTTGTTAAAGATCGGAGTAAAATCTCCACCTTTTGAAACTTCATAGTAATACGGGCCATCGGTATCCGCTTCAGAAGCGTAATTAGAAGTATCCAGCCCGTCATAGCCGATTGCAAAAACCTTTGCACCAAGGCCCGCTTTTCCCGAGAACACTGTAGCGCCGCCAACGGTTCTGGTTACACTGTTACCGACAGGCGCTTTGAGTGCCTCCGCCCAGGCAATTGCACAGTCTTTGTTGTAACCTTTGCTATCTTTGCTACCTGTTCCATATCCGTTAATTCCATCACCCTTGATATAGGTCAAACGGTATGTCGGATTGCCATCGGATAAAAAGACTACAAATTTTTGCTGTGCGCTAGAATTCTCCAAAAGCTCATAGGCCTTTTGAAAACCAGCCTCGGTATTGGTACCGCCTCCTGCATTGATGTTGGACTGGATATAGTTATTGACCACGGTAGTGCTGTTTTGGAAATCCTGATAAACTACAGAATTCTTCATACTGCAATTTGCATTTGCTGTGCTAGGACCGCTAAAACCGACTACTGCAACCTGGACATACTGCTCATTGCCGCCCAAAACACTTGTAACCAAATTCTTTGCTTCGTCCTTAACGTCCTGCATGATGCCATATGTGTTGCTCATACTGTTGGACTTGTCAATGACCAGAACGATATCGGTCGTTTTGTAAGTGGTGTCCGTCGTGCTCTTTTTCGGCTGCATTTCAAGAGTGATGTCATAGTAGCCATCCTTACCTGCAACGGGAGTCGCTGTTTTTCTCAGCAGCCCGTCATCTCTTCCCGAAACGAAGAAATCTCCGTTGCCGGAGTCAGAGGGCTGGGGCTGATTCCCTGCCGCACCCATCAGGTTTGCATCCGCTGCAATCGAATTTTCTGGCGAATAAACCGCTATCATGGTGACCGCTAAAATAAAAGAAAGAGCACGGAGACATGCTTTCTTCAATTTTTTCATTCTAACACTCTCCTTAATTTATCTACGGATTCCCGCGACAGATGGGCGAAACTGTTTAGGCAACCGAGCACGTTTTCTCGTTACTATGGGTATATCATATCACTGAGAGGTCACATGCCAGTCACAAAAGTCATATTTTTGTAATTTTTTTGGGAATTTTTATCAACTATTAAAATTTTGCATCAGAAAGCGGCAGTAAACACATTTTTAGCTTTCAAATAATAAATCGGATTGCCACAAAACTCTGTATTTCGTAGAACCCAAGCGGACTTTCGCTGGTACATGCACGCTTTACAAAATTTTGAATAGGATGAAAGGAGGTGGTTTTGATGTTTTTGGACTTTTTTACAAACCTGTTTCAAAATTTCCTGTTTTACGCCCTGCATGTAACGCAGACAGGTTCCTTTCCCAAACCGTTAAGCTCCAGGGAAGAACAGGAGTACCTGCTGCGCGTCAAACACGGAGATACGAAAGCTGCGGATATTCTGATTGAGCACAATCTGCGGCTCGTCGCCCACATTATAAAAAAGTACTATTCCAATTATAAAGATCAGGAGGATTTAATTTCGATCGGCACCATCGGGCTCATCAAAGCTGTTTCTACCTTTGACTGTGAAAAAGGCGCTCGGTTTGCTACATATGCGTCCAAGTGTATCGAAAATGAAATCTTGATGTATTTCCGTTCCCAAAAGAAAACGCTGTCCGACGTCTATATCTCGGATACCATTGATACGGACAAAGACGGCAACAGTTTGACTTTGTTGGATATGATTGCAGATGAAACAAACATCATGGAGGATGTCGACCTAAAAATCCAATCGGAAAAGGTCCGGGTGATAATAGACCGCTGTCTGACAGCAAGAGAGAAAAAAATTATCCAAATGCGCTACGGTCTTTTGACACAGCATCCGCTGACACAAAGAGAGGTTGCTAAAAAGTTGGCCATCTCCCGCTCCTATGTCAGCCGAATCGAGAAAAAAGCTTTGGAGAAACTTCGGGAAGAAATGGAAAAAGGCGAAAAGGCCTCTGAGTAATTACCCTGTCTAACTTCCCAATCGCTGAAAAAAGCGGTGCCAAAGGAGTGGCACCGCTTTTATTCTGCATGATTTTTTTCTGCATTTGATAAATTATCATCCATACAACATCCTATTATAATAGTAGCATACCTTTGCACCATTACCTGATGAAGCCGCCTCGACAATTCTTCACTTGAGGTCTTAGCTCATTCCCCCAATACGAAATCCCAAGCACTCCTGCCTTGCGAGTGTTTGAGCCTGTATCCTCTCAGCAGAATACTTATCACCAGATTAGAAAAGCATACGTACTCTTTTTTCACTTTTTGTGTAAAGAGACCAAAAAACCGCTGTCAGCCATTTGACAGCGGTTTTATAGACTTACCGAATGGAACCCACCCGAATTCGGTTGAGCGCTTTTTTGAGCTTGATTTCTGCAAGGTCCAAGTCATGTTGGGACTGCATATTTTGGAGTTTGGCCTCGGCACGTTCTTTTGCGCGTTTGGCGCGTTCCATGTCAATCTCATCCGCCCACTCACAGGAGAGGGCCAATATGGTCGTTTCCGTCTTGTTCACCTTGAGAAAGCCGTTACCGACTGCTGCAAAGCGGACTTTTCCCTCCTGCCGGACTGCGAGGCGCCCGATGGAGAGCGCCGCAACGTACCGTTCATGCCCGGCTAGGATTCCAACGTCGCCAGTTGTCGTGCGGGCAGTGACCTGTTCGACTTCTCCGTCAAAGACAAGGCGGTCCGGGGTCACAATTTTCAGATGGAATGTGGACATGGATTATCAGCCTCCCATTTTGGCTTTTTCCACCGCCTCGTCAATCGTTCCGACAAAGAGGAACGCCGATTCCGGAATATCGTCATGCTTGCCTTCGATTATTTCCTGAAAGCCGCGGATGGTCTCCTTGAGCGGGACATATTTGCCCGGCATGCCGGTAAACTGCTCCGCCACGGTAAAGGATTGGGAGAGGAAACGCTGTACCTTTCTGGCACGTGCGACAACCAGCTTGTCCTCATCAGACAGCTCATCCATACCGAGGATGGCGATGATATCCTGCAACTCCTGGTAACGCTGTAAAATCGACTGCACTGCGCGGGCAGTCTCATAGTGCTGTTGTCCGACAACCTCGGGGGCCAGGATACGGGAGTTTGACTCGAGCGGGTCGACTGCCGGGTAAATCCCCTGCGCGGAAATCTGGCGGGAGAGCACCGTCGTCGCATCCAGGTGCGCAAAGGTGGTTGCCGGAGCGGGGTCAGTCAGGTCGTCCGCCGGGACATAGACTGCCTGCACGGAAGTGATGGAACCCCGCTTGGTGGAGGTAATGCGTTCCTGCAACGCACCCATTTCCGTTGCAAGCGTCGGCTGGTAGCCGACTGCGGACGGCATACGCCCGAGCAGAGCGGATACCTCGCTTCCCGCTTGGGTAAAGCGGAAGATGTTGTCGATAAAAAGCAGCACATCCTGTCCTTCCTTGTCGCGGAAATACTCCGCCATGGTAAGGCCGGAGAGGCCGACGCGCATTCTTGCGCCCGGCGGCTCGTTCATCTGCCCGTAGACGAGTACCGTCTTGTCGAGGACGCCGGATTCCTTCATCTCGTTGTAGAGGTCGTTGCCCTCTCTAGTGCGCTCGCCGACGCCAGTGAACACCGAGATGCCGCCGTGCTGCTTGGCGATGTTGTTGATCAGCTCCATTATGAGGACCGTCTTGCCGACGCCAGCACCCCCGAACAATCCGATTTTACCGCCCTTGGCATAGGGAGCAATCAGGTCGATGACCTTGATTCCGGTCTCCAGAATTTCGGTGGTTGCTTCCTGCTCCTCATAAGCCGGAGCAGGACGGTGAATCGGCCACTCCTCCTCGGTTTTGGGAGCAGGCATCTCGTCCACCGGCTCCCCGAGCAGGTTGAAGATACGCCCGAGCGTTTCCCGTCCGACCGGCACCTGAATCGGCGCTCCGGTATCCACCGCAGGGATGCCGCGTTTGAGCCCGTCGGTGGAGCTCATCGCGATACAGCGCACCACATCGTCCCCGATATGCTGCGCGACCTCCAAGACGATTTTGCGCCCTTCGTAGTGTATCTCGATGGCGTTTAAAAGGTTGGGCAGATGCCCTTCCTCAAACTTAATATCAATGACAGGCCCGATTATCTGGACGACCGTGCCTGTGTTCTGCTGGTTCATCTGCATCTCTCCTGTTCTGCTCCCCTGCTATTTGAGGGCCTCAGCTCCTCCGACAATCTCGGTAATTTCCTGTGTAATAGTGGACTGGCGCGCCCGGTTGTACATCAGGCTCAAACGATCGACCAGATCAGAGGCGTTATCGCTAGCGGATTCCATCGCCGTACGGCGGGCTCCCTGCTCACTCGCAAAGGATTCCACGACCGCGCCGTACAGCATCCCGGCCAAAAATTCCGGTACAATCTCGTCGAACACCGCTTCGGGAGATGGGTCGTACCGCACAAGGTCAGGGCCCGTCTTCTCTTTTCCGCCAAAGTCAATCGGTAGGATTTTTAAGACCGCAGGTTCCTGGGACAATGCCGTGACAAAGTTTGTGTACGCCACAAACAACTCGTCGATTTCCCCTTTTTGGTACAGCGCGAGGATGACGCTTGCCATCTCAAAGGTTTCGGTCAGGGTCATATCCTCGCACACGCCGACATAGCTTCCGATCATCCGGTGGTTCGATCGCTGGTAGTGTTCCGCCGCCTTTTTCCCGATCGCAATGACGTGCGCGCGTTTTCCCTCCATCTGATTGTCCGCAAGCTTTAAAACATTCGCGTTGTAGCCTCCGGCGAGCCCGCGCTCTCCTGCAATGACCACATAACAGCTCATTTTAACCGGACGGGAGCGGGTATATTTCGAGTCAAAGCCCCTGGTTTCTGTGGCAATGTTCGCCATCGTCTCATAGAGCGTAGTGAAAAACGCACGGTTTTTCTCCGCTCGCTCTTTGGCGCGGCGCAGCTTGGAGGAGGCGACAAGTTCCATTGCCTTGGTGATTTTCATCGTGCTCTCCACGCTTTTCATCCTGCGCTTGATGTCCTTTATCGAAGCGTTTGCCATAGGCCGCCATCCGCCTCCTTTCCTAGTTCAGCGAGAGGAATTTCTCCGTAAACTCTGTGAGGGCCGCATCTATCCGCTCCTCATTTTCTTTCGATAAATCCTTTGTGGTTTTAATATCCTTTCCGATTTCACTGTGGTTGACATCAAGGTAATCAAACAATTCCCTCTCGTATTTCCGAATATCTTGGGTGTTTACCTTGGTTAAATATCCATGCGTGACCGCATAGATGATGATGACCTGGTGCTCGACACGCACCGGGGAGTTCCGCCCCTGTTTGAGCACTTCGACAATGCGTTCGCCCATGGCAAGACGCTCCTTGGTGTCCTTGTCAAGGTCGGAGCCGAACTGCGCGAAGGACTGCAGCTCCCGGTACTGAGAGTACGCGAGCTTGAGCGTACCCGATACCTTTTTCATCGCCTTGATTTGGGCGTTGCCGCCGACGCGGGAAACGGAGATACCCGGGTTTACCGCCGGGCGCACGCCCGCATGGAACAGCTCGGACTCCAGAAATATCTGCCCGTCTGTGATGGAGATGACATTGGTCGGGATATAGGCGGAAACGTCGCCTGCTTGGGTTTCGATAATCGGCAGAGCGGTCAGAGAACCCCCGCCGAGCTCCGCGCTCAGGTTCGCCGCACGCTCGAGCAGCCTCGAGTGTAGGTAGAACACGTCGCCCGGGTAAGCCTCACGGCCAGGCGGACGCCTTATCAGCAGGGAAAGGGCACGGTAGGCCACTGCGTGCTTGGACAAATCATCATAGACAATCAGGACATCTTTGCCCTGGTACATAAAATGCTCGCCCATTGCACATCCCGCATAAGGGGCAATATACTGCAGCGGGGCAAGCTCTGACGCGGTAGACGCGACGACAATGGTATATTCCATCGCCCCGCTATGCTCGAGCGTCTCCACAATCTGGGCCACCGTTGAGTTTTTCTGCCCGATGGCGACATAGATACAGATGACATCCTGCCCCTTCTGGTTAATGATGGTATCGGTCGCGATAACCGTTTTACCGGTCTGGCGGTCGCCGATGATAAGCTCACGCTGTCCGCGGCCAATCGGAATCATCGAGTCGATAGCCTTGATACCGGTCTGCAACGGCCGGTCGACGCTCTTGCGCTCAATGATGCCCGGTGCATTCGATTCAATCGGCCGATAGCCTTCGGCATCGATCGGCCCCTTGCCGTCGATCGGCTGGCCGAGGGAGTTAACCACACGGCCGAGCAGGGCGTTTCCGACCGGAACCTGGACGACATGCCCGGTCCGGCGCACAGTGTCTCCTTCCTTGATACCCTGATCCGAGCCAAGCATGACGGCGCTGACGCTGCCTTGCTCCAGGTTGAGCGCCATCGCCTGCACGCCGTTTTCAAACTCGAGAAGTTCATTTGACATACAGTCCTCAAGCCCGTAAATCTGTGCGATACCGTCGCCGATTTGGGTTATGGTGCCGGTATCGCTCATCGTGATTTTATTTTCAAACTGTTTAATTCGCTCTTTGATTATGCTGCTGATTTCATCCGGGCGCAGCTGCATGGCATTACTCCCCTTTCTTTTGGAACACGGACCGCGAAACGGCGTCCCCGAGTTGCGCAAGGCGGGACTTCAGGCTGTTATCGAATCGTTTCCCGCCGATATCCACGACAAGCCCTCCGATGAGACCGGGATCCACGTTCACTTCCATCTGGACACGTCTGCCGGTCATACGTTCTGCCTTTTCTTTCAGCCTTGCTTCCTGCTGTACGGAAAGCGGGCGCGCCGTGAACACTTTGACACGCTCGATCCCATTGGCGTGGTTGTACAACTCCTGGAATTCCTCCGTGATGTTTACAAATTCGGAGAAACGCTCCGCTTCAATTAAAGTTTTCAGAAAATTCAGGGTATAGGGATGAATTTTTCCCTGAAACAGGCTGTCCGCCATCCTTTGCTTGTCTTGTTTATCGATCACCGGCACACAGAAAAACTTCTGTAGCTGTGGGGTTTGCCTCAAAATTTCGCACAGCGCAAGCAAATCCTCGAGAACTGCTCCACCGCATTTCCCTTCCTGAGAGGCTTCAAGCAAGGCTTTCGCGTAGACCGACTTTACTGCTTCGGACATGGCGTTTCCCCTTCCCCACTTAAAAACTCTTCAATCAGGCTTTCATGGTCGGATTGCTGCACTTCCCGCTCCACGATTTTCTGCGCCATCAAAACGGCCATGCCGGAAATCTCATCCTTGGCCTCGTTGACCGCCCGCTGTTTTTCACGCTCAATCTCCTCTTGCGTACGCTGCATCAGATGGGATGCCTGCTGCTTTGCCTCGGCGAGGATTTCCTCCGAGCGGCCCTGGGCCTTTCTCGAAGCCTGGTTCAGCAGAGCCTGCGCTTCTTCCTTTGCCTGTGCGATGCGCCCGGTATACTCCTGCTTGGCGGCTTGCGCTTCGGCCTGTGCCTGCTCCGCCTTGTGGTAAGTTTCCTCTACCTCCTGCGTGCGGGCGTCCAGCATTTTTTTCACCGGCTTGAATAAGAGCTTTTTGACAATTAGGTAGAGAATCAGCGTATTGCCAAGAGTGAACAGAATTGTCCACACGTCAATGGACACAAACGGCATATGCATGATACTCCTCCTTTCCTTTTGAGCCTGCTCCCATCATTTAGAGCTTACCGATGAACGGGTTTGCAAACATGAGTAATAAAGCGACAACCAGGCCATAGATACCGGTGGACTCTGCAATCGCACAGCCGATAAACATGGTCCTTGTGACATTGCCCTGTGCTTCCGGCTGTCTGCCGATCGCCTCACATGCCTTACCGACCGCGTAGCCCTCACCAATACCAGGGCCGATACCTGCGATCATCGCAAGTCCCGCGCCGATTGCTGATGCTGCCAAAACAATTGCCTTTTCCATAACTTTTAGTTCCTCCTAACTGTTTTTCTTTGAATAATAGGATTATTCCGCGTTGCTTACAAACGCCATTGTCAGCATACAGAATACAAATGCCTGCAACACGCTTGTAAACAAGTCAAAATAGATTGAGAGCACAGCCGGAAGGCCGAGCTGCAAAAATGGGATACCAATGTTGCAGATGGCCGTGGACGCCGCGCCCAGCGCCCCATAAACAAGAGCCGAGATGACAATGCCGGAAGCGATGTTGCCGAAGTGACGGAAGCTCATGGAAATTGGGTTTGCCACTTCACTTAACACATTCATTGGCAGCATGACCACGACTGGCTCCGCAAATCCCTTGAGATAGCCGCCCACACCTTTAGAGCGAATACCTGTGTACTGGATCATCACAAAGGTTACAAGCGACCAGGCGAGTACGGTGTTCAAATCCCCAGTCGGTGGGCGCAAAGTAAACAGGCTGCTCAGAGATGAGCAAAGGGAGAACAAAAACAGAGTGCCGATGTAGGGGGCGAAATGTTCCTTGCCCTTGCCCATGGTTTCGCGCACCATCTTGTACACGTAGGAGACATAGAGCTCCGCAAGGACTTGCCTGCCCTTTGGTACCTTTTTCATCCCCCAGGTAAGGAATTTGCACAGCGCCGCGATAAAGGCCATGACAATCCACATGTTTACAACTGTCTCCGTCACCGGGATGCCGCCAAAAAGCGGTATGGTAAAGAGTATCTTCGGGCCTTCAATGGTAATTTCCATAAATTCAGTTTTCCCCCTTTTGCGTCATCAGCCGGATCGACAGAATGATTTTTGGAAAAAGCAGCGGAAGGATCATCCCAAATGCATTCAGCCAATCCCTGGTCAATCCAAGGTATACAAGCAAGCCCAAAATACTCAGGCGCAGCAGATAATTCCCCATTGCGCGCCCTCTTGCCCCTTTTGAGGATTTGAGCAGGGAACTTTTGAGGTGCACAATCAGCAGCACCAGATTAAGCAGGGAGAACAGGCTCGAAAGGAACACCGAGAGCAACAGGGAAAGGGAAAACAATCCAAAGCACGCCGCTGCAAGTACAAACGCCGTATCAAGCACGGCACACCCGCAGGCGAGGTAGCGCATATCCTCCCGTATCATCTCCATGAAAGCCTATTCCTCCTTATCCCGCCGCAGTTGTTTGAATGCATGGTTTAATATCAAATAGGCGTTATAAATTCCTGCGGCAACACCGAATAAAATGGCCACAATCATCAGCCAAGAACCAATGGCAAAACGCCCCGTCAAGTAGTTTGCCCCAAAAATGCACAGCAAAAGGGGGGTTGCAACACCGAATCCCACTTGTGTTAGTAAAATAACACCCTGAATGACAGAAAAACTGCTTCTCATATCTGCCAAACTGCTCCGCCTCTTTCCCGCAATTTTTAATGACAATAAAACATGAATTATTATATAATTTTTTTATTTATTTTACAATTATTTTCATGTAAAAATTCAAGGGAATTCTATGTTCTCTCTGAAAACCTGCGCTTTCCTTTGGTACTTATGTTGGTTTTCAGATTCTTCTTTTGGTACCTTACGCCTTGCCGGATACAAATCCTCCATGGTATAATAGTTGTATACTATTTTTTGGGCCCGCCATACGGCGATGGCCGATTATCCCATTCGCGCTTTACGTTGATGCGAGAATAGTTGCAATGCAACTATTCTATTTATTTCATGGAGCCGCCCGGGGGTTTGCTATCGTTTAATCTACCGTATAGTATATCCAGCCGGAGGCAGGGATTCCATGGACAAATCCTCTGTTTTGTCAAAAAAATCAACAAATCTGTCCGTTTGTCTAAATGGCCGGGCCGTTGGGATTCTTCCAAGTTCTTTGCAAGAAACCGTCAGAAAACAGAAACCGGGCTGCTTTGGGCCCATAATAGCAACAAGGAGGGATTGCGTGAGAAACGAACAGGAAATGATGGACCTGATTCTCTCCACGGCCAGGGAAGATGAGCGTATCCGCGCCGTATACATGAACGGCTCGCGAACCAATCCGAATGCCGTCAAAGACATCTTTCAGGACTTTGACATTGTCTATGTGGTGCGCGAAACAGAATCCTTTCAGCAGGATACAGCCTGGATCGACCGGTTCGGGGTGCGACTGTTCATGCAGTACCCGGAGGACAGCGGAGGCTATCCCTCCGATAAGCACAACTGTTACGGCTGGCTGATGCAGTTTGCGGACGGCAACCGGCTCGACCTGCACGTACAAAGGGTGGAGTTTTCCCAGAAGAATATCCTCCGTGACCGACTGTGCATCATCCTTCTCGACAAGGATAACTGCCTGCCTGAAATGCCGCCTTCCACGGATGCGGATTTTTTTGTCAGACGGCCGACAGAAAAACAGTTCCTGGATACCTGCAACGAGTGGTGTCTGAACAATGTTGCCAAGGGCCTGTGGAGAAAAGAAATTCCCTACGCCCAGGACATGATGTCCTTCATACGCAGTCAGCTGCTCAAGGTCCTCTCCTGGAAAGCAGGCACGACAACAGATTTTGCCTGCTGTGTCGGCAAAAGTGGAAAATATCTCTACCGGTTTGTACCAAAAGAGGACTGGGAGGGCTATCTCGCCACCTATTCCTCGGCAGATCCTGCGGAGTGCTGGCAGGCGGCGGAGTTGATGTGCCTGCTGTTCCACAGCATTGCCAAACAGGTGGGACAGGCCCTCGGATTCCACTACAAGGAAGGAGAGGCTGGTGCAAGCTTTCAGTTTTTCCGTCATGTCAAGAAACTCCCTGCAGATGCAGCGGAAATTTTATAAATATTCCCCGGTGTACACCGGGCTTTGTACCTAATTATACATAACCATCCGCCGGAGTTCACAGCCAATACTTGACTCCGGGAGGATGTGAGGAGGATATCATGGCAAAGAAAAACCTTATCATTGCGCAATCCGGCGGGCCGACTACCGCCATTAATGCCTCACTTGCCGGTATTGTAGAGGCCGGAAAAGAAAGCGGTCGTTTCGGCCGTATCTATGGGGCACTCAATGGGGTGGAGGGCCTTCTCTCCCGCCGTATCATCGACTTGGGTGAACAGCTCCCGGATCAGCATTCCCTGGATTTGCTTTCGAGTACCCCAGCCATGGCTCTCGGCTCCTGCCGGTACCGAATGCCGGTTCCCGGCTCAATTGAAGCGCAGGAAGTATATAGCCAGATTGAGCAGGTTTTTGAGGAGTATGATATTGGTTGCTTTTTCTACATCGGCGGAAATGATTCCATGGATACCGCTCACAAGCTCTCGCTGTATTTTTCCGGGCATGGAAAGGATA
>ERZ781272.544-NODE-544-length-23031-cov-10.425966_pt1 | contig 23031 bp, 22 predicted proteins | sample MGYA00375850_ERZ781272 | MGnify/ENA primary metagenome ERZ781272 (study PRJEB29790, sample SAMN06051246) | human gut metagenome | host: Homo sapiens | place: USA: Cincinnati, Ohio | collected 2013-06-21 | study: EMG produced TPA metagenomics assembly of the Gut...
GCACCGGGGGGGGCGGGAGCCAGTCCCCCGCCCCCACCCCCAGCCAGACCGTGACGCCCACCCCCACCCCGTCTGAGACCGCTCCGGCGGAGAAGCAGACCGTTAACCTGGCTGTTCTCAAGGGACCCAGCGGCGTGGGCGCTGCCAAGCTCCTGGCCGACAGCGACGCCGGGGAGACCGCCAACGACTATGCCTACAGCATTATGGCCGACAACACCGAGATTGTGGCCGGACTGTCCAGCGGCAGCCTGGACATCGCCGCCGTGGCCTCCAACGTGGCCGCCAACCTCTACAACAAGACCAACGGCGGCATCCAGATCGCCGCCGTCAGCGGCCTGGGGGTCCTCTACATTCTGGAGAACGGGAACACCGTCCAGTCCATGGCCGACCTAAAGGGCCAGACCCTCTACGCCACCGGCCAGGGCGCCAACCCCGAGTACGTGCTCAACTACCTGCTCACCGAGAACGGGGTGGACCCCGCCGAGGTGGACATCCAGTGGAAGACCGCCGACGAGGTCTCCGCCCTCATGGTCTCCGGCGAGGCCAGGCTGTGCATGATGCCCGTCCCCGCCGCCACCGCCATTCAGATGAGCAACCCCGACGTGCGGGAGGCTCTGGACCTGTCCGCCGAGTGGGACGGCCTCAACAACGGCAGCCACCTGACCATGACCTGCATCGCCGTGCGCACGGCCTTCGCTCAGGAGCACCCTGAGGCGGTGGAAAACTTCCTGGCGGACTACGCCGCCTCGGTGGAGTACGTCAAGGGAGACCCCGCCGCCGCCTCTGAGCTGGTGGCCCAGTACGGGATTACTCCCAAGGCCAAGATCGCCGAGCTGGCCATCCCCAAGTGCTCTCTGGTGTGTATCACCGGGAAGGTGGACATGGCCGACGCCATCCAGGGGTATTTTGAGGTGCTCTCCGCCGCCAACCCCGACGCCCTCGGAGGGAGCATCCCCGACGACGGCTTCTATTTCGAATAAAGGCGCGGGGACCGGCGCGCAGGGGAAGGAGGTACCACCATGAGACGCATTGGAAGGGTCCTTCTCCCAGTGCTGTTCTGGCTGGGGGTGTGGCAGCTTGCCGCCGCCGCCGTGGGGCAGGAGCTGCTGCTGCCGGGCCCGGCGGCGGTGGGCCGCCGCTTGCTGGAGCTGGCGGCCGGCGCCGTATTCTGGCAGACGGCCCTGGCCTCTCTGCTGCGCATCTTCGGCGGACTGCTGCTGGGGGTGGCGCTGGGCGCCCTGCTGGCCGGGCTCACCGCCTGGGTCCCCCTGCTGGACTGGGTGCTCACCCCCGCCGTCAAGGTGGTCCGGGCCACCCCCGTGGCCTCCTTCATCCTGCTGGTCTACCTGTGGGTGGAGCGGGGCCGGGTGCCGGGGCTCATCTCCGCCCTCATGGTGCTGCCGGTGGTGTGGGGCAACGTCACCCGGGGCATCGCCGAGACCGACCCCCGGCTTTTGGAGCTCGCCCGGGCCTACGGCTTCGGGCGGGGCAGGACCCTGCGGCGGATCTACATCCCCTCCGTGCTGCCCTACTTCGCCAGCGGCTGCCGTACCGCCCTGGGCCTGGCCTGGAAGGCGGGGGTGGCCGCCGAGGTGCTCTGTCAGCCCCAGAACGCCATCGGCACGCAGATCTACAACACCAAATACTATCTGGAGACCCCCTCCCTCTTCGCCTGGACCCTGGTGGTCATCGCCCTGAGCTTTCTGCTGGAATGGGCGGTGGGCGGACTGCTCCGGCGGGCGGAGGGGCTGGAAGGGGGAAGGCGGCCATGATCCGCATCGAGGACCTGAGCGTCGCCTTCGGCGGCAAACAAGTGCTGGACGGCTTCTCGCTGGAGCTGCCGGATACGGGCGTCACCGCCCTGTCCGGCCCCTCGGGGTGCGGCAAGACCACCCTGCTGCGGGTGCTCTCCGGGCTCCAGAGGCCGGAGAGCGGCCGGGTGCTGGGGCTGGCGCCGGAGGAGACCGCCCTGCTCTTCCAGGAAAACCGCCTGCTGCCCTGGCGGACGGTGGAGCAGCAGCTCACCGACGTGCTGCCCCGCCCCCGCCGGGACGAGGCGGCCCGGCTGCTGGCGCTGGCCGGCCTGACCGGGGAGCAAGAACACCTCCCCGCCGCTCTGTCCGGCGGCATGGCCCGGCGGCTGGCCCTGGTCCGGGCCCTGGCGCTGGGGCGGAGATACCTCCTGCTGGACGAGCCCTTCACCGGCGTAGACGCCCCCCGGGCCGAGGCCCTGATGGCGGCGGTGCGGGCCGCCGGGACCCCCGTTCTTCTCGCCGCCCACGAGAGGCACACCCTGTCCCTGGCAGACACCGTGGTCTATTTGGACGGCCCGCCCCTCAAAGTGCTGCAAATTCGTGGAAAACCCTTGCAATGAGGACACTTTTGTGATATACTGCGCATACTACCAGTGTACGTATCCGTGAAGAGTGGGGCACGCCCCGCTCTTTCTTATTGAAAAAAACGGATCTGTAAAATTATGGGATATCTTACCGGAGGGAATGGAATGCCGAAAGTGACCGAGATCGCCGCCGGGCTGGCCGCCCCCATCGTGGAGGCCTGCGGCTGCACGCTCTGGGATGTGGAATATGTGAAAGAGGCGGGGGAGTGGTACCTCCGGGTCTACATCGACCGGGAGGGCGGCGTGTCCATCAACGACTGCGAGGCCGTGTCACGCCCCCTGTCCGACGCGCTGGACGAGGCCGACCCCATCGAGGGGTCCTACACCCTGGAGGTCTCCTCCGCCGGGGCGGACCGGGTCCTCAAGAGGCCGGAGCACTTCGCCCGCTTCCGGGGCGAGCCGGTGGACGTGCGGCTTTACCGGGCCCGGGAAGGGCGCAAGGAGCTCACCGGGACCCTGAAGGGATACGACGACGGGGACGTGACGGTGGAGCTCGACGGGACGGACACCCTTCTGGAGAAAAAAGACGTGGCGCAGGTAAGACTGCATGTGACCTTTTGAGTAAGGAGATAGACGATTATGCCGAGAAAAAACGCAAAGGCCGCCAGCAGCGAGAGCGACGGCAAGGAATTTTTTGCCGCGATTGCCCAGATCGAAAAGGAGAAGGGCATCCCCTCGGGGTATATGATGGAGAAGATCACCCAGGCCCTGGCCTCCGCCTACAAGCGGGACCATGAGGGCGCCGGGGACAACATCGAGGTCCGGGCCGACCCCGAAAAGGGCGATGTACGCATGTACATCAAAAAGGACGTGGTGGAGACGGTGGACAATCCCGCCGTCGAGATCTCCCTGGAGGAGGCCCGGGAAAAGCTGCCCCACGCCCAGCTCGGCGACGTGGTCCGCATCGAGGTCAAGACCAAGAATTTCGGCCGCATCGCCGCCCAGACCGCCCGTCAGGTTATCATCCAGGGCATCCGCGAGGCCGAGCGGGGCATGGTCTACGATGAGTTCAACTCCAAGGAGCACGAGATCCTCACCGGCATCGTCACTCGCATCGACCCCCGCTCCGGCGCCGCCTCCCTGCGCATCGGCTCCGGCAGCGAGATCACCGAGGCCTTCCTCGCCCCCGGCGAGCAGGTCCGCGGCGAGGCCATCCGGGAGGGCGACCGCCTCAAGGTCTATGTGGTGGAGGTCCGCCGGTCCACCCGCGGGCCCCAGGTCCTCATCTCCCGCACCCATCCCGGCCTGGTCAAGCGCCTGTTCGAGCTGGAGATCCCCGAGATCTACGATGGCACCGTGGAGGTCAAGTCCATCGCCCGGGAGGCCGGCAGCCGCACCAAGATCGCCGTCTGGTCCGCCGACGAGAACGTGGACCCCATCGGCGCCTGCGTCGGCCCCGGCGGCCAGCGGGTGGGCAACATCGTCGAGGAGCTCCACGGCGAAAAGGTGGACATTATCAAGTACAGCGACGACTCCGCCGCCTATGTGGCCGCCGCGCTGTCCCCCGCCGACGTGGTCAGCGTGGACCTCTTCCCCGACGGCAAGAGCTGCCGGGTCATCGTGCCCGACGACCAGCTCTCTCTGGCCATCGGCAAGGAGGGCCAGAACGCCCGCCTGGCCGCCAAGCTCACCGGCTTCAAGATCGATATCAAGCCCGTTTCCGACCCCGGCGAGCTCCCTGAGCCCGAGGAGGATATGGTGGTCATGGACGAGGAGGAGCCCGCCGAACTCCCCGTGGACGAGGAATAAGTGCAGATTCCCAGAATGGAAAGGGAGAGGTGACGGCTTATGCCGAAAAAGATCCCCATGCGCCAGTGCGTGGGCTGCCGGGAGATGAAGTCCAAACGGGAGCTCATCCGGGTGGTCCGCTCCCCCGAGGGAGAGGTCTCCCTGGATTTCAAGGGCAAAAAGCCCGGCCGGGGGGCCTACCTCTGTCCGGCGCCGGACTGCCTGGCCCGGGCCAAAAAGTCCAGGGCCCTGGAGCGGGCCTTTTCCGCGCCCCTGCCCGAGGAGGTCTATGCCGCCCTGGAGGGGCAGATGCAGGAGGGAGAGCCGAATGGATAACACGCTGCACCTCCTGGGCATCGCCAAAAAGGCGGGCCGCCTGGAGGTCGGGGAAGAGCCCGTCGGGGCCGCCGCCCGGGCCCGCCAGGCCAGGGTCATCCTGCTGGCCTGCGACGCCGCCGCCAACACCGCCCGCCGGGCGGGCCACTTCGGCGAGGCGGGCAATGTACTGTGGCTCACCGTGCCCTACACCAAGGCCGAGCTGGGCGGCGCCGTGGGACGGGCGTCCTGCGCCATGCTGGCCCTCACCGACGCGGGCCTGGCCGCCTCCCTGGTGAAGAAACTGGCCGCCGCCGATCCGGAACGGTATGGCCCCGCCTATGAGCAACTGGGCAAAAAGGCGGAGAAGGTCCTCCGCCGCCAGCAGGAGCAGCGCCGGCACGAGAAGAACCTGAGGCTGGGAAAGCGCAAACCCTGGGTTGCGCCCACGAAGGACGGAAAGGCCCTGAGTGGGGCGGAGGCCAGGCTGGCCGCCCAAAAGCCCGGGGAGAAGCATCCGGGCAGGCCCAAAGTCCTCAAGAAGAGTCCCGGAGACCGGGACAAGGCATGATGCCGCTTCGCCTCCAACCCCCGCCGGGCGGAGAGGGGCGCGCGGGGAACGGGATTCCCACGGGAAGCGGCCGGAGCGCAGGCGGCGCATGGTCCATGGAGCATGTCCGCTTCTGAAGGAGGGCGTCAAGTGACGTGAAAAACAGTAAATGAGACCGCTGGAGCGGTGTGTGAACCATCAAACTTGAGCGGATCGCTTCAATACGTAAGGGCGAAAGCCCCCGGCTTTCGCATTTCCGTATTGGAGTGATCCCCGCCACGACCAATGGAGGGATTTTATTTGAGTAGTTTAATCAAGTACCGCGTGCACGAGGTGGCCAAGGACTTTAACCTGGGCACCAAGGAGATCACTGACATCCTGACGAAATACGCCAAGACCCCCAAGAACCACATGCAGGTGCTGGAGGACGGCGAGCTGGCCATCCTCTTTGACTATCTGACCCAACACCACCCGGTGGACAGCATCGAGAGCATCTACGCCGACGTCTACCGGGAGCCCAAGCCGGCCCAGAAGCCCGCCGCTCCCGCGCCCCAGAAGCAGGCGGCTCCCCAGGGGAGGCCCCAGCAGCCGGCCCGTCCGGCCGGCCAGGGCCAGCGGCCTGCGCAGGGCCAGCCGGCCAACAACCGGCCCGCCGCCCAGCAGCCCCAGGGCCAGCCGGCGGGGCAGAGCACCCAGCCGTCCGCCGGCCGTCCCGCCACCCGCGTGCCAGAAAAAAAGGTGGTGGATACCCGCAAGGGCGGCAACGTGAACCTGGAGAAGTACGACGAGCGGCTGGAGAAGCTGGCCGCCGGCAAGACCAACCAGATGCAGGGCGGCAAGCAGAAGTTCCAGGGCCGGAACCAGCGCCGGGGCGGCGGCTTCCAGGGCAGCAAGCGCCGGCAGGAGGAGCAGGAAAAGATGCGCCGCCTCCAGGCCGAGATCGCCAAGAAGCACCCCCTGGTGGTCAAGATCCCCGACGAGATCGGCGTGGGCGAGCTGGCCTCCCGCATGAAAAAGACCGGCGCCGAGGTGGTCAAGTGCCTCATCAAAAACGGCGTTATGGCCTCTCTCAGCGACATCATCGACTTCGACACCGCCTCCATCATCGCCGAGGAGCTGGGCTGCAAGGTGGAGAAGGAGGTCATCGTCACCATTGAGGAGAAGCTCATCGACACCGCCGAGGACAAGGCCGAGGACCTGGAGCCCCGCGCCCCCGTGGTGGTGGTCATGGGCCATGTGGACCACGGCAAGACCTCCCTGCTGGACTATATCCGCAACGCCAATGTGGTCTCGGGCGAGGCCGGCGGCATCACCCAGCACATCGGCGCCTACCAGGTCCAGGTGAAGGGCCAGCCCATCACCTTCCTGGACACCCCCGGCCACGAAGCCTTTACCGCCATGCGCGCCCGGGGCGCCATGGTCACCGATATCGCCATCCTGGTGGTGGCCGCCGACGACGGCATCATGCCCCAGACCGTGGAGTCCATCAACCACGCTAAGGCCGCCGGCATTCCCATCATCGTGGCCATCAACAAGATGGATAAGCCCGAGGCCAACCCCGAGCGCATCAAGGAACAGCTCACCGCCTACGAGCTGGTGCCCGAGGAGTGGGGCGGCGAGACCGTCATCTGCCCCATCTCCGCCAAGACCGGCCAGGGCATCCAGGAGCTGCTGGAGATGGTCATCCTCACCGCCGAGATGAAGGAGCTCAAGGCCAACCCCAACCGCACCGCCCACGGCGCCGTCATCGAGGCCAAGCTGGACAAGGGCCGCGGGCCTGTGGCCACCCTGCTGGTCCAGAACGGCACCCTGCACCAGGGCGACGTCATCATCGCCGGTACCGCCGTAGGCCGCGTCCGGGCCATGACCAACGCTCAGGGCGAGCGGGTGGAGACGGCCGGACCCTCCGTGCCCGTGGAGATCATCGGTATGGGCGAGGTGCCCGGCGCCGGCGACGACTTCCACGCCGTGGCCGACGAGCGCATGGCCCGGGAACTGGTGGAGCAGCGCAAGCACGAGCAGAAGGTCCAGGCCGCCGGGCCCCAGAACCAGAAGGTCTCCCTGGAGGACCTGTTCAGCCAGATCAAGCAGGGCGAGATGAAGGACCTGAACATCATCGTCAAGGCCGACGTCCAGGGCTCCGCCGAGGCCGTCAAGTCCTCCCTGGAGAAGCTCTCCAACGAGGAGGTCCGGGTGCGGGTCATCCACTGCGCCGTGGGCGCCGTCAGCGAGTCGGACGTCATGCTGGCCGCCACCTCCAACGCCATCATCGTGGGCTTCAACGTCCGCCCCGACAACAACGCCAAGGACATCGCCGCCCGGGACCACGTGGATATGCGCATGTACCGGGTCATTTACGACTGCATCAACGAGATTGAGACCGCCATGAAGGGCATGCTGGCGCCCAAGTTCAAGGAAGTGGAGCTGGGTCAGGCCGAGGTCCGCAGCGTGTTCCGGATCACCGGCGTGGGCATGGTGGCCGGCTGCTATGTGACCAACGGCAAGATGCAGCGCAACGCCCAGATGCGCCTGCTGCGGGACAACATCGTGATCTACGACGGCGCCATCGCCTCCCTGCAGCGCTTCAAGGACAGCGTGAAGGAGGTGGCCGCAGGCTATGAGTGCGGCATCACCTTTGAAAAGTTCCAGGACATCAAGGAGGGCGACGTCATCGAGGCCTTCCTCATGGAGCAGATCCTGCCCTAACGGGCTCCGGGGGCGTCCCATCCCTCCGGATCTGTGCCGCCGCGCCGGGTGACCCCGGCACGGCGGTCCGATACCCCCGGTTTCGGCCCCGTTTGGGCCGGGTCGAGGTGTTTTTGCGGAAAGTGGATTTCCCAAAAGCAGATTTGATTTTGATCGCCTTCGGCGATACAGGGGGGTGCCGCGGCATCCCCCTGTGTTTATTTGAGGAGAACTTTTATGGCAAGTAATCGCATTGGACGCATCAATGAAGAGATCCAGCGGGAGCTGTCCGCCCTGATCCGCACCGTCAAGGACCCCCGGGTCAAGGGCCTCATCTCCATCACCGCCGTGGACACCACCCCCGACCTCAAGTACGCCAAGGTCTATGTCAGCGTGCTGGACAAGGGGGACGTGCACGAGGTGGTCAAGGGCCTCAAATCCGCCGCGGGCTACCTGCGGCGGGAGCTGGGCCGGGCCCTCCAGCTCCGGTATACCCCGGAGCTCACCTTTACCCCCGACGACTCCATCGCCGAGGGGGCCCGCATTCTGGAGATCATCCACGACCTGGAGAAATAAAGCGCCGCAGGCAGGCGCGTGAGGGGAACATAAGCATGAACTATCAAGAGGCAGCCGCCTGGCTGAACCAGCGAGATCACGTCCTCATCCTGACCCACCGCCGCCCCGACGGGGACACGGTGGGGTGCGCGGCGGGGCTCTGCGCCGCCCTGCGGGGCCTGGGAAAAACCGCCTGGGTCCTACCCAACGAGGACGCCACCGACCTGTTTGCCCCCTATCTGGAGCCCTATCTGGCCCCCGACGAGGCGGAGCCGGACGTGGTGGTGTCGGTGGACATCGCCGGGCGGGGACTGTTCACCCCCCGGGGGGAGCGATGGCTGGAGCGGGGCATCGACTTCGCCTTTGACCACCACCCCTCCTACGAGGGCTTTGCCAAAGAAAGCTGCGTGGACCCGTCCAGGGCTGCCTGCGGCGAGCTGATGTACGACGTGGTGCGGGAGCTGGGCCAGCTTCGGCCGGAGACGGCCCTGCCCCTCTATGTGGCCGTGTCCACCGACACCGGCTGCTTCATGTACGGCAACACCACGCCCGCCACCCACCGGGTAGCCGCCGCCCTCATGGAGACGGGCATTGACTATCAGGCCGCCAACAAGCGCCACTTCCGCACCAAGAGCTACAAGCGTTTCCGCCTGGAGGCCCTCATCGTGGCCAACATGGACCTCCACGACGGGGGAAAGCTGGCTGTCACCGCCATCTCCCTGGAGGACATGGCCAGGCTGGGTGCCGATGAGCGGGACGCCGAGGACATCGCCGCCTTCCTGGGACAACTGGAGGGGGTGGAGACTTCCGTCACCATCCGGGAGCTCCAGCCCGGGGAGTGCAAGCTCTCCGTCCGCACCGTGGACGGCGGGCTCAACGCCACCCGGATCTGCTCCCTGCTGGGGGGCGGCGGACATGCCGCCGCAGCGGGATGCACCGTTTGGGGCGGCGTGGACGACGCTAAGCGGGAGATCCTAAAGGCCATCCGGACGGTGCAGCATGGCGGCTAACGGTATTCTTGTCATCGACAAGCCCTCCGAGTGGACCAGCATGGACGTCTGCGCCAAGCTGCGGGGGGCCTTCCACGAAAAGCGCATCGGCCACGCCGGGACCCTGGACCCCATGGCCACAGGGGTGCTCCCCGTCTTTGTGGGCCGGGCCACCCGGGCGGTGGAGTTCGCCAGCGAGTCCAATAAGGAATATATTGCGGATATAAAACTAGGAGTCATCACCGATACCCAGGATCAGACCGGGACGGTGCTGGAGACCAGACCGGTCACCGCCGGTCGGACAGAGGTGGAGGCCGCTCTGGCCCCCTTTCGGGGGGAGATCCTCCAGGTGCCACCCATGTACTCCGCCGTCAAGGTGGGGGGGAAGAAGCTCTACGAGCTGGCCCGGAAGGGCAAGGAGGTGGAGCGCAGGGCCCGGCCCGTGACCATTCACGCCCTGGAGCTGCTGGAGGGGGGCGACCCGGAGGCCGGGGAGTACCGGCTGCGGGTGCTCTGCTCCAAGGGGACCTACATCCGCACCTTGTGTCACGACTTGGGACAGGCCCTGGGCTGCGGCGCGGCGCTGGCCGGGCTGCGGCGGACCCAGGCCGCTGGGTTTGGGCTGGACCGGGCCGTCCGGCTGGAGGATGTGCTGGCCGCGGCGGACCGGGGAGAGGCGGAGCGGCTGCTCCTCCCGGTGGACGCCTACTTTGGCGGCTATCCCGCCCTCACCGTAGACGAAGCGGGGGAGAAGCGGGTTCGCAACGGCGGGTCCGTCCGGGCCGCCGGGGGGGACGGCACCTACCGGGTCTACGGGCCGGGCGGGGCGTTTCTCATGCTGGGCCGGCTGGAGCGGGGGACCTTAAAGACCATCAAGAGCTTTTATGAGGTCTGAACCCGCAGATATCTGCAACAGAAACGAGGGAACGACCTTGAACGATACCAAACGAGTCATCGCCCTGGGCTTTTTTGACGGGGTACACACCGGCCACGGCGCTCTGCTGAGCCGGGTGCGGGAGAAGGCCGCAGCGCTGGAGGCGGTCCCCACCGCTTTTACATTCGACGCCCATCCGGGCAGCCGCATCACCGGGGCGGTCACGCCGCTGATCAACTCGGCGGCCGACCGGGCCGACCTGATGCGCCGCCTGTACGGCATTCGGGAGATTATCGTGGCCCACTTCGACAGCATGATGCGGATGCCCTGGGAGGACTTCATCACGGAATACCTGGTGAAGGAGCAGGGGGCTGTCCATGTGGTGGCCGGCCACGATTTCCATTTCGGCTACAAGGGGGAGGGCAATCCCCGGCGCCTGGCAGAGAAATGCGCCGCGCTGGGGGTGGGCTGCGACATCATCCCTAAGATCGAAAAGGAGGGGATCACCATCTCCTCCACCTACATCCGCACCCTCATCGCCCAGGGCGAGATGGAGCGGGCCGACGCATTTTTGGGCCACCCCCACGTGCTTACCGACCGGGTGGCCCACGGCAAGAAGCTGGGCTCCACCCTGGGCTTCCCCACGGTGAATCTCCACTTTCCCCCCGGCGTGCTGGTGCCGGCCTACGGGGTGTACGCCACCCGGGTGTGGTTTGAGAACGGGGACAGCCGCCCGGCGGTGACCAACATCGGCATGCGCCCCACCGTGGACGACGGGGACGCCGTCAGCGTGGAGGGCTATATTTTGGATTTCCAAGGCGACCTGTACGGGCAGACCATCCGCATGGAATTCTTCCGGCGCCTGCGGGGGGAGCGAAAGTTCCCCTCCCTGGACGCCCTGCGGGAAGAGGTCATGCGCAACGCCCAGCAGACGCGAGATTACTTTGCCGCATTCAAGGCGCAATAAAAAGGCGCCGGACTCTGGCATCCCACAGGTAAGAGGGGGGACCCGCTCCATGCGATACCAGAAAATGTATAAATTTATCCTGCTGTTTATCGCTGCTGAGCTGCTGACGGCGGTGATTCTGGACCATCCGGCCAACATCCTGCCGGGACTGGTCAAAATCATCACGATGCAGGATGTGCTCATCACCGACTATGTCCAGATCGCCGGACCGGGGGCCGCCTTGGTCAACTCCGCCATGGTGACTCTGGTCAGCACCGTCATCCTCTATCTCTGCAAAGACCCCCTCAACGGCTTCACCATTGCCCTCATCGGCCTGATGTCCGGCTTTTCCCTCTTCGGCAAGAACATTGCCAACATCTGGCCCATCATCCTGGGCACCTGGACCTATGCCAGGCGCCGCAGGGAGCCCTTTGGTCAGCACGTCAATGTGGCCCTTATGGCCACCGCCCTGTCGCCCCTCATCAGCTACATGGCTCTGGGCAGCCAGCACGCCAACCTCCTGGTGGGCGTCCTCATGGGCATGGTCATCGGAGGTGTGCTGCCCTCTCTGTCGGCCTATACCTACAAGGTCCAGAACGGCATGAACCTCTATAACATGGGCTTTGCCTGCGGCATGCTGGCTATGATGATCGTCCCCATCCTCACCGCCGCTGGAGACTCCCCCGAGAAGGTCATGTACTGGGCCACCGGCTACAACACGAAATTCACCGCGGCCCTGTGCATCCTGTGCGGCGTTCTCATTTTTTCAGGATTGTTCCTGTGCGGCAAGCCCGCCTGGGCCGCATGGGCCGGCTACCGCCGCCTGCTCCTTACCTCCGGCCGTGCCCCCAGCGACTACCTGCGTATGTTCGGCGCTGCCCCCGTCCTCATCAACATGGGGGTCAACGGCCTGGTGGCCACCGCGTACATCCTGCTCATCGGGGGCGACCTGAACGGCGCCACCCTGGGCGGCATCCTCACCGTCATCGGATTTTCCGCCTACGGCAAGCACGCCGCCAACATCCTGCCCGTCATGTGCGGCGTCTCTCTCGGCGGCACCTTCCTCCACTACAATGTCAACTCTCCTGCCCTTCAGCTCGCCGGCCTCTTCGGCACCACCCTGGCCCCCATCGCCGGGGTCTTTGGCTGGCCCTACGGCGTGCTGGCCGGGTTCCTCCACTCCGCCGTGGTGCTCCAGGCCGGTGTGGTCCACATGGGGGTGAACCTCTACAACAACGGCTTTTCCGGCGGCCTGGTGGCCATCGTGCTCTATCCCACCATCACCGCCGTCGCCCGCCGCCGCAATCCGGACCTGCAGCAGCGGGACGAGGCCCGTATCTTCCAGGAGGACTCTCCGGAGCCCACCGAGCGGGACCAGCCCCCCGACCCCGAACGGGAGCCCGGCCCGCCCCAGGAATTTATTTGAATCAAGGACCGCCCTGGATGCACGCATCCGGGGCGGTCCTTAATTCTAGAGCTTTCGGCGCTCCAGCCGCACCACCAGGGCGGTGCGGTCGTCGGAGCCAGGCGCCTCCTGGGCGTCGATAAGGGAGCGGGCCAGGTCCTTGGGACTCTCCCCGCCGAAGGCCGACACCGTCTCCCGCAGCCACAGGTCCGGCCGTCCCCCGATCACCCCGTCGCTGACCAGCACCACCGTGTCTCCCGCCTCCAGGTCCAGCCGGGTCACGTCGGGGGATACTCCGTCCCCGTCCACCAGGCCCGCGGGCAGCGCGCTGCCGGACAGCTTGCTCACCGTGTCCCCCTTGCGGACATAGGTGGGGGCGGCGCCGAATTTGTAGAGGGCCGACTGGCCGGTAAACAGGTCGATCTGGAGCAGATCCACCGTGGTGAAGCCCCCCTCCTCTTCGCCCCGCAGGGCCAAAGCGGAGTTCAGGGTGCGCAGGGCAGCCTCCGCCTCTACCCCCGCCTTCAAAAAACGCTCCAGCAGCCGGATGGCCGTGCTGCTCTCCCGGCTGGCCTCCGGCCCGCTGCCCATGCCGTCGCACAGCAGGATATACAGAAGCCCCGCGTCGGTGCGGAACCAGGCCCCCGCGTCGCCGCTCACCGTCTCGCCGTCCTTCTGCCGGGCGGCCACCCCCGCCACCGCCATCAGAGGCTCGGCCTGGGTGAACACCACCTTGTCTAGCGCTCCGCTGCCGGTATACTCGGGCTCCCGCAGGGGAAGTCCCAGCAGGGCGGAGAGGGCCTTGCGCTCCTTGGGCTCCGTCAGGGCGGACAGGTCGGGGCCCTCCAGCTCGGCCCGCAGGTGCCCCGCCTCGTCGTAGTAGACGCTGGCGTTTCCCTCCAGGCCCAGGGCGGTGAGGTGGCCCCGCAGCTTCTTTTCCCGGGCCGGGTCGGGGACCAGCTCGGCGGACAGCTCCGCCGCCGCATTTCCCAGGACATGGGCCAGCTCGGCGTACTGGCGGCACACCGCCCCCCGGCTCTCCTGGAGCCGGGCCTGGTACTGGCGGCGGGCGAGCAGGGCGGTGAGCTCCTCGTTGGCAGCGGAGAGGAACTGGGGAAAGTGCAGACAGCGGCTGGTGAAATGGAGGGGAAAATCCGAAGCCTGGCCCCGGCCCCGGTCTACCATGGCGGGCAGGGCGTCATTGAGAGCGTTGAAGGTGGAGACATAGTCCCGCTGCCAGCAAGCGTCCCGCAGCGCGCAGCGGCGGCACACCCGGCCCGCCGCCCGGTCGAAGATGGCGGCGGTGTTGCCGTCGTTGGGACCGGGCCGGCGGAAGGAGCTGCGCAGGGTGGCGTAGAGCTCCTGAAAGGCTCCGGAGGTCTCCAGGAGCTTGCTGCGCACATAGGCCATGGCCCGGTCCGCCGTGTCGGACGACCCCTCGCGGGTCAGCAGGGCCCCCACCCGGCGGGTGAGCTTGTCCGGCAGCAGCAGGAAGAGCACCGAGGCGGCGAACACTTCGTACAGCAGGGCCAGGCGGAGGCCCGCCTCCCAGCTCCACAGCACCGTGACGGCGTTGGTCAGGATATAGGCCACGGCGGCCAAGAGCCGGCCCTGCCGGCAGAACATGCCCGTCACCAGCCCCGACAGGCCGAAGGAGACGGTGCAGGCTCCAGGAGCCCCCACGGCGATATCCATGCACAGCCCGGCGGCCACCCCGGCGGCAGCCCCGATCTCCAGCCCCCCCTGGGAGGCGATCACCATTACGCCCAGGGCGGCGGCGATGCGGCCCAGGGAGATCAGGTCCCCCAGAATGGTGAACTGGGCCAGGGAGATGAGGACGGTGCCCGCCAGGATCATCAGGCTGATGACCTGCCGGGAGGAGAGGCTCCCCTCCTCCCGCCTGCCCGTCCAGGGGGAGAAGGCCACCCGGTAGAAGTAGCAGGCCGCCCCGGTGAGCAGCAGCTCGGTGCCGAAAAAGATGACCTGGGGGGCGTCCCACCGGCTGTCCGCCAGGTAGACGAAGCCGGTGGCGCCGTTGAGAAGGGAGGACACCAGGGGCATGAACCACACCCGCTTGTAGAGCCGGATATCGTAGAAGGCAAAGGACACCGAAAAGATGAGAATCGCCGCCGCCACGTAGCGCAGTCCCGCCGTGAGCCCCAGAAAAGACAGGTAGCCGAAGGCCGCCCCCACCAGGGCGCAGAAGCCGTCCAGCCCCGAACCGGAGCAGCCCACCAGCGCCAGACCGAAGGGGGCCCAGCCGCCGAAAATCTCCGCACCGGCCAGCATGGCCCCCAGCAGGAAGCGGATGGCGCACTCCGCTCCCCGGACCAGCGCCGGCGCCCGCAGCACCAGCCGTCCCGTCCGGGCCAGGTCCTCCCGGGCCCGGGCCGCTTTCATTTTCAATCCTCCGTTTGCCGCCATGGTCTGTCTCCTCCTATGTATCCCGAAAGGTAGTAGAGACAGTATAATCCAATAAATGGAAATATATAGTCGGAATGTGGCTGACCGGATGGATGAAAAAGGAAAAACGTGGAAAGGCGGCGGGCTATTTCAGCAGGACCATATGGGGGGGCGGGGCCGGGGTCCAGGAGGACGCACTCCGGCGGCATGAAGCAAGAGCCACGCAGGACCAAGACAGCCTCGGCGGCCATGGCCGCTGCACCCAGGGCCCTGCTCCGGGACGGAAGGGACGTGAGAACGGAAAACGGGTCACATGGGAAGTCCGCAAAAAAACCCTGCCATAAAATCATGGAAAGACACAAGATACAGGGGCAGAATTGGCCGTCCATTTGGCTGAATGTACCTATTTTGCGGGCAAAGGCGGCAAGAATCGGGAAAATGAAAACCCTCCCCCATACGGAACCTTTTTGACTTTTGGGTCCGTTTTGCGGAAAACTTTTTTTCGTCTTCCGGTTGACCATCCATTTAGGGTATCTCCTAAAATAAGTGACAGGTTGAGAAAAGGAAAACAAACCTTTCCAGGCGCAAAAAACTCACATAATTAAAAGGAGGATCTTAACAATGGTTGGTAAGAAAGTCGTACATCATCTGATGATGAGCTCTAAGGACTGTCACTATGTGGGCGGGCTGGTGAACGGCGCCCGTATCGTGAATCAGTGGGGCGACGTCGGCACCGAGCTGATGGTCTATGTGGACGGCGACATCTCCCTGTTCCTGGGCTATGAGGACATCAAGTTCACGGCCCCCGTCTACGAGGGCGACTTCATGGAGTACACCGGCGAGATCATCGAGGTAGGCAACCAGTCTTACAAGTGCAAGTTTGAGGCCTGGAAGGTCGCCACCATGCTGGACCGCACCGGCGCCGACATGACCGGCATCGCGCACACGGCCGCCACCGCCTGCGAGCCTCCCATTCTGTGCGGTACCGCCACCGGCAGCCTGTTCATCGCCAAAAAGGACCAGCGCGGACCCACCGAGTCCTCTTACAGCAACCGAAAGCATCGCGGCGAGTAAGTTTCATAAAAAGAAAGAGCGGACCGCGGTCCGCTCTTTCTTTTTATACGGACAGCGTCCGGCATAAAAAAGCCGTTGTGTGCATGGAACGATTGTGCTATACTGGAAAAACAAGGAAATTAAACGTCGAAAGGACGAGACGGTATGGCAGAGGAAAAAAATCAATACTCCATCGGCAAGGTGTCCACGTTGTGCAACGTCCCTGTCAGGACCCTGCGGTATTATGATAAGATCGGCCTTTTGGTCCCGAGTCACCGGAAGGACGACAATCATTACCGCTACTACTCCCAGGAGCAGCTGCTGACGCTGTTCATCATCCGGAAATTAAAGCTGCTGGGCATTCCGCTGAAGGAGGTCCGGGAGATTGTCTGCGGACAGGATACGGCGGCAATGACCCGAAGCATCCAGGCGCGGCTGGAGGAGATCGGCCAGACCATCGAGACGCTGAACGGTCAGTACGAGGAGGGACAGACCCTGCTCAACCGTCTGGCCAGGGGGCAGACCGTACTGTCGGCGGGGCGGGAGAGCTGGAGCACGGAGGAGATACAGGTGGAGGACATCCCAGCCTGCGAGGTGCTGTTTACCCGGCGGATCAAGAAGAACTATAAAAACAGCGACGTGTCGGTAGACCGATGGTTTGAACTGTTCAAGATGGTATCCAAGCACAATCTGCGGGTAAAAGGGCCGGTGATCCTGACCTATCACAACAAACCGCTGGAGCAGTTTTTTAAGGTGGACTGCGACCTGGAGATCAGCATCGAGGTAAACGAACGCCAGGATTTGCCCATTTTCAAGCAGTTCGGCGGCTTCCGGGCGGTGACCGCCCTGCATATCGGCCGAAACGAAGAGATCATCCAGAGCCATGTCAAGACGATCAAATGGCTTTCCGAGCATGGCTATGAGGTGGCCGGCCCCATCTCGGAGGAATACATCGTCTCCCCGGTGGATGTCAACAAGGAAGAAGAACATATCACCAAAATTATTATTCCGGTCCAGGAGACGGAGCGCAGAGAAGAGAAGCAGGGGAAGAAACGGCCACCCCAAAGGCCGATGGAGGAGAACGCCATCTAAACCAAGAGAAGCCGGCGTTGGCAGGACGACGGCTTCTCTTGCTTTTGCGGATGGAACGAATGTTGGGGGTCAAGGGCCTGCCGCCATGCAGCGGGCCGCTTCTGCGTCTTAGGGCTGCGGGGAGCGAATGAGCAGGAGGGAACGGATGGTGATGGCAGCCAGCACAATGCCGCCGCCGCAAAGAGAGACAGCGCCGGGTCGTTCGCCCACGGCCAGGAACACCCAAACGGGATTGAGAATAGGGTCGATAATAGGCAGCATCACGGTTTGCAGGGCGGTCAGACTCTTGGAGGCTTCGGTGAAAAGTCGGTAACCCACCGTGACTACGATACCGGCGATTACAAGAACAGCGATGTCACGGGGGGAGGGAAGTTGAGACTGAAAGGACCGGACAGTGAAGGGAATGCCGATAAGAAAGGCGAGAAAGCCGCCCAGGAAGATGGATTGCTCAGGGTGTCCGCCTTTTTGGAAGCGTAGAAAGATGGAGAGAAGGGCGAAGGAGATGCCATTGCCCAGCGCAATGACGTTTCCAAGAATACTGCCGCCGCCCATTTTATCCAGAAAGAAAAGGCACATGCCGCCCAGCACCACGGCTAGACACACCCAGTCCGAGCGGCGGACCCGCTCGTTGAGGATCATCCAGGAGAAAAAGGCCACATAGATCGGGGCGGTGTACTGCATCATCACGGCGGTGGCCGAGGTGGTGAGTTTGGTGGAAAGGATGATGCAGTAAGTAAAGGCCATATAGGAAAGTGCGCCGCCCAACATAGGCCAGGACCACGGAAGTTTTTGGCGGCGTATGAAAAACAGCATAGTCAGTGAGGCTGCAAAGCTTCGCATGCAGACGATGGCTAGCGCATCCATTTCAATCAGTTTGATAAAGACGCCCGCCAGACTCCACAAGAAGGCAGTGAGCAGCATCATGAGCATGGCTTTCTTTGTTTGATTCACAATTGTACCTCCTGACCTGAAGAATCCACTGCTATTATAACGGGTCCAGTTGCAAGAGGGTCAATGGGATGTCGATGGATTGCAACCGTCCCGCCGTGCAATTTTCAAAAAACACTCCAGCAAATGGAAGGGTTCCGGATTCGACAGGCTAGAGGGGTAAAAAAAGAAGAAGATTGCCCTGAGAAGACGTTACAGCCTTCCCGGGGCAATCTGTCGGACAAACGGAGAGCGTGGTGAAGAACCCGGGTCAGGCGGCAGGGCGCCGGATGGGGATGAGGATCTGAACGATATGCTGTCCCTCGTCCTTTACCTCCAGGGGAGAGATGATGAACCGTTCCGCGGGGGGGCCCAGCACCTCGCAGCCGTGCTGGTTAATCCACTGCAGAAGGGTGATGTAGCTCCGGACGATATCGCTGTATTTCCCGACGTGATAGACGGTGGCTGCATAGGTGCCGCCCCAACTGCGCACATTCTCAATCTCGGGCAATACGGCGTTCTGCCCAATGAGCACACCAAATTCCACATCACAGTCCTTCATCAGGAACTGCCCCAGCAGCTCCCCATAAAAGGTGACAATGATAGGGCTCTCCAGTGGAATGCCCAGGGCGGTGCATTGCTCCAAAATGTCAATCCAACGGGAGAAGGAGACGTCCGCATTGCGGTACTGCTTCATAAGCTGGCGGGAGTAAAGCAACTGTCCTTCGGGTATGTACTCGACTTGAATGGGGGTGGAGTGCCGGGACAGGTCCGGCCCTACCTCCGAGCGATGCTGCGCCATGATCTCGCGGCCCAGCCGGACCCGGCCCAACAGAGAGGAGATGGTCTGCTGCTTGGCCTGAAGCATGCGGATCTCCTCGTTGAGCTCTGCCTGCTTAGCAGTCATCATGCTCTCGATAAAGTCCAGACTGGTATCCTCGATCAGGCTTTGAACCTCCTTGAGATTAAAACCGAGGGCACGCAGACGGCGAATCACCAGCAGCGTGTTCATTTGTTCCTTGCTGTAATAGCGGTAATTGCTCTCCTCACAGCGGTACGTGGGCTTGAGCAGACCGATTTCATCGTAATACCGCAGCGTTTTTACAGGGGTGTTGCACAGTCCGGCAACCTTTCCGATAGAGTAGCAGTCGTCCTCGGGAACCACAGAAATCCCTCCTTACGGTCGGTCGAAGTATTGCGGGGAAGTGCCATGCCTCTTTACATAATTTATAATATATAATAGCCATATTTTCTGTGTGTTTCAACAACAAATTTTCCAATAAATTAATATTCCTAAGATAAAAATCCACAAAAGAACCCTACTGCAACAGGAGACTTCTGGAAATAGTTTGGGAACTCACCATTTATTTTTACGTAAAAAAGAGTTGACTTTCCATCTGCTGTAACGGCTAGCATACGAATTGTTCGCGGACATCCACAAAAAGGCAAACAAGGGAGGAATGTTATTTGAACAGTCTGAACAAACGCGGAGACCTGAACCCCGTAGCCCTGTTTATGACCGGCGGAGCCCTGTTTTCCATGCATTTTGGCGCATCCAGTATGGTGTGGCCCATGAACTGGGGCAAAGAGAGCGGAAGCTCCTGGCCGCTGGCCTTCATCGGAGCCTTCATCACTGCCATCCTGCTGGTGCTGGTCGCCTATGTCGCGCTGGCAAAATCCAACCAATCCTACAGCCAGATGACCGGCCGGCTCGTTGGGAACCGCTTTGGAGCGTTCTTTACCTGCCTGACCATCGTGGTGCTGGGGCCCCTCTACGCCATCCCCCGTATGAGCGCGGCTTCCTGGGATTCCATCGTTCAGGCCTTCGGGCTCAACCCCACTTCCAAGCTGCCCCTCATCATCTTCACCATTCTATTCTATATTGTGACCTACTTCTTCCTGGCCAACCCCGGAAAGGCCATGGACCGCATCTCCGCCATCCTGTTCCCCATTTTGCTGATCATTGTGGTGGCCGTGGTCGGAAAGGGGCTGCTGAGCCCCATCGCCGCGCCGGTGGCGAAGTCCTATGAGGGCAACGCCTTCGCTTACGGCTTCACCAACGGCTACGCCACCGCGGAGATCCTGTGTGCCCTCATCTTCGGCGTGGTGATCCTCAAAACCCTGGAGAACAAGGGCGTCGCCCATGATCGCATGAGCAAGAACATGGTCCGCGTGGGCATTGTGGGGCTGGCCATGCTAAGCTGCACCCACCTGGCCCATATGATCATCGGGGCCAACACCGGCGGTACGCTGGATCTGAGCTACACGGCTCTTTACACCGCCGTGGCTGCCATCTTGTATGGCAAGGTGGGCGGGATCCTCTTTTCCATGGCGCTCTTCCTGGCTGCCCTGACCACCGCCATCGGCATGACCTCCGGCTGCGCTGAGTTTTTTGTGGAAGTGAGTCATGAAAGACTCAATTACAAGCAGTGGTCACTGATTATGGTAGTCCTGAGCATCATCTTCGGCAGCCTGGGCCTGACCAACATTCTCTCTCTGCTGGGCCCCATCCTGGACGGCATCTATCCCCCCGCTATCGTGCTGGTGCTCTACTACGCGCTGTGCCCCAACGCCATGTCCCCCCGGCAGACGCTGGCCGCACGCTGGGCGATGTATGCCTCAGTGATATTCGGCGCTCTGGATATGGTATGGAAATACTTTGTAAAACTTGACACCAATCCCGGTGGGATTTGCGATCTCTATCTGAAGCTCCCCTTTGCCGACGTGTCCCTGGCTTGGGTGCCCTTTACCATCCTGGCTTTTATCATTGGTTGGTTTGCCTACCGGGAAAAACAGACGGATCCCTCTCTGAAAAGCGCAGCGGACGCATAAATTGACCATTTTTAAGGAGGAACAAGCATCATGGCAAGAAAGGTATCTTATCTGAGCTACAACATGACCACGGCGGACGCCAATAATCCGGACGGACTGGTGCCATTTGGCCGTCAATTCGACTTCATCGGCGACGTGGAGACCGAGCAGATGATTCTCAACGACGGCGACGAGTCTCTGTGCCTGGGCTATCACGACGTAGAAATCTACGAGGATGTATTTGTAGGGGATATGATGGAATATAAGGCCACCATGACCCATGTGGGCGGCACTTCACGCGACTGCCGCATCGAAGTGTATAAGCTGGCCACCCCCGCCGCCCGCGCCGGCCGGACCGACTACAAGCCCGGCGATATGGTCTGGTTTGACGAGCCGGTGCTCTGCACCGAGGGCAACGTCCGCCTGGTGGTGAAGAAGCACCTGCAGCGCGGCGAGCAGCCCGACGGCCTGGTGGAGAATCCCTGGCGTCCTCTGGAGGACTTCCCCGAAGACGACTGCGAGATGTAGACGAAACGTTATATCAGAAAGGAGAACAATAGAATGGAAACAGTGACGATGAGATATAGGATGTCGGATCGGGACGTATTTTACGGCGGAGGGGTGGTCAACGGTGCACGGAGCATCACCCTGATGAACGACTGCGCCAACCGGCTGATGGCCAAGACCTTCGGCAATACCGGCCACTGTGTGAAGGTCAAGAAGGTGCGCTTATATGTGCCCCTGTTCGCCGGCGACTACATGGAGTACATTGCCCGCATCAAAAAGACCGAGGGCAACAAGTCTTTGATCGAGGTCCGCGCTTACAAGATCATAGAGGTGCCCAAGGATCCCCCCTTCCCCAGCTCCATTGACGTGCTCACCGATCCTCCCCTGTGCACGGTGACCCAGTTTGTCTATGAGACCTATTGATCGGGAGGATAAGAAACGTGCCGAACAATCACAAGCCCCTGAACGGCATTAAGGTGATCGACCTGACCACCGCCCTGAGCGGACCCTTCTGCACCATGTTTTTTGGAGACTACGGCGCAGAGGTCATCAAGATCGAGACCCCGGACGGAGAGCAGTGCCGCACTTGGGGCCCCATAGACGAGAAAACCGGCGAGAGCGGCTTTTTCGCCAACTACAACCGCAACAAGAAGGGCGTCACTCTGAACCTCAAAACTGAAAAAGGTCTGAACATGCTCTACGAACTGGTGAAGGACGCCGACTTCCTGTGCGAGAACTTCAAGGGCGGCGTGACCCAAAAGCTGAAGGTGGACTACGAGACCATCCAGAAGATCAATCCCAGGATCATCTACGTCTCGGGCTCCGGCTTTGGCCAGACCAGCCCCATCGGTCACCGCCCCTGCTACGACATCGTGGCCCAGTCCATGGGCGGCATGGTAAACCTCACCGGCTTCAAGGAGACCGATCCGGTAAAGGTTGGGCCCTCTGTAGCGGACCACGTGTCCGGTATCTACCAGTTCGTGGGCGCCATGGTGGCGCTGTATGAGCGGGAGAAGACCGGCGTCGGCCAGATGGTGGATGTGTCCATGGTGGACACCATCTTCTCCCTGCTGGAGAACGCCATCCCCCACTATGTTATGCACGGCGTCGTCCCCGAGCGCAACGGCAACGTAGACCCCTCCATCTGCCCCTTCGACATCTATCCCTGCAGGGATGGCTTTGTGGCTCTGGGCGTGGGCAACGACCGCCTGTGGGAGAAATTCTGCAAGCTCATCGGCCACACCGAGCTGTTGGAGGACCCCCGCTACAAGACCAACGATCTCCGCTGCAAAAATTACATCCCCGACCTTCAGGACCTGATCCGGGGATGGGTCAGACAGTACACCAAAAAAGAGCTGGAGGCCATGATGGACGAGGTGGCCATTCCCTGTGGCCCGGTCCTCAACATGAAGGAGGCCATCGAGCATCCCCACATTAAGGCCCGCGAGATGCTGGTCCACACCCCAATGCCCCACCCCCTGCTGGGCGATATGCCCGTCCAGGGCGTGGTAGCCAAGCTGTCCAAGACCCCCGGAGGCGTCTACACGCCCGCTCCCACGCTGGGGCAGCACAACCGGGAGGTCTTTGGCCTCACGCCGGAGCAGGAGACGGCGCTGAGGGCAGAGGGCGTCATCTAACCGTTGAGCCGGTATGGGAAGCGGCGGCCGCCCCAAAGGCGGACGGAGAAACAGGAGGAATCACGATGCAATTTACCGAAGATCAACAGATGATCCAGCAACTGGCCCGGGACTTTGCGGAGTCCGAGCTGGCCCCCATCGCCGCCGAGATCGACC
>ERZ781272.545-NODE-545-length-23008-cov-3.112578_pt1 | contig 23008 bp, 20 predicted proteins | sample MGYA00375850_ERZ781272 | MGnify/ENA primary metagenome ERZ781272 (study PRJEB29790, sample SAMN06051246) | human gut metagenome | host: Homo sapiens | place: USA: Cincinnati, Ohio | collected 2013-06-21 | study: EMG produced TPA metagenomics assembly of the Gut...
AACCCAATCTTTTTTTCTGTGTGAGCCATATATTCTGGTTTTTGAATATTGTATTCTCTTCTACCCTTTCTCAAAATTCATGTAAAAAAATAGTATGCAGAAATTTTTTCCTGCATACTGTTTTTTAAAAAACTTATAAAAAATTATATCAAGAATTAAATAATGACCCACCAGTTATATTAAAAACTTCAAAATTTCTCTATAATTATATTTTATCATGAACAGCTAATATATCTATAAAATATAAAAACAGATAAGATCTTACTTTTTAATCTTATCTCCATAAATCAATTATCCTACATATAAATTTCTATATATAGGATAGTCTACCTGCTTGTCTATTAAATTAGGTTTTACGAAATTATCATCTCTAATTAATTATTCATCTACTTATACTCTTGATATTTTAACAAAAAAATATATAATTTAAATAAAAAATTATATATTAAATAAAAAAATTATATATTAATTTTAGAAATATTTTCCTTTCACTTTTTGCTCTTAATTAGCTAATAATTTATTTTAGATAACAAATGATAATTGAAAAAAATGGAGGATTACTAAAATTGAATTACATTATTCTAAAAAATATAAGAAAATTTAATAAAATCATTTTAATATTTGGAATTCTCCTCATATGTTTTAGCATTCAAACAAAATCCATACAAGCTGAAGAAAATAATGTAATAAAAGTTGGATACCCAATTGTTGAAGGTTTTACAGAAATCAAAGATGGTGTTTATAGTGGATATGCATATGAGTATTTAAGAGAAATCGCTAAATATACTGGTTGGGAATATGAATTTGTTGAGATGAGTCTCAATGATGCAATGAACGAATTAAAAAATGGTAACATAGATATTGTAGCAGGTATGCTTAAAAATGATCAAAGTATTAAGATTTATGATTTTCCAGAATACGATTCTGGTTATACTTACACTACTCTATCCATTTTAAAAGATAATGAAAATATTAGTCAATCAAACTTTGAAACATTAAACGGACTCAAGGTAGGTTACTTTGAAACATCTAAAGTTAGACTGAATAATTTTATTAAATTCTGCGAAAATAATAGCATTACCAATATTGATTTAATTCCTTATCCTTTTCAAACTGGAAAAGAACTTTCAGAGGCTTTAGAATCTAAAGAAGTAGATGCTATTATCGACGGAGATTTATTAACAAATAAGAATGAGAAAGTAGTTGTTAAATTTGGAGCTATACCTTACTATTTTGCAACAACTAAAGGAAATACTAAAATAACGCAACAACTAAATCATGTGCTCTTTAAAATTAAAGAAAGTGATCCTGCATTTAATCAGAAATTATATAATAAATACTTTCAAATTAATAAGGAACATTTCTTTATCTTAACAGAAGAAGAGCAAAGCTACATCAATAACATGGCTCCTTTAAAAGCTATCTATATTGATAATTATAATCCACTTCAATATTACGATATTAATACTAAAAAGCCAGCTGGTATTTTTATTGATGTAATGAACTTAATCACTCAGAAATCTGGACTTCGTTTTGAATTAGTTCGAGTAAAAAGCTATGAAGAAGCATATGAATTAATAAAAGCTAAAAAGGCTGATTTAATAATTGGCGCTCCCAGTATTTATCCAATTGCAGATGAAAATGAATTTACACTAACAAAATCTTATTTAAAATTTGATATGGTAGAGGTAGTTCGTAAGAATAAAAATAATCAACAAAATAATCCCAAAATTATTGCATTACCTATAGGAGGTGCCTATTATAATATAAATAATGACTATGAAATAAATTTATACGATACATTTGAAGAATGTTTAACAGCAGTTGAAAAAGGAACAGCAGATTTAACTTGCGGAAATAACCATTCTGTATCTAACTATCTTGCTGCTGGATACTATCCTAATTTAACTGTTATTTCAAATGATTTTAAAACGGAGGTTTCAATTGGGCTTGCTAAACCAACCAATAATAACTTACTAAGTATTATTAATAAAGCAATTTATAGTTTATCAGAAGAAGAAATTAAAGATATTATTTATCTGAATACAATTAACATTAAACACTCTGTTACATTAAAACAATTTTTCTTTGATAACTTAGCTTTATGTATAGCAGTAATTATATTATTTTTAAGTTTAATATCTATAATTACTTATCTATTGGTGCGAATAAAATTTAAAAATTTAGTATTATCAAAAGAATTGTTACTAAAAAAGTCGCAAACAGATCCATTAACAGGACTTTATAATCGTGACGCATTTGAACAATCAGTTATAAATTATTTAAATACGAAAAATCCTATATTATATGGTGCGTTCATTATTATCGATATAGATTATTTCAAACAAATAAATGATTCTTTAGGGCATAAAGTAGGTGATGATCTCTTAAAAGATTTTAGCCAATTATTAAAGGAATTTTTTTCACTAGAAGATATTCTTTGTCGATGGGGCGGAGATGAATTTATTGTCTTTATGAAAGATATTGAAGAAAATAACCTCCAAATTGTGAATCAAAAGTTACAACAACTATGTCAATTAATGAATAAAGACATAAGCTATAATCGTCGTAGTAAAAAAATCTCTCTTAGTATAGGTTCTACCGTTATTAAACAAACTCTCGACTTCAATGAAATATATCAACAAGCAGATACATTACTTTATGAAGTAAAACGTAATGGAAGGAATGGATTTAAAGTAAATATTAATTTCTAAATCATATTTTTTTCACTTTTATTAAAAACAAAAAACCTAACTAAAATCCTTTATCTATATTTTAGTTAGGTTAATGTTTGAGGCTAACATACATTTAAACTTCACTATGAAAGCCTCCAAATTTATAATAATCTTTTTTAAATCAATAATTTATTCTTCAACACTCATATAATAAAGTTTAGCAGCATCGCCTTTTTTAATAGTATGATATCCAGCTTCTAATTCTACAGTAACTGTACCTTTATCAGCTTTGTATTTAACTCCATCTACAATTATATATTTTGAGAAATCTGAGTTAAGCACTAAAGTTAAAGTTGAAGTACTATCTGTAGTAAACGAGATACTCGTACTAGTTTCAATCTTTAAATATTCAGTTAAAAAGAATCCATCATATGACATTCCAGTTTTATTTTTTCCTAAGTTACCTTTGATAGTAAAATATGAACTTTCCTTACCATTCTCTGTGAAATTATGCACAGTGTCTTTAGATGTATCTGGTGTTTCCGGTGTTTCTGGAAGCTCTGGTGTCTCTGGTACCTCTGGAACTTCCGGTACTTCTGGTACCTCTGGTGTTTCAGGTACTTCTGGAATTTCTGGAAGCTCTGGTGTTTCAGGTACTTCTGGTACTTCCGGAATTTCTGGAACCTCTGGTACTTCTGGTGTTTCAGAATTATCACCATCTGGATCAACAACTACTGAATTTCCTCCAATAGAAACTACATCAGACTTATAGCTTAGAAGTTTTTTCATAAGATCTTTATTTAGTGAAGATGATTCATCATCTGCTTTTGTAAATGTCCATTCAAAATCTCCACCATTAGTTCTTCCTGCATAAGTAGTAACATTATCTACTACATCTTCTACATCGTCTGCTTTATATTCATACATTTTTGAGCTTGTATCAAAATTATTATAAGTTGTTTTTCCACTTACTGTCTTATAAGAAGCTGGTACAACTTCATCTCTTGAATTTGCAAGATAAGCATCAAATTGAATAGCATTATCTTGTGCATAAACTAAAGCTTTTTCTCCAGTTATGCTATTATTATAAGCCTTAATCATTCCCCCTGATTCACCTGAGAATGTTCCAGTAGAGCTTCCTGCAATATCTGATCCTTGAAGCGAACTAAGCATTGGATATTTACAGTTTCTAAATGCATTTGCTTCTACAAAAGCTGATGCTCCCTTTGTAACACCAACACCATATTTTGAATTACCATCAAAATAATTATTGTAAATGTGTATTGTACCTACTCTAATACGAGGATGTCTTGAATCTGAATGATCAAACCAGTTATGATGATATGTTACAAAAAACTCATCTGTATCACTCATACCACAAAGTGAAGACTTTCCAGAATCCCAAAAATGGTTATATGAAACAGTAACATTAGTTGATTTTCCCTTAACATCAACTGAACCATCACCCTTAGCTTGGTCTGCATCACTTCCTGCTGTTCCATAGAATATATCATTATTATGAATCCATATATTTTCATTATCAGTATCTAAAGAAATTCCGTCATCTGGGAATAACATTATTCCCAGGTTTCTAACCTCTACATTTCTTGCTCCTCTTATAAGAATTCCCCAGCCATTTACTGTAGCATCTTCACCTACACCTTCAAGAGTAACATTGTAACATCCCTTTAATTGAAGATATCCACTACTGTTAAGTCCAGATATATCTGAAGCTTTAATTTCACCAATTATACGTATAATAAGATGAGATTTATCATAGCCTTTTTGACGCTTTGATAAAATGTCAACAAGACCAGTACATGTAGTTTTAGATCCCTTTGAGTTTGTTATAACATCAGCCTTTACTGTATTTATGTTATCTGCTGTAACGTAAAGTATAGTAGCATCTTCAGCTACAGTTCCATCATCATTATATCCACCTGATGCAGTACCCATGGCAGAATCTTTTGAAAAAGCAAAACCTTCTCTTGTATGAGATTTTACATCAATTGATGATGTAACTGCAGATTTTGATTTGCTTTCTTTTCCCTCAAATAATGGAACTACCTTTATAACATAAGATCCTTCTTCTACTCCAAGTACGTCAGCTCTAAAATAAGATGAATATTGTCTTATTAATTCGCTATCTAATTGTCTATACTTAGAATCAGCTTGTCCTTCCTCCTTATAATACACATTATAGCCTGATGCATCGTCTGCACCTTGCCATTCAACACTTGCAGTTTCTAAATCTCCATAGCTATTTAAAATAACTACATTTTCATTATCATAATTGCTTATGGATATTGAATCTACACTTTTATCTAATGCATAAGCATTAATTGAAGCTCCCTGTCCAATTATAACTGATGACACTAGTGCAATAGCCATAACCCTTTGTGCTAATTTTTTAGACATACATCTGTATATCTTCTTTTCTGATTCTTTGTACATTTTTTTTATTCCCCTTTTAGTATATTTATGTAAAAAAGTGCATTAAAAAAGCTACTCATAAAGAGCAGCAGAAATAATAATCAAAACCATTAATAAATACGATTATTAAACTATCATAAATATAATTATATAGATTTTAATATAACAAAAAGTAATGCACTCTTTGGCAACTGGCTGACATAGTTTATTAAAACATTAGTCCCTATAGCTTTGCGCCCTTAGATTTCCCCAAGTTTGCCTATTAAATTTTACTTGCTAATTATATATTATCTTTTTAATATTGTAAACACTAATTTTATCTTTGACTTCATCTGAATAATCACAGGAATAAATATCTATAAATCCTATTTCTATTTAATTTTATCAAGCTCATCTATAAAAGCTGGTCTTTTGGCATACTTATCCTTTAATTCATTGACTATTTCTTTGACATTATCTTTACCTGCAATTTTTTTATATCTTTTAATAATTGCACACACAGCTTTATACTGTTTCCTATTACTTGAACCTTCTGCTTCATATTTAATGTGCTCTTTATATATGCCTATAACTTCATCATAAAATTGATCTTTTATCTTTTCTGCATGTTCTTCAATACTTGTTGGATTGTTTCTTACATACTCCATTATTTCATCAAAATCATTTTCTGCATATATAACATCAATAAATACATATTTGCTTTTCCAGTTTTTGCCATACTTTAATTTTTGCTTTAAATCCTCATAGAATTCTTTTTTATTATATTCTAATTCTTTAAGATCTTTATAATATTCAAACTCTCCTTGAATTAACAGGCTGGTGCCAAGGTCTTCTTGCTCTTTCTTCATCCCTAAATTTTTATATGCATCATATCTTATTTTTTCTATTTATGTATTAATCTCGGATATTTTTCATCTTGCTTTTCTCCTTCAAAAGTCAATTCTATAACTTTCTCATAATTTTTTAAAGCAATATACTTATTAATAAGAAGCTCCCTAAAAGATGAAAATATAATAATCATATCCTCTTTCCAAAATAGTGCTATTTATATGTTCTTCAAAATCTCTTATATTCATATTTTCCCTCGCATTATCCTTATTATAATTAGTTAATATCAACCTCTGAAGGTGCCTTTAAATCTTTTACTTAATCATTTTAACCACTCAATCTTTTAAACCTTTATTAAAATAACAAAAATAGATACGATTTTATTTTTTATCTTATCTGAATAAATTGCTTATACCAAATTTTCCTATTTATTTTAGCAAATATACATAAATAATACTGAAATTATAGATATTGTTTTATAGCATCTATGTAGTCATAAAAATCTTTTAAATTATAAGCAATAATGGATTCAACAACTTTTAAATTAATAGCTTGATAATCATGTAATACAATATTTCTAAAACCAACCATAGCTTTTAAATTTTTTGATAATTTATCATCAATTGTTTTACTTTTACTTAGAACATCAAAAGCATCTCTGCTAGTCTGAGGAATTCCTAATTTTTTCTTTGATATTATATGCATGGCTAAATCAATAGATGCTTCACACGCTCTTTGTATATTAAGCATTATTGAATCCTGCTTTGTATAATCTTTTAAGTTTTCAGGATTATTTTCATATACTATATTAATTCTGTTTATACACCTTTCAATAGTTTCTATTTTATTTAAGATTACATTATTTTCTTCCATATACAGTCCCGCTTTCCCTAATATTATCAACAATTTCTTTTCGCTCTTCATTAAGTATTGCATATTCCTTTAAAGTCCGCATTTCAAAAGCCATACGCTTGTTATTATTGCTACAATAAATTAATTTTCCATTATAAGTTATCTGTACTTTAAATACTGAAGATGCTGAATTTACATGAACTAAATCAACATCTCTTTTAAATATATCAGCCAGCTCTTGAGCTTTAATAAATTTATCATATTCATCTATTTGAGCATTATAGTCAGTTAAAAAACCTAAGTCTATATCACTATCTTTCCTAAGTTCGTTTCTTGATGCTGAACCAAATAAATATATTGCAATAGGATCAAAATATTTAACAATAATATCAACTGCTTCTTTTAACTGGAGTTCAAAATCCACCTTATTCACCACTTCCATTTAATCTGTATTTTGGTCTATCTCCTCTAAAAATCATTCTGATTATACTCTATAATAAATATTCTTAAAAAGAATATGAAAAAGGCCTGCATAAGTTACTTATATCAAATGTAAGTTTCTATAAACTCTTTTCTTACCTCTTTGTATTCATTAAGAATATAATTGTGCTTCTATATTAAAATTATATCCTATATTATTTATCTTTAAAACTTATTTTACAACTTGTTATAAAAAAGAACCTGCTGTTACGCAAGTTCTAATTTACAAATTTTTTATACCAACTTTATTATATTGTTTCTCCAAACTTTTCATAATATCACATCAAGTTTGGAGCGGCAGACGGGACTCGAACCCGCAACGTTCACCTTGGGAAGGTGACACTCTACCATTGAGTCACTGCCGCATAATACTAAACTACACTTCTATATTACTCTTGTCCATTTTCAAAATCAATCCTTTTCACCAAAATATAGGTTTTCATCATTTTTAATTTCTTCTGAAGCATTAGTATATTTCTTAAGTTTAGAATAAATCTCCTGGATCTCGTCCTTAGATAAAATCTCAGGAGAATTTTTTATGACTGTTTTTAATATTTTTGCAAGATCTTTTCTATTAAATACATAAACATCATTGCTTTTAATTGTTCCAATCTTAAGCGTACATTTCTCACTAAAAACTATAAGTGATTTCATTTTATTTTCATGAATATTTAAAACTTTAGCCAAAGATTTTATATGAGTCTTATTTTGAAATACAGGATTATAAAATTTTTCTTTCTTATTGCCACTATAAACCTGCGTCCAGTATCTATGATTTTCATCTCCATATATCAATCCATTATAATTTTTAGATTCAATAACAAAGATTCCATAATGACATATATATATTACATTAATTTCAGTTGTTTCACGATCATTTTGGGAAATATATACATTAACAGCTATTCTATGTTCAACATCTAATCTTTCAAGTTCTTCAACTGTTAAAAATTCACTATATTTACTTTTGTCATTCATTACTTCGTTATATGTGTTACCAGTCAAATCTTTATAATTACTATTATGATATTCATATCTGTTTACCAAATATACAAATATCATAACTACTGCTAAAAAAATTAATAAATACATCCCACACCCCTATCTAAAATTTCTATTATACCATAGCAATATTATACCATAATTTTACATTAAAATAAAAAAGTCTTTGTGATGCTTTTCTTTATTAATTTATAAAAATCATAAAAATAAAAAATATTTAATATGTACACTTCATTAAAAGTAGTACAATATCTTATTCAAAAATTGTTTTTTCAGTATTCTGAGTCTCACTCTTTCCACTACCAAATGCAAAAGATAAGATAAAACCAACTACGGTAATCACTACTGCTACCATAGCTGCCCATGAAAATCCTGTAGCCACTGCTACTTGATTAGTTACATTTCCAGATGCTAAAGTTTTAAGTTGAACTGCTGACATTATTCCCATAAATAATGATGAACCTATTGCAGCAGAAACTTGTTGAAGTGTATTTACTATAGCTACTCCATGAGGATAGTATTCCTTTGGTAATTGGTTTAATGAATGCGTTTGAGATGGTGACATTGTAAATCCAACTCCAATACACACACATATATAAGTTATAATTACTTTTATTAATGCTGTTTCACTATTAGATTGAGATAAAATAAATACAAATATAGCCATTATACCTACACCAACTGGCACTAACCACTTCACACCAAATTTATCATATATTTTTCCACCTATAGATGTAGCTACTCCATTGCAAAGTACCGCTGGTAATAATACAAGAGCCGCTATGAAACTTGTTGTTCCTAGTGATCCTTCCAAATACATTGGTAACATTACATTCATAGTAAACATAATCATCATTGATACCATTACTAATAATACCCCTATTACAAACTTTGGATATTTAAATGGAGATAAATTTAACATTGGCTCTTTTAAATTAACTTGACGCTTTACAAATAGTGTTATGCAAATTATTCCTATAATAAAGCTTAATAATGTAACTTTAATATTGCCTTCAGTAACACTACTTATTCCATATATAACAGATCCAAGTCCTATAGTAGAAAGAATAATTGATAAATAATCTATTTTGGGCTTTGTAACTTCTACTACATTAACTAATACTAAATTTCCTACAATCATAGCTAGTGCTATAACTGGAATTAAAACTATAAATAATACATGCCAGCTAAAGTATTGTAGTATAATCCCTGAAAATGTTGGTCCAAAGGCAGGTCCAAGTGAAATTGCACATACACATATCGCCATAGATGAACCTATTTTTTCTTTTGGTGCTACTAATAGTACTGTGTTCATCATAATCGGTATCATCATACCTGTTCCAGAAGCTTGTATCATCCTAGAAATCATTAGCATTAAAAATGATCCTGAACATGCAGCAGACACTGTTCCTAGTAATAATAATCCTAATGCACCTAAAAATAAGTTCTTAGTTCTAAAGGTTTGAATTAAAAATGCTGTAACTGGTACCATCACTGATGTTACTATCATATAAGCTGTGACTAACCATTGGACAGTGCCAGCTGTTACATTCATTTCTTTCATAATACTTGACAATGCTACATTTAATACAGTCTCATTGAATGTAGCTATAAATGCGCTAAATACTAATACTGCTATAATTGCTGTTGAGTTTATTTTCTTTGTATTTTTCAATTTATTTTCCTCCATTTAGGAAATAATAATATAATGAATCTTTATCAGATCCACTTTTCTAAAAATTTAATTTAATCCAGTAGATTTATATCTTTTAACTTCAAAAAGATTAGATTAAATTTTGATGCTCTTCTCTTTTGCATTTATATTATTTCCTATAACTTTATACATTCTTACTTTTACAGTAATTTTCTTTACTGCTATTAAAGCTTCTTCATACACAGAATCGTTATTAATATTTTTTTCTTCTACCTTAAATGCCTAAAATTTTCATATTCATATCCTCCCTATTAAGTTCAACTTTTATAATTTTTTCATTCATCATTATTCTAACAGTTAACAGTTCCATAAAAAATCTATTCTCATACGCTATTAACTGTAAATTTCTATTCACTTTAATCTGCAAAATATATTTTTTATTATTTTTGTATAAAGTTTTACATTTAAAATATTAAAATTTTACAGTTTATATTTTAATTTCTTATAGTACATGCTATAATTTTTTATTGATGATGTCATAAATATATCAAAATGTTATACTTTGACATTTTCTTTTTTATTATGGAGGTATCTTATGAATACAAATTATGAACTTATAAATTTTAAAACTTCTTCTTCTATTGATTTTTCTGTACTTGCCATCGAAAATTTAGAAAGATATTGGCATCAAAGTATAGAATTAATATATGTATTATCTGGTAGTGTTCAAGTTCAATGTGGCAATATACAGTATAATTTGCATGAAGATGACATTATTCTTATAAATATGTTTGATATACACTCTTTATATGGAAACAAATGTGAAATATTATCGTTAAAAATTAATATTTCTGCATTAGACCCTGAACTTTCTCGCTTTTCTCAAAATCGATTTGATTGTAATTCATCCATAGAATTAGATAAGCAAAAATTTATACCGCTAAAACGACTCCTTGCTTTAATTGTAAAATCCAATATTAATATAGATGATGATATTGAACTTTTAAATAAATCATATATTTATGAGTTATTATACATATTAGCTACTAGTTTTAAGGTTGAAAATACAAATAATTCTAATGATACAAACAGAAATTCTGAGAGAATAAAGAATATATTAAATTATATAAGTAAAAATTATAAAGAAAAAATATCATTAAATAATTTATCAGATACATTTTATCTATCTATCCCATACATATCAAAAATTTTCAAAGAATTTACCGGACTTAGTTTTAGCGAATATTTAATGGAGATTAGGCTTTCTCATGCAGTAAAAGATTTAACAAATCCTAATTTAAAAATTGAATATATTGCTGAAAAAAATGGATTTTCAAATACTCGTTCATTTGTTTCTGCATTTAAAAATAAATATGACTGCCTGCCAAGCAAATATCGTAAAAGCATAGATACATATGATTCTAATAATCAAAATAGTATTGCAGAAAGCATAAATTATTTTGCTTTACGCCATAATACCTCATTTAACCGGTTAGTTGATTATCTTAAATATGATATTACCTCTACAGATGATAATAAGCCTCATACTGCAATTTATGAAATAAACCCAATTGATACTTCGATAAAAGGTATACAGCTAAGACATACTTTCAAAACCCTTATTTGTATTGGAAAAGCAAAGCATATACTAATTTCTGAAAATCAATATATGCTTCGTGAGTTGCAACAAGATATTAAGTTTAAGTATATTCGTTTCCATGGAATACTTGATGATGAAATGATGGTTTATTCTGAAAATGAAAATGGTGAACCTGAACTATGCTTTACTTACATTGATTTAGCAATAGATTTTCTTCTTTCAATTAATTTAAAGCCTTTTCTGGAACTTTCTTTTATGCCTAAAGAGCTTGCAATTAATCCTACGCGTACAATGTTTTTCATTAATTCAGTTATTAGTCTACCTAAAAACATGGAAAAATGGACTTATACTATTCAACAGCTAATTAAACATTTTATTTCACGCTATGGTAAAAAAGAAGTAGAATCTTGGCCATTTTTTCTTTGGAATGAACCCGATCTTACAAAAATGTTTGGATTTGAAAATAGAACTGACTTTTTTAAATTTTATAAGGAAACATATAAAACTATAAAAAGAATTAGTTCTAATATTTCTTTTGGAAGCTCCCCAGTTTTTGCTGATACACTTGAAGGTTCAAATGATTGGATGGATACATTTATAGATTTTTGTAAGATTAATAATTGTTTACCTGATTTTATAAATGCTCATTTTTATCCAATGAATCTATCTGGACGAGATGCGACTACAATTTCAAGAAAAGACCACACTGAAATGCGAAAATATCTTGTGTATATGAAATCTGAAAATGCTCTAAAAGAACATATACAATACATAAAGAAAAGAATGAATGGAAATGATTGGGGAACTGACAAACTCTACTTAATCGCTTGGAATTCTTCAATATCTCATAATGAACTGCTAAATGATACTGTATATAAGGCTGCTTATGTTGCCAAAAACATATTAGAAAATTATGATGATATTGAAAGTTTTGGTTATTGGCAAATATCAGATTTTAACGAAGAAGTAAAGATAAGAAACCGATTATACCATGGTGGACAAGGCTTTTTCACATATAATCGAATAAAAAAATCTCACTATTACGTTTTTGAAATGCTTAATAAACTTGGTGATAGATTACTTGGAAAAGGAAATGGCTTCTTTATAACTGCAGATGGAGAGTCGATTCAAATAATTCTATATAATTATCAACATTATTCAAAATTATATGCATCTGGTGAAGTATTCGATATGACTTTTAAGGATAGATATACACCATTTCCAAAAGCGAATACATTAAAAGTAGTTCTTCCACTTACAAATCTTTCGGAAGCTAGCTATCAATTAACAGAAACTGTTGTAAATAAGAACCATGGAAGTTCTTTTGATAAATGGCTTGAATTAGGAGCTCTGCCCTTAGAAAGTAAAACTGATATTGAATATTTAAAATCTGTATCACTTCCAAAAATTCAGAAAAAAATATTACATTCAGAAAATAACTCCTTAACAATAACTGCCGAATTGGAGCCTCATGAAGTACGTTTAATTGAAATTAAACCTCTTTATGAAGATTTAGCATAATCATTCATAAAATAATTTATATTATTAATTGCAAAATTAAATTGTATTAAATTTAATTTAGTGCTATACTTAATTCATGAAGAAAATAAAAATTTTAGAAAAAAAGGTGATTATTATGAAAGTTAAATTTCAAGAAAAATATAAATTATTTATTAATGGAGAATGGAGAGATGCTTCAGATAAAGCTACAATAAAAACTTACAATCCAGCTACTGGCGAATTTTTAGCTGAAATCGCAGATGCTTCAGAAAAAGATGTAGATGATGCAGTAAAATCTGCAAGGAACGCTTTTGCTACATGGAGTAAAACTACCCCAGTTGAAAGAGCCGCTGTATTAAATAAAATTGCTGATATTATCGATGAAAATGCAGAATATCTAGCTACAATAGAAACTATAGATAATGGAAAACCAATTAGAGAAACATCAGGTGCTGATATTCCATTAGCTTCAGATCATTTTAGATACTTTGCAGGAGTTATTCGTGCAGATGAAGGCTCTTCAACAATGATTGATGAAAATACTTTAAATTTAATATTAAGAGAACCACTTGGTGTTGTAGGACAAATAGTTCCTTGGAATTTCCCATTTTTAATGGCTGCCTGGAAGCTAGCTCCAGTGTTAGCTGCAGGAGATGTTTCAGTTTTTAAGCCATCAAGTAGTACTTCATTAAGTGTATTGGAGCTTATGAGATTAATACAAGATGTTATTCCTAGTGGTGTAATCAATGTAATTACAGGTAAAGGTTCAAAGAGCGGTGAATATTTACAACATAATAAAGGAATTGATAAATTAGCATTTACAGGTTCTACAGAAGTTGGTAGACAAATTGGACTTGCTGCTGCAGAACGTATTATCCCTGCTACTTTAGAGCTTGGCGGAAAATCTGCAAATATCTTCTTCAGTGATGCAAATATGGATCTTGCACTAGAAGGAATTCAATTAGGTATTTTATTTAATCAAGGACAAGTTTGTTCAGCAGGATCTAGAATCTTTGTACAAGAAGATTTTTACGATGAATTTATGAAAAAAGCAATTAGTGCTTTTGAGAAAGTTAAAGTTGGAAATCCATTAGATCCTAATACTCAAATGGGTGCCCAAGTTAGTGAAGCTCAACTTAAGAAAATTCTTAAATATATAGAAATAGGTAAGCAAGAAGGAGCTAAAGTAGCTACTGGTGGTGAAAGATTCGTTGAAGGCGATGCTAAGAATGGATACTTTATGAAACCTACACTTCTTACAGATGTAACTAATGATATGAGAGTCGCTAGAGAAGAAATCTTTGGACCTATCGGAGTTGTTATTAAATTTAAGACTGAAGAAGAAGTTATTGCTATGGCAAATGATAGTGACTACGGTCTAGGCGGTGGAGTATTTACTACAAACTTAAATCGTGCAATAAGAGTTGCTAGAGGCATAAGAACTGGACGTGTATGGGTTAATACTTATAATACATTCCCTGCCGGAGCAACTTTTGGTGGATATAAAGAATCAGGAATTGGAAGAGAAACTCATAAAACTATATTAGAAGCTTATACTCAAAAGAAAAATATTATAGTTAATTTATCTGAAATTCCTGGTGGAATGTACGTAAAATAATATAAATTTTAAAAACTTACTTTTCACCAAATATATTCTTTATTATATTTATCATTTTGTGAATAATAATTTTATAAGTCTAATAGAAATGGCTGTTATTAACGGTGATAAATCCGTTAATAACAGCCATCTTTTCATATTTTTTATGTTTTTAAACTTTTATAACTTTCTTGAAAATTTCATCTATATTATAAAAAACAGCTAATTTTATATTTTTTCTATATTTTATAAAATCAGCTTTATAACTAAAAAAGCAAATAAGACTATTTTAATTTAATCTTATCTGCTTTTCCTGTTTATAAAAATATTTAATTAAATAACTTTTCTATATCTACTTCAAACTCTTCTATAAGTTTAGATTTAACAACTCCAACTTCTGTTTTCACTATTGTTTGTTCATATACATTTTCTTTATTTAAAGAATATAGCATAACCGTGTTTAATATAGGATTAACTATCCAATATTCTTTTACTCCATATTTCATATATAAATTTAACTTAGTTACTAAATCATGTGATTGATTTGATGGACTCAAAATTTCTATTATTAAACTAGGAACTCCTATATATTTATTTTCAGTAAAACCACTTTTGTCACATATTACACATAAATCTGGTATTACCAGCCTTTCACCTTCTATGTCATCCCTTTTTAATACTATATCAAATGGAGCATGAAAAACTTCACAACTCTTTTCTTCTAAAATATTAAATAATTTTGCATGTAATTTACTAGAAATTCTCTGATGCTTTGTAGATGGAGATGGTGACATACATATTACACCATCAATATATTCTAATATCTCTTTACTTTGTTCTTTTATTTTCAAAAATTCATCATAAGATACAACAAGATTTTTTGCTAATGGTGCCATAATTATCACTCCTTTAAATAACCGCTCAAATATAATCTTTTCTATATTATATCCTATTTTTCATCTTTCTTAAAGTAAATAATCCACTGTAGCCATGACTATATCAATTACCTAGTATACCTTAAACTTATTTCTTTAAGATTTCTTGTTTATGTTTGAAGTGCTTCATCTGAATGGATCTATGTCAATAATGTAAACACCTTTTTTCGAACTATTAAGCAACTTTTTTTCTTGTTTGCTTCTCAAATTCATCTGGAGTTAAACAATTAATAGATGAATGAATTCTTCTTCTGTTGTACCAGCCTTCTATAAACTTAAATAGAGCTAGTTTAGCAGTTTCATAGTCATAGTACTTTGTTCTATAAACTTCCTCTTTTTTTAATATGGCATGAAATGATTCAATGCAAGCATTATCATACGGGTAACCTTTCTTACTAAAAGATTGGACTATATTTAGTTCTTTACATTTTTCTTTCATATCGTTGCTTGTATATTGTGAGCCTAAATCACTATGAAAGATAACTGCCTTTGGAGGCTTTTGTGAGGCATAAGAGTTCTTAAGTGCAGTTAATACAAGGTCTGTAGTCATCGATTTTCCGTAAGCGTAGCCTATAATCTTTTTACTATGTAAATCCATAATAGAAGCTAAATAAGTCCAACCATCTTTAATGGTATGTATGTAAGTTATATCTCCAACCCATTTTTTATTTATAGTTGTAGTAGTGAAATCTTGATTTAAACCGTTTTCTAGACCTTCTATAACATTCTTACTTGATTAATAGTTGATTTTGCAATTCCATATTCAACACTTAACTGAGATAGTGACATTCCTGATTTGTATAAGTCAACTATCATATCCTTGTATTCTTGGTTATATCTTTTATTTTTTCCCATGTAGAACATCCCTTCCTTAACTAAGTATTATTTTACTCAGTTCGAAAAGTGTGTCTACTATTTTATACTAACATCATACAAAATGGAACTTTATTACCTGTGGAAGTATATCTATAAATATATAACCATTTTATTTATAGAATTTATTCCTTTAAGCGCATAAATTTATGTTCTTAAATATGTTATACCACATATCTACGTTTCTAAATCTTAGTAATAGATGTGGTTTTTTAAATAAAGTATAGGAGGCAGATAATTAACATGTGCACAGCAATGACACTACAATCAAAACAGTCGGAAAACTTTTTTGGCAGAACCATGGATTTTTCTTATGATATTGATCCAGAGCTTTATATTGTACCTAAATATTATGTACGGAACAATGTTCTTAGGATGCATAAATCTTATAATCCCTATAGTTTTATAGGAATTGGACAAGAAAGCGATGGAATTCTCGCCTTTTTTGATGGGGTAAATGAAAAAGGGTTCGCGGCTGCAACATTATATTTTGCAGGTTATGCAAAATACACCCCAAAATCAAACCATATTGATAAGGAGCCTATTTCATCTTTAGATTTTCTCGATTATATTTTAGGAAGATGTGGCTCAGTAAAAGAACTTAAAGAAATCCTACTAGAAATATGTATTGTAGGTTTTGAAGATCCAGTAACACAAACAGTCGCACCTTTACATTGGATTGCCACCGATAAAAGCGGAGAATGTATTGTTATTGAACAAACAGAAAAAGGTCTAAAGATATTCCAAAATCAAATTGGAGTTATGACCAACAGTCCTGATTTTCAGTGGCATATGACTAATTTAAGAAATTACATGGATGTATCACCAGCACAAAACGATGATGCATACTGGGGAAAAATTAATTTAAAACCATTTGGGCAGGGTGGAGGAACTATGCAGTTGCCAGGAGGTTACACGTCCCCAGAGAGATTTGTAAGAACAGCATATGAAAAAACGCATATTCAGACACCTAATAACAGTTTAGAGGCAATAAACGCATGCTTTCATATTATGGAAAGCGTTACTATTCCAAAAGGAATCGTAATAACAAATAGAGATACTTATGACTATACAAAATATACTGCCTTTATTAATACAAATACTTGTGAATATTTCTTCAAAACTTATGAAAATGCCAATATTACGAGTGTAAGCCTTTGGGATAACTACAAAGATAGTGCTAAGCCAATCTCCTTAGGAAAGTTAAGGCGTCCAGTTAAGTTTGAAAAAATACAAAAATGAAGTACTCATTCCTATTTGTAAATTGCTACTTTTTAATACACTCCTTTTTTATTGTGATTATAAAATAAATCTTTCTATAAATGTCTAAAAGCTAAAATTGCCCATAAAATCTATCTTTTAGATTTTATGGGGTTGTGATAGATTGGAGGCATGACCTTTTAAATTCACAATCAGTTAATATATTTTATTTTACTATTTCTTCCCCCAAACCATGTAATAGTGCTCATAATATTATCAAATTTTAGAATACCTCTTTAGTAAATATTTTTTATTCCTTCTTCAAGTATTTCCATTTGAAGAATTATTTCTTCATCTTTTATAAGCTTTTCTTTATTATTAACTATAGTTTCATAAATTCCATCATATACTAGCGCATAATCACCATCTATAGTTTTCACTTTTTCTTCATGATAATCTCCATTATCATCATAATAAGTTATTGTTCCATAGTTTTCTGGTCTATCTTTTCCAAAGTCTTTATTATTAGGCATATAAAACATTTTTAAGCACTCTTCCTGACGGTCTTTTGTTTCTTTAATAAACATTCCTTTTTTACCATACACAACAAAACTTGGTCTTTCTTTTATTCTAAAATAACTTGATTTTACAGATATTTTTAAAACTCCATAATATAAATCTAAATCAAAATAATCATTCATACGCCCTTCTCCTAAAAGCTGACGTACATCGTAGTGTATTTTATCTGGTTTTCCAAAGTAGCTTATTACCTGATCTAATGTATGGCATCCATGACCATATAAATATGACATCTCTGGCTTAAATTCATGAATATTTTCAGGTATATAAGGTCTATAATAATCAAAATGCATTTCTATCTCTAGTAAGTCTCCAAGTTTTCCGCTTTCTATAACCTTTTGAACTGTTAAAAAATCACTGTCAAATCGCCTGTTCTGATATGCAGATACAATTAATCCCTTTAATTTTGCATATTCAAAAATTTCTTTCGCCTGAGCACTATTTTCCATAAAAGGTTTTTCTACAAGACAATGCTTATTATGTTCTAAAACCATCTTTGCATATTTAAAATGACTGTCATGCATTGTACATACTACAATCATATCAATTTCATTATCATTTAAAAGTTCTTCAATATTATCTGTATAATGTGCCCCTTCTATGTAATCCCAGCTATCATGAGCAGAGCTTCTTCTATAAATAGTCTTTATCTCAAACTTATCTTTTCTCTGTAGTACAAATGGTAAATGATATCTGTTAGTACTCTTTCCATTTCCAATATAACCGATTACTAATTTATTATTCTTCACATCCAAACACCACCTTCTGCATTTTGCGAGCCTCTTCCATTATCTCACTTACTATAACGCTAATATCAAGCATTTCCTTGGCTTTATTCATATCCTTTTCATCAATTATCCTTATAAATTCAACAAATTCATAATATAATCTATGCTCTACACTATCTGTTTTATAGCTTTCACACATACCATCATTATAATTAAATTCATAAGATGTAATCTGATTTGCAGGTTTATTAAGAGTAAAGTTACCATAATCCCCCTGAATAACAGAAATAATAGGAGCCTTACAGTCCTTTGCCCCAATTGCTACAGCTTTAAAATTTCCATAATCCATTGTAAGTATTCCGCTTGTATCTATTCTGTTTTCAATATTTGCAGAATAATTTGTACTTTTAGGTCTTCCAAATAAAGAAACTATAAAATTAATGTTATAAACATTTAAGTCCATTAATGCTCCACCAGATTTTTTATAATCAAATGCTGGAAGAATTATTCCTTTTTTAAATGAATCATATCTTGAAGAATACTGACTGTAATTAAGACTTACTATCTTAGGATTTCCTATTTTGGAAATATTCTTTTTAAGTTCTTTAAATGCAGGAAGGTAGTGAATATTCACAGCTTCAATCAATATAAGATTTTTTTCTTCTGCAATTTTAATTAATTCCTTAAGTTCTGATGAATTAGATGTAACCGGCTTTTCTATAATTACATTTTTATTATTCATAAGTGCTTTTCTTGCGAATTTAAAATGCAGATGATTTGGAAGTGCCACATATACTGTATCTATATCACTTTTAAGCATTTCATCATAATCAAAGTAATATGCCTTCATATTATATTTTTCATATAATTCTATAGTTTTCTCTTTGCTATGAGGTGTACCTAAAATTTCAATTGATTCAAAATTAAGTTTGTCTATTGTAATAAGCAGATCCTTTACAATCATTCCTGTTCCTAAGATTCCAAGTTTCATTTGACTCTCTCCCTTCGATATTCTTTCAAAGCATCAGTAATAAGCATATTATCCATATCATGTGTTAATCCTGATACACACATCACACCTTCATTTTTCCCATTGATAATTATAGGAAATCCTCCCCCACATACAGCATAAAAATCATTATCCATAAGCTCTGAATAAATGTTTTCCTCTTCATTTTTCAAATAAACATAATATGAACTATGACCAATTTTTTCAACTGTATTCTGCTTTCTTTTAAGCCAAATATCTTCATTTTTTTCATCCATAAGATATTGGAATACAAGCAAATCACCTAATAAAATTCTTACACCTATCCTTCTGAGTTTTTCTCTTCTTACCCTGTCAATTATCATAAGTCCTATTTTTAATGCATCTTCATGATTAAACTCTTTAAAAGACAGTTTTCTTTCCTCTTCTAAAATTTCTTTACTGCCCATAACTACACCTTTCATGATACAAAAATATTTCTTAACTATTTTATATCACAGAAACATTTAATCTAAAATATAATTCATTAATATAGAAAATAAAGTTCATAAAATTATTACTAATGTATGTTTTTTATAAACTAAAAGTTCAAAAAAATCTGTATTTTGTTAAAAATACAGATTTTTTATCTTCTATTATGATTATATACAAGCGCATAAATAATACTTAAAATATATTGAAATGCAAGCTGCGAATAAAATGTGGCTATTTTATTATCGTGCTCTCTGTCTGGTATTAATATTTTATAATTACTTTCTAAGAAGAATTCACTTTCTTCATTAGACGTAATAGTAATTATACTGCATCTTTTCTCTTGTAATGTTTTAATCCATTCAGTTTTTAAATTCTTTTTACAGCTATAGCTTATAAATAAAACACAATCATTTTTTTCAACATTACTGCACATAACATCGTCTTCATGATTTTCTGTTGCAAGTATAGGATATTTATTAATTTTTATCATTTTATTTATAAAGTTCATTGCAGTTATTCTAGTATCTCCATATGCAAAAATAAAAAGTCTTTTACACGAATTTATACATTCTGCTATTTTTTCTATTTCATTAGAATTTATCTCTGAGCTGATGATATCAATACTTTCCTTATATAAAGATGCTATATTATTTATTATCTGTCCCGAAGATTCTTCCTCATAAAATGGTGATGTAAAATCAATTGTATTTGTAATATACTTTTCAGATTCCTTTTCTTTTAACAGCTGCATTCTAAAATTTCTAAAACCATTAAATCCAAGCTTTTTACACATTCTGACAACTGCTGCATTTGAAGAAAAAGTTACCTTTGCCAGTTCATTTATAGTAAGGCTGTTTAATTCATCTTTATTTTTTATTATATAATCTATTATTTTATTTTCAGTATATGTAAAAAGCTCCTTCTGCATCATTTTTTCAAAAAGCACATTAATCACCCTTGTATATTAATATAATTCAATTACTGCATTTAATTTTCCATTGCTTTTAACGTGTATTTCCTGTTATTTGAATAATCTCTTATCCTATTTCAAATAATCTTTATTATCATCTATTACGAGAATACCATAATATTTATTCTACGACAATTATTTTACTACTCAGACATTTTAAAAGTTATTATAATTATATATAGGAGAACATTTATCTAGCTGCTGGATTACAAGATCAATCATATTATAATCTCCCTGATCATTCATTCCGTCTTCAATGCAGAATCTTGTTGCAAGTGTTGTAAAAACAACAAAAAGATATTTTTTATCCATAAGAGTATCTTTTGATAATTTACCAGCTATACCTGTTTCTAAAAAGACACTTAGTTTCTTCTATATTAGCATGTCATCATCACGTACATATTCATATTGTAGAAGTTCTTCACCATAGGAATGGTGATATCTTTTTTCTTCTTGATAGCGAAAAGCTCTGCAGACTAGTTTTTTATAATGTTATGGATGGGGCAAAGCCTATAAATGATAACTGATGCGATTTTGTAATAGCATTAGGCGGAGAATCAGTTATGGATTGTACTAAGTTTACAACACTTATCTCCTATATTTAATTGTCTAATTTTAGTAAAAACCTCACTTATTTATGATACGGTTCACCATATCAGCAGTAATTTGTATAAAGAAATTCCTAAATCACATTTAGATGATTATAACAACGATGGCTCGAATGAAAAACAAGAATTACGAAACATGAAATGTCACTTTAGATTGTGACGATTTGCCTTTCTTCGAAATCACCAACTGTTTTTACTCTCCCTCACCTATGTCACCTCGTCCATATATTAAACTTTATTATAATTTCTCAAAAATAAAAAATCACTACATTCTTTATAAAATGTAGTGATTTCATCCTATTTAGACTTTATATTAATTTAAATCCCATACCATCAGTAATGTAATCTAAATATTTTATATCTGAATGTATTACACATCCTATAATATTAACTTTAGGTTCTTTAGCAAGATCTTTTCTTGCTATTTCTAGCTCACCAGAATATCTTAGGTATTCTGAATTTCCAATAGATACGCTGCCCTTTTTGCGTTCATTATCATTAATAGTATCTGGTGTAAATATTTTTCCTTGGGAACTAAATTCACGAGATTCCTGAGATCTAATTACATATTCACTTGAATCAGGTCTCTCATGGTGAATCATATTTTTTACAAATGAATATTTTTCATATATTTTAGTATTTAAAGATATATATCCTTCTGAAAGTTCCTTTAATTTAGTATAAGCTTCATCAGTACTATCTATATCTCCAATTAAGCATATATCAGTTTCAGCATCTTTTATTAATTGAAGTATATTAAATAATACATCTCCATTTCTATGTTCTTCTACTGTTGGAAGCCCCATATGAAGAGGCCCCCTTAATTCTTTATCTCCAGATACAAAAGCCATTGTAGTAATTCCTAAGTTCTTTAATCTTTCATTAATTTTAGCAACCTTTTTTAAAGATAGCCCAGTTAATGGTTTAGGATAAAAGTTATGACATGCATAAAACTTTGAAAAATCAGCATTTAACTTTTTTAATTCGTTTATATCTTTATCTAGTAGAGTTGATGCATTAAATACAATATTA
>ERZ781272.547-NODE-547-length-22855-cov-4.400263_pt1 | contig 22855 bp, 21 predicted proteins | sample MGYA00375850_ERZ781272 | MGnify/ENA primary metagenome ERZ781272 (study PRJEB29790, sample SAMN06051246) | human gut metagenome | host: Homo sapiens | place: USA: Cincinnati, Ohio | collected 2013-06-21 | study: EMG produced TPA metagenomics assembly of the Gut...
GCTTGTGAGATAATCATTGAAGTCAAAGTCCATTTTCTTCAGCTTCTTCTGCATCTCCTGCGCCTGCTCCCGGTCTACGGATGCTTCCACCTTCTCAATGAGGCTCATCACATCACCCATACCCAGGATTCTGGACGCCATACGCTCCGGATAGAACTGCTCCAGATCCGAAAGCTTCTCGCCCATACCAACGTACAGAATCGGCTTACCGGTAACTGCTTTAATAGAAAGTGCGGCGCCGCCTCTTGTATCGCCATCCATCTTGGTAAGGATCACACCGTCAATTCCGACCTTTTCCGTAAAGGTCCTGGCAACATTTACCGCATCCTGGCCTGTCATGGCATCCACAACAAGAACTGTGGCATCTGCATGAACGCTCTCTTTGATGTCCGCAAGCTCCTGCATCATGCCGTCATCAATATGCAGACGGCCGGCCGTATCAATCATCACCACATTCTGCTGGTTGGCTCTGGCATGCTCCAGCGCAGCCTTCGCAATGTCCACAGGGCTCTGCTTATCTCCCATGGAAAACACTTCCACACCCTGCTTTTCTCCATTTACCTGAAGCTGTGTGATCGCTGCCGGACGATAAACATCACAGGCTACCAGAAGCGGCCGTTTTCCCCTGGCTTTCAGCTTTCCGGCAAGCTTTGCCGCAGTTGTGGTCTTACCTGCACCCTGAAGGCCGGCCATCACCAGAACCGTGATCTCATTTCCCGGCTTGATCGGAAGCTCTGTTGTTTCACTCCCCATAAGATTCACAAGCTCATCATTGACGATCTTGATCACCATCTGGCCCGGATTGAGACCGTTCATTACGTCCTGTCCAACCGCACGTTCCTGCACGGATTTGGTAAACTGCTTCACTACCTTGAAATTAACATCTGCTTCCAGAAGAGCCATTTTGACTTCCTTCAAAGCGACTTTGACATCCTCCTCCGTCAAACGTCCTTTGCTTCTCAGCTTCTTAAATACATTTTGTAATTTATCTGTCAAGCTTTCAAATGCCATGCATCATAACTCCTCTAATATTTCATTGGAAATCTCCGCGATCTCCCGGTCCTGATAATTGTCTGCCAGAGCGTGTATCTTCTGCACCTTCCGGCGGATTTTCAGAAATTTTTCAACCAGATGAAGCTTGCTTTCGTATCCCTCCAGAGTCGTATTGCAACGCCTGATCATATCATGTACACCCTGCCGGCTGATCCCCAGATCCTCTGCTACCTCGCTTAAGGAATAATCCTCCAGCACGACGCTCTCATATACCTGCTGCTGGCGCTTTGTCAGAAGCTCCCCGTAAAAGTCGTATAATAATGTCTGCTCTACAAATCTCTCCATCTGATATCACCTTGGACATCATAACCTATTTCCATTTTCGCGTCAAGTATTTTTTCTTGACAACCCTGCTCTTTGTATTTTTCCTGATGACGCTCCCCTTATTCTTTGCAGAAACAGCAGCTTCTGCCCGCTTCTGTTCTGTTCTTCCGTTATCGTGTCAAATGCTCCTTGGGATTGTCATCCTCAAATTCGAAGATGCACCGCTCAAAAGCATTGATGACATGGGTATCCTGATATTTGTCATACCGTTTGTGATTTCTTCCGTAGGACATATGCACATGTCCATGGAGAAAATATTTCGGTTTATATTTTTCTATTAAAGAAAGAAATGCCTTAAATCCCTGATGCGGCAGATCTCTCCCGTCATTCAACTGGTACGCAGGCGCGTGCGTCACCAAAATATCAAAGCCTCTGTGCCAAAACAGCTTCAGCCAGAGCTTCCGTATCCTATGCTTCATAGCCCATTCTGTATACTGGAACTCCCCGGGCTTATAACGCATAGAGCCTCCAAGTCCCAGAATCCTCACTCCCTCGTGCACGTAAATCTTATCCTCAATACAAATACATCCATCCGGAGGAATCTTTTCATATTTTGTATCATGGTTGCCGTGTACATACAGCACAGGAGCCGTAGTAAAGGTTGCCAGAAAAGAAAGATAATGAGGGTCCAGGTCACCGCAGGAGATAATCAGGTCAATTCCCTCCAGCTTGCTTTTTTCGAAGTGATCCCACAGATAGGCTGATTCTTCATCTGCAATTGCAAGTATTCTCATGTGCTCAGCCTTTCTTCTTTTCCAGTCCCTGCTGTGAGAGGATCGGTTTGGTCTGCTCCTCGAGCTCTGTCTGCTTAGGAATCGTTCCGATCGTATTTTCTGCCAGCCAATCCATAGTCACGATCTCCTCCGGAGAAAGGCTGCGGTTCGGGTCTCCCTGGATCATACCGGACTGAGAGTACAAAATACCGGAAAACGGATTAAATTCTCCGGTGCGTATCGTATCCTTCAGCAATTCCACAAGACGCTTTGTACCAATCGGAAGATTCTGTGAGCAGATTACATCAACAACGCCTGCGGACATTCCCCACCAATAGTTGATTGCCTTTTTGGCGGCCGTATTGTCGTCATATTTCCAGGTTCCATCCATGATGGTACGTATCAGCCGTTCATAAAATTTCCCCCAATGCCAGACCGGCATGGCGAGGCTGTACGGTGTCTCATTTTCCAGACGGTAAAGTCCGAAATAGCGTGACGCATCCTCAGGAATCACCATATCCTTGCCTGAAACGATGGTTGCACCTGCACGGCGGATATTTTCCATAATATCGGTATCTTTTTTCTTGGACCATTCCAGGTACACTTCTGCCCGCGGATTAATCATTTTGGCGCCCAGGGCAAAAGCGTTGATATTGGCAATCGTGCCGAAGATCGGATAATCTGCAATATAGGCCAGTTTATTGTTCTCCGCCATAGCTCCGGCAATGGCCCCCATCAAAAATTTTGCCTCATGCATACGTGCATAGTAGGTCCGGATATACCTGTGAGATGTATTCAGCGAGCAGGTCAGAATCCGGATATCCGGATGATTGATCGCCGCCTTAACACTTGACTGTACAAACGCAGGTGTTGTGGCAAATACAATATTGCAGCCGCTTTTGATTGCTTTTCCTATGGTTTCCTCTACGGTTTCCAGCGTCGTATTTTCATAATATACCGTACTTACCTCGTCCGGAAAGGTCTGTTCCAAATGAAGCCTTCCAAGCTCGTGGGCATAGGTCCATGCAGAGGAGCCGGGTGTCTTATCATAAATAAAAGCGATTTTAAGCTTCGGAGAGCTTAAGGGCAGCAGCCTGTTCAACAGCGGCTTCTTCTCCTGAATCGGGTCCATCTTCAGGTCAATCTCCTGCTCCTCCTCCAGGAGTTTAAATTCTTCCCAGCTCTTGGACACCAGCGCTTTGATCTCACTGGAGGTCTGCTGTATGACCGTTTCATATCCATAAAGAGTGATAAAAGCAAGAAAGGCATCACCCGGGGTAATGGACAGCTTCTTACCGCCCTTTGCCTCGTATTCAGTCGTGAACTTCGCATAAACGGAACTGAAATCCATACGCTCATCATCAGTCCACACCTCGCCCTTCTCTTTTCCCACAGCCTCCTGAAGCGCTGCAAAGCTGCCTAATTTTGAAAACCAGATATAATTGATTTTCGACAGTTCATAAAAATCCACAAATTCGTAATAAATTTTATTTTTCTTCTCTTCTGTCCTCGGGGGCAAAATCCGTGTCACGATTCCCGGCACGGAAACCGCATCATAATACTTCAGAACACTGACACGCTTATTTCCCTCTTCTATATAGAATTCATTCATATATTCGTAAGCCTTGACCGGTTCCCGTATGCCCTCGTTCACATGACTCTCGCTTAAGGAAGCCCATTTATAGGCAAACTCTGTATTTTCTCTCAGGATCGGCATGAAGTTTCCTGCAAAAGCGCTGCTCCTTCCGCCTGTCTTTGTTCCTACGATCTGATCGATCGGTATCTGCACCAGTCCTAACGGAATTTCAGAATAGGAGCCTCTTGGCGGAAGAATATCATCCAGCACCTTCAATGTAGGCTCTGTTCCCTTCATCATCCGTGCCTGGTAATCCTTTTTACCTGCTTTATATGCCTTACTGTAATTGTCTAATGTCATAATATCCTCCATAATAAAATGAAACTTTCCATTTGTCTCCATAACCATTTTCACTATAACCTATGGTTTTCCTGAAATCAAGTCTTAAGTCAATATAAGCATAAGGAACTGTCAATAAATAACTTGCTTATTTTATCTTCTTAGGGTATCATTTCTATAATACAGAACATAAGGAGGATTTTTCTGAATGGAAAAGGCAAAAGTTTATTACACAAGTATGCGTACCGGCTTTAATGACGGGCTTCTCAATAAACTGGAGCGGCTCATCAAAAAGGCCGGTATCGGAAAGATTGATTTCGATGGCAAATATACGGCAATTAAAATTCATTTCGGAGAACCGGGGAATCTGGCCTTCCTCCGTCCCAATTATGCAAAGGTAGTTGCCGATACGGTGAAAGAGCTGGGAGGCAAACCGTTCCTGACAGACTGCAATACCTTATATGTAGGCGGACGCAAAAATGCACTGGATCATCTGGAAACCGCTTATACCAATGGTTTTTCTCCATTCTCCACCGGCTGTCATGTACTGATCGCTGACGGTTTAAAGGGAACGGATGAAGCTTATGTCCCGGTCGAAGGCGGCAAATACGTAAAAGAAGCCAAGATCGGACGTGCCGTCATGGATGCTGATGTCTTTATTTCTCTGAGCCATTTCAAAGGCCATGAATGTACCGGCTTCGGCGGTGCCCTGAAAAATATCGGTATGGGCTGCGGCTCCCGTGCGGGAAAAATGGAAATGCACAGTGCAGGAAAACCCCATGTAGACCGGGAGCTGTGCATCGGCTGCAAACGCTGTGCAAAAATCTGTGCGCATGGCGCCCCTGTCTTTACAGATGGCAAAGCAGATATTGACCATAACAAATGTGTCGGCTGCGGCAGATGTATCGGTGTCTGTCCGAGAGATGCAGTTCTCGCTGCTTCTGATGAGTCCAATGATATGCTGAACTGCAAGATTGCAGAATATTCCAAGGCGGTTGTTGACGGGCGCCCACATTTCCATATCAGCCTTGTCATTGACGTTTCTCCGTACTGTGACTGCCATGCAGAAAATGATGCTGCCATTGTCCCGGATGTTGGTTTCTTTGCATCCTTTGATCCGGTTGCTCTGGATGTTGCATGCGCAGATGCAGTGAATAAACAGCCGGTCATCGCAAATACCGCACTTTCCGAATCTGACCATGAAGGACATGATCATTTCAGTGCTGTTTCCCCTGCCACCAACTGGAGAAGCTGCATTGCACATGCCAGAAAAATCGGACTTGGAACCGACGAATACGAATTGATCGAAGTAAAATAAACGTTCGGCAGCGGCCTATTGCGGGCTCCGTATATTTTAGAGGCTTGGCCGGATCACCTTCGGGCGGCATCCGGCATCCTCCAAAGCCCTGACAATCTGATTCTTATGATCTGTACCATAAGCCTCCATGGTAATCTTCAGCTCCACTGCCGCATTACGGTTGGTGCTGACGAACTGGTTATGATCCAGCTTGATAACATTTCCCTGGTTTTCCGCAATAATAGTCGCTACACGTACCAGCTCACCGGCCTTATCCGGAATCAGTACAGATACCGTGAAGATACGGTCACGCTGAATCAGCCCATGCTGTACAACAGACGACATCGTGATCACATCCATATTTCCTCCACTCAGGATAGATACCACCTTTTTATTCTTAAAATCCAGATGGCGCAGTGCCGCAACTGTCAAAAGCCCGGAATTCTCAACAATCATTTTATGATTTTCCACCATATCCAGAAATGCCACGATCAGCTCATCATCCTCGATGGTAATGATTCCATCCAGATTTTCCTGCAGATATGGAAAAATCTCAACACCTGGCGTCTGCACCGCCGTACCATCTGCGATGGTATTCACATGCGGAAGAGTCACAACCTCCCCCTTTTCCAGAGATGCCCGCAGGCAGGCAGCTCCTGCCGGCTCCACACCGATCACTCTGATATGCGGATTCAAAAGCTTCGCCAGAGTGGAAACGCCTGTTGCCAGACCGCCTCCTCCCACAGGAACCAGAATATAGTCCACAAGCGGAAGCTCCTGAATGATCTCCATGGAAATAGTCCCCTGACCGGTAGCAACCGCCTTATCATCAAAAGGGTGAATAAAGGTATAGCCTTCTTTTTCCGCCATCTCCAGTGCATATGTGCAGGCTTCATCGTACACGTCACCCTTCAGGATCACCTCCGCGCCATAGCTCTTGGTTCTTTCTACTTTAATAAGCGGAGTGGTCGTCGGCATGACAATTACTGCTTTTACTCCATATTTCTGAGCCGCATATGCAACTCCCTGGGCGTGGTTGCCCGCAGAAGCAGTAATCAGTCCTCTCTCCCTCTTTTCCGCACTCAAAGTGCTGATCTTATAATAAGACCCGCGGACCTTATATGCACCTGTACGCTGCATATTTTCAGGCTTAAAAAACACCTTATTTCCTGTCAGCTCTGAGAAATAACTGCTTTTGATCAGCTTTGTCTCCTGGGTGACCTTTTTTACAATCTCTGACGCTTCTTCAAAACTTTCTAATGTAAGCATTTCTCTTCCTCCTGTTTATCCTTCTGTATTCTGACCGGTTTTTTCGTCTATATCGAACAGGGCATCTACAAAAGAACCGGCATCAAATTTCTGCAGATCATCAATGCTCTCTCCCACACCGATATATTTTACAGGAATATCCAGCTCAGACTGAATTGCAACTGCAATTCCGCCCTTGGCAGTTCCATCCAGCTTCGTTAAAATAATTCCGTTCACATTTGCGACCTCAGAAAACTGTCTTGCCTGTGCAAGTGCATTCTGACCTGTCGTCCCATCCAGAACCACCAGGGTTTCCAGATATGCGTCCGGGTACTCCCGCTCCAGAATCCTGTAAATTTTGCGCAGCTCTTCCATAAGATTTTTCTTATTATGGAGACGTCCCGCCGTATCACAAAGCAGCACATCAGCGTTTCTTGCCTTTGCGGCAGCCACGGCGTCATATACGACAGAAGCCGGGTCCGCACCAGGCTGCCCTCCGATAATATCCACACCTGCACGATTTGCCCACTGGGTAAGCTGCTCCCCTGCCGCTGCACGGAAGGTATCCGCAGCCGCAAGAATGACCTTTTTGCCCTGATCCTTCAGCTTTCCAGCAAGCTTTCCCACAGATGTGGTCTTTCCTACACCATTGACACCGATGACAAGGATAACGGATTTGCGGTCTTCGAATTCATATTCCGTACTGTCCACCCGCATTTGCTCCTTGATTCCATCAATCAAAAGCTGCTTGCACTCCATTGGATCCTTAATATGCTTCTCAGCTACCTGCTCCTTTAACTTTTCCAAAATGGAAGAGGTGGCATTGATGCCGATATCTCCCATGACCAAAATTTCTTCCAGCTCCTCATAAAAATCCTCATCAATGCTGGAATAGCCACTGAATATCGAATCAAATCCAGCCACAATATTATCTCTTGTCTTCGTAAGCCCGCTTACCAGACGCTTAAAAAAGCCCTTCTTTTCTTCTGACATCCTGTTTCCTCCTCGCTGCTGTCTCATTATGTCCGCAGCCGCCGGCCTTTACCCGGCCCATCGATTCTGCGCCTGATCATTTTATTTCGACAGTTAATTCTCCACCAAATCTACGGATACCAGGGTAGACACCCCTTTTTCCTGCATCGTGATTCCATACAGCCGGTCTGCGGCATTCATGGTGCCACGTCTATGGGTTATTATAATAAACTGTGTGTTTTTCGTCAACTTCTGTAAATATGTGGCAAAACGTCCTACATTGGAATCATCCAAAGCTGCTTCGATCTCATCCAGCAGGCAAAACGGGGAGGGCTTCAGATTCTGTATGGCAAACAGCAGAGCAATGGCTGTCAATGCCTTTTCTCCGCCGGAAAGCTGCATCATATTCTGCAGCTTCTTTCCGGGAGGCTGTGAAATAATCTTAATGCCCGCCTCCAGAATGTCTTCCTCCTCTGCAAGCTCCAGAGTTCCTTTTCCGCCCCCGAACAGCTCTTTGAATGCCTTGTCAAACTCTCTTTGGATATCCCGGAATTTCTCGGAAAACTGCCTGCGCATCCCTTCATCAAGTTCCTGAATGATTCCCATAAGCGTTTGTTCTGCTTTTACCAGGTCCTCATACTGGCCGGACAGGAAGGTATGACGCTCCAGCAGGTTCCTGTAATCCTCAATGGCATTGACATTCACGGAGCCGAGTCCCCTGATCTCATCCTTAATCCGGCTGATCTCTTTTTTCATAGCCTGACGGTCGGTAAGCGACTCTTTTCGGTACTGCAGAGCATTGTTCGGCGTAATTTCATATTCCTCCCACATATAGGATATCTGCGCCTCCCTGCGCTCCTCAATTTTTTCTATCTGACTTTTCAGTCGGAAGCATTCCTTATCCAACAGACCGATGCGCCCGGAAAGCTCATCCCGCTTCTCAAAAAACGCTTTATGGCTGGCATTGCGTTCCTCTTTATCCTTCTGCCAGATTTCCATCTGTGCAGAAGCGGAATCTTCCTTCTCCTGACAGGAAAGAACTTCTTTCTGCAGCTCCCGGATACCCTGCTCCTTTTTCAGGATTTCCTCTTTGCTGTTCTTTAAAATCCCATAAATACTCGTTTCTTCCTCCGAAAGAGCTTTCATTTCGGACATCAGACGCGAAAGATTTTCCTGGTCAAAGCTTTCCTTTTGCTCCAAAGAGGAGGCTTCCAGACGAATGGCTTCCAGCTCCTTCGTTTTTAGAGCTTCCTCATTCTTCCATTCCTCCAGCTCTTTCTGCCTTGTCTCAATAAAAGCCCCCAGCTCTTTTTCGTCCTTTTGAGACTCCTCCAGTTCCTTGGCAATATGGCTGTGATCTGCTTTGAGCTCATCTACCTGCCGTTTCAGCTCCATCTGTTCCCTGCGGATCTGCGCAAAGCCTTCCTGGATTTCTTTTGCCTTTTCCTCCAACTGGGCAAGATGCAGCTTGGCAGTATTCTGTTCCACATACTGCTGACGCAGCTTTTCCTGAAAGTCGGCAATCGTATTCCGAATGACATTTCGTCTGCTCCGGTTGTCATCCACGGCCTTCTGCATTTCATCCAAATCCTTTTTCAGAGCCCTGACGCTGTGTTCCAATTCTTCTATCTCACGTCTTCTTCCCAGAAGATTGCTGTTATTTTTAAACGCGCCGCCCGTCATGGAACCGCCCGGGCTGAAGGACTCTCCCTCTACGGTCACCATACGCAGGCTATGTCTGTATTTCTTTGCAATGACAATGGCATGGTCAATATGATCCACAACCAGAACTCTGCCGAGTAGGTATTTGACCAGGCCGGCATATTCTGCATCCGCAGTTACCAGCTCACTGGCAAGCCCGATCACACCAGGCTCCTTCAGGGCTTCTCTCTGCTGAAATTCTCCTCTTGTGCTGATACTGGATAAGGGCAGGAAGGTCGCCCTTCCAAAACGGTTCTTTTTCAGGAATTCGATCATCCGCTTTGCCGTCTGCTCGTCAGCAGTGACAATGTTCTGAATACTGCCGCCCAGGGCTGTTTCAATTGCCAGCTCATAGTCCTTATTTACCTGAATGATGTCTGCAACAACACCCCGGATTCCCGGTATGCGTTCCTTTTGCTCCATAACGCGGCGGATGCTGTTTCCGTATCCATCATACCGCTCCGTAATATTCTTCAGGGAAAACAGTCTGGATTCCTCTCTGTGATATGCAGTCTGACCGATTTCCATCTGTGCATTCTGCTTTTTCATTTCCTCCTGAATTCTGTGTACATCCGCATCCAGGCGGACACATTCATCATTCATGGACTGAATCATCGCCGTAATCGCATCGTACTTTGTCCGGGCCTTCTGCTTTTCGGTCTTCTGTTCCTCTTCCTCGCTCTTCAGGTGCAGAATACGCTGGCTGATCTCCGCATTACGGATATCCATCTGCTCCATCATTGCATCGAAGCGCTGTGCCTTTCCCTTTGTGGTCGCACGGCTGTTGAGGATTTCTATGATTTCATTCTTGCCCTCCTCCACCGCATGATTGCAGTCCTCTACACTGGCAAGAATCGTTTCCATATGTTCTTCTTCTGTTTTTAATTTTCTGCGGATTTCCCTGAGCTTTGCATGAAGCTCAGATTTCTCCTCAGAGAGCGCTTCCTTCTCACGGTGTCTCCGTTTCAGGTCCTCATGGATCGCTTCCAGACGTATACGGTAATGTTCATCGTTCTGTTTTCCCGAGGAGATCTGTTCCTCCAGCACATGGATCCTGCCCTCATACTGCTGCTTCAAAAGGGCATTCTGCTGGGAGTCCTCCCGAAGGACGTCCAGCTTCTGGCTCAGTTCCTCCAGCTCCTTCTCCAGCCTTTCGTATTCCACCTTCGTATGCTCATACGCCGTCTGATTCTCTTCCAGCTCTGTCCGGGCAATCCGGCTCTTGTCCTCCAGCTCTTCCAAAAGCTTTCCTGTATGCTCATGTTCCGTCAAAAAGAGATTGACATCCAGCTCACGCAGTTCGTCCCTTTTTGCCAAATAGATTTTGGCTGTCTCAGACTGCTTTTCCAACGGCCCAAGCTGCTTCGTCAGCTCATTCAGAATATCCGTCACACGCACAAGATTCTGGCGCTCCTCATCCAGCTTCTTTAAGGTCGTGTTCTTTCTGCGTTTGAATTTGACAATTCCTGCCGCCTCATCAAACAGTTCCCTGCGTTCCTCTGGCTTTCCGCTTAATATCTTATCAATCTGTCCCTGTCCGATAATGGAATATCCTTCCTTGCCGATACCGGTATCATAAAACATCTCATTGATATCCTTCAACCGGCAGGTACTTCCATTGATCAGGTATTCGCTTTCTCCTGAGCGGTAAAGACGTCTGGTTATGGTTACTTCCTTATAATCCACCGGCAGCTTATGGTCTCCATTGTCAAGGGTAATGGCAACGGAGGCAAAGCTTAACGGTTTCCTCGTCTCCGTGCCGGAAAAAATCACATCCTGCATATTGCCGCCCCTCAGCTGCTTTGCACTCTGTTCTCCGAGCACCCAGCGGACCGCATCGCCGACATTGCTCTTGCCGCTTCCATTCGGCCCGACAATACCCGTAATTCCATTATGAAATTCAAAATTGATCTTCTGGGCAAAGGATTTAAACCCGTGTACTTCAATGTTCTTTAAATACATACGTCACCTGCTGTTGTTTCATTTTGCGGATAGCCTGATACGCAGCCGCCTGCTCTGCCGCCTTTTTGGTATGTCCGGTTCCGGTTCCCATAGCTTCTCCGTCTACCACAGCGCTTACCGTAAACTGCTTGTTATGATCCGGCCCTTCTTCCTTCAGAAGCACATATTCGACAGGCTGTCTGCCATTCTCCTGAACAAGCTCCTGCAGGATAGTCTTGCTATCAAAAAAGAGCTGCTTATGCTCAATATCATTCAGAATAAAATTCAGCACAAACTCCTTTGCACTAGCAAAACCACCGTCCAGATAAATTGCTCCCAAAAGTGCTTCTGTTGCATCAGATACTATGGAATCCCTGTTTCTGCCGCCTGTCATATCCTCTCCTCTTCCCAGAAGCAGATATTTCGGCAGGCCAAAGTCCCTTGCACAAAAAGCAAGGCTTGGCTCGCACACGAGACTGGCTCTCTTCTTTGTAAGCTCTCCTTCCGGCAGATTCGGAAAACGGGCAAATAGATAATCACTGCTGACCAGCTCCAGCACCGCATCCCCCAAAAACTCCAAACGCTCATTGCATCCCAGCTTCCCAAGCTTTTTCTCATTGGCATAAGAACTGTGTGTCAGTGCTTTTGTCAAAAGCTTTTTATCCTGAAACGTATAACCAATTTTCTGTTCCAATTCTTTCATTTGATTTCTTCTCCACTCTAAAGCAGGGGAAGCTCTGCGCCTCCCCTCAACCTGTAATGCTGCGGATTGCCTCTGCAGCGTCCCTCACTGACTGAATCTGTTCCATAGTTTCGTTCGCGATTTCAATGTCGTATTCCGATTCAATTTCCATGATAATCTGAAAAATATCCAGAGAATCGGCGCCAAGATCATCCACAAATGTTGTTTCTTCCATAATGACAGCTTCCTCCACTCCAAGGACGTCCGCTATGATTTTTTTCAGCTTCTCGAATTCCATGTGCACAACCTCCCATCAGAACAATCGAATTCCTTTCCATCTATTCCGGCTTTTCGCCGTTTTCATTGATACGCGCCGCAATCTTTTCGTTAATCTTCTGCTGTTTGAACTGTACACACTGGAAGATGGCGTTTCGAATCTCCGCTGCTTTGGCACTGCCGTGCGTCTTCACTACCAGTCCCTTCAGACCCAGAAGCGGTGCTCCGCCGTGCTCGCTGGCATCAAAGGTCTTCAAAGCAGCCTTCAGTGCGGGCTTAATCAAAAGGGTGCCGACCTTACTGCGGAAGTCGGACATCATGCTGCCCTTGATCTTTTCGATCAGAGCCGCACCCACACCCTCATACAGCTTCAGGATCACATTGCCTACAAATGCCTCGCACACGATTACATCAGCATAGCCGGCCGGAATATCCCTTGCCTCAATACTTCCGATAAAATGAATTCCCCTGCATTCCTTCAGCAGAGGAAACGTCTCCTTAACCAATGCGTTTCCCTTCTCTTCTTCCGCACCGTTATTGACAATGGCCACGCGCGGATTCTTCACCCCAACTACATGTTCCATATAAATAGAGCCCATTTTGGCAAACTGCACCAGATGGGACGGACGTGCATCCACATTGGCCCCGCAGTCAATCAGAAGGGCAACTCCATCCTTTGTCGGAATCAGAGGGGCAAGGGGCGGCCGCTCCACGCCTTTGCTTCTTCCCACAAGGACCTGTCCTCCCACAAGAACTGCTCCTGTGCTTCCGGATGATACAAATGCATCTGCCTCCTGTTTTTTTATCATATTCAGTCCCACTACGATCGAGGAATCCTTCTTCTTACGGATTGCAAATACCGGAGGCTCCGCAGTTTCAATAACTTCCGATGCATGTACAATCTCAATCTGTTCCTTCGGGCAGTCCGGATATTTTGCCAGCTCCTTTTCGATCACATCCTTCTGTCCGGTGAGAAGAACCTGGATATCCTTCCGTGCCTTTACTGCCTCCACAGCACCCCTGACCGGCTCTGCAGGTGCATTGTCCCCGCCCATGGCATCTACCACGACTCTTACTAACTCTGCCATATTACACCTCCTAAAAACTCTGACCTTTATCATACTAAACAACTGACTCCAAAGTCAATAGAAGCCTAAAAAAATTGCGGTTCCAAAGGAAGCTTCATTGTCCTTCCATCCAAAACGGCCTCTGTCAGCTCATCCCCCCGATACTTAAGCTTCAGAGAAAAAAAGGGAGCATCATCCATCAACAGCTTCAGAAAAATCAGGTCCCCGACCCAGAGATTCAGCTTCAAAAGGTCTTTTTTCGCCACCCATTCCAGGGTTCCCTCGTCACATTCCTTCATAGTTCCCTCAAAGGTGTCTGCCGTGTACAGACACATATATTCTGTACCGTAGCCCTCCTGACTGAAGGTCACGATACCACGGAAGCGGTAAGAGGTCAGCGTAAGCCCTGTCTCTTCATATGCCTCTCTGAGGAGACATTCCTCCGGGCTTTCCCCCTCCTCGAAATGACCGCCGATACCAATCCATTTGTCCTTATTCACATCATTTTTCTTGGAAATCCTGTGCATCATCAGGTATGCATCGTCCTTCTTTACATAGCACAGGGTTGTCATCGGGTGTTTCTTCATTGTGCTTCTATCCTCTCTGCCAGGTCATTCAAGTATACCCAGCGCTCCATTTTATCCTCCAGCTCCGCTTCTGCCCGTTCCTTTTCCTTCATCAGCTCATTCAGCTTTGCGGAATTTGTCGCATATGCCAGAATCTCTGCATCCAGCTTTTCTATTCCCGCCTCCAAAACCGCAATGTCGTCATCGATGGTCTCGTATTCCCGCTGTTCCTTATAAGAAAATTTCAGCTTCACCGGGCGGTTCTGCCTCCGGTCCTTCCCCTGGGAACGGGGTTTTTCTTCATTGCTTTTTCTGCCGGACTCCACTTCGCTGCCTGCGCCAGACCCGCCCCTCTGTTTTGACTCCAGATAATCCGTATATCCTCCCTCATACTGTCTCAGATGGCCCCCGCCTTCAAACGCAAAAATGCGCTCCGCCATATGATCCAGAAAGTAGCGGTCATGGGATACGGCGATCACAATTCCTGAAAAGGAGTCCAGATAATCCTCCAGAATCGTCAATGTGGGAATGTCGATATCATTGGTGATCTCATCCAAAAGAAGTACATTGGGCGCTGCTGCCAGTATCTTCAGCAGATACAGCCGTTTCTTCTCCCCTCCGGAAAGCTTCGAAATCGGCGCATACTGCATGGCCGGATCAAACAAAAAACGCTCCAAAAGCTTTGCTGCACTGACCAGCCCTTCTCTGGTGGGAATGTATTCTGCTACGTCCTTAATATAATCGATCACTCTCTGATCCTTATCCATATCCTCCACTTCCTGGGAGAAATAGCCGATCTTAATGGTCTCTCCAATTTCCACTTTACCGGAGTCCGGCTTTAAAACGCCTGCAATGATCTTAAGAAGCGTGGATTTTCCGCAGCCGTTAGGTCCGATAATTCCCAAGCGCTGGTTTTTCAAAACAATATAGTCGAAATCCTCAATACAGGTCCTTCCCCCGAAACTCTTGGAAATATGCCGCAGCTCAATGGTCTTCTTTCCCATTCTCGTTTCTATGGAATCGATCTCTGCCGTCTGGTCACGCACGGGCGCCATACCGTTTTTCAAAGCCTCCAGGCGTTCCAGCCTTGCCCTCTGTTTCGTTGTTCTTGCACGACACCCGCGTTTGGCCCATTCCAGCTCCATACGCAGTACGCTCCGGCGCTTCCGCTCTGATGCCAGCTCCATCTCCTCACGTTCTGCCTTCATTTCCAGAAATTTGGAATAATGAGCCTCATACGCGTATAATTTTCCGTGACTGATCTCCAGAATCTTATTCGTTACACGGTCCAGAAAATAACGGTCATGAGTGACCATGATCACAGCGCCTTTAAAACGGTTCAGATAATTCTCCAGCCAGGAAGACATTTCATTATCCAAATGGTTGGTCGGCTCATCCAGAATCAAAACATCTGCCGGATTTACAATGGTTCTGGCAAGGGCAGCTCTTTTTTTCTGCCCTCCGGAAAGATGATCCACGATTTCCCCATGGTTAAAAATCCCCAGCCGGTTCAGTACTGTCCTTGCCTCTGTCTCCGGCGTCCAGCTTTGTATCGTCTGTCCCTCCGTCACATAATCCAAAACAGTACTCCCCGGAGGGAATTCCGGATTCTGGGGAAGATAAGTGATCCGAAGTCCCCTCTGAGTGATCACCTGTCCCTCATCCGTTTCCTCCAGGCCGGCAATCATACGGAGAAGTGTTGTCTTTCCTGTACCGTTAATTCCAATGATACCGATCTTGTCACCCTCATGAATGCCGTAGGAAACATCGTCAAAGATCACCCTTTCCCCATATATTTTACTGATGTGTTCCATATTTAGGATATTCATGCAAAACGCTCCTCTGCTTCTCTCTTTTGTATGCTTCTCTGTCCTATGCTCCCTCTTGTCTTTGTTTTTTGATAAGCAATCCTCTCTGTCCCGTCCTCTACGGCAATCCGGCCGCACCGCGCAAACCGGTTTTTCTCAAACAGTCTCTGCATACTTTTGTTTTTTTCATGGGTGTCGCCCCGCATATTGGAGCACTGTTCATAACACCACTCGAGGCATTTGGATGCCAGCCCCCTGCCATATTGGGAGACCGCAATCCTGTGCAGGGTTCCATACGGCTCGTCATTCAGCCATGCACCATCCCAGATATGCCGGTAATTCGGTTCCTCACCAATAAAAAAGACAAACACCGCTCCTATGCCCTCTTCTGTTTCATAAACATAGAGCTGTTCCTTTTTCAGGTCCTCCCGCAGCAGCTCCTCTTCTGGATATCCATAAGCCCACTGATCCGGATTTCCATTTTTCGCCATAAATGTCCTGGCGTTTGCATAAATTTCCATTATGTCAGGAAGCTCTTCCTTTCTCGCCTTTCGAACCATGCTTTCACCTCATTTACCCTGCATTTAAAATACAGTTTCTTTCATGTGTATCATAAAGGAAAAGAAAGGTAAAAACAACCCTTTCATTTTTTACTTTTCGTTAAATCCCATAAAATCTCCTGCTTTATTTCCAGTCTGGCATCATAGGTTCCGCATTCCCGCACATCGAACAGCAGCTCTCCCCCGTGAGCACGTGCGATTTCCTGTGCCAGGCGCAGGCCCATAATATGCACAGCCCCTTTCCGGCCGTAAAAGCCTTCTGAATTCCGGCCATCTACCGTCTCCCACAGCTTCAGTTCCTGCACCACATTCTCGGAGATACCCGGCCCGGTATCCCAAATTGCATAGGAAATACATCCGCTTTCCGCACGAAGCGCAATTTCTATCCTGCATCCCTGTGGATTATGCCGAATACTGTTCCCAATCAGATTACGCAGTGCACGCTTCAGCAATCCTTCATCCACGGATATAAAAGCCTGCTCCGCATTTCCCAAAATACGTACTTCGATTTCATAATTCTGCTCTATTCCTTCATTATACAGATCAGCCGCACATTCCCTCAATAATTTTGCCGGCAAACAGAGGCTCCTCCGAAGAGGCTGCGCACCGCAGGCAAGCTTCGATGTCAGATTCATGTCCTGGATCAGCCGCCGGATGATCAGACTCTGCCTGCGGATAGCTGCCGCTGTCTTTTCTGTATCACAGCCATCCGAAAGCTGGTCGGTATATCCCATGATCAATGCAAGAGACGTCCGGATATCATGAGATACACCGGTAATCCACTCTGTTCTTGCCCGGTCACGCTGCTCCAGCCTGCGGCTCTGCCTTTCCAACAGCACAGATGCCTGATTCAGCTTTCCGGCAAGCTCCCCTGCCGTTCCACTTTCCTTCAGGTTCACCGGTTCCTGACAGGACAGCTTTTCGATTCCCTCCGCAACCGGCCTTAAGGTACGGTAAAACTGATATCCAAAACAAAGCACAAACAACACGACCAGCAGGATATTTAGAAGCAATAACAGTCTCACATAAAAAAACAGGTTTTCGATAAATTCCAACGGAAATTCAACATTATATTTTGCAAATAAGCCCTCAGGTCTTCCGAATACCAGCAGCAGTTCCCCGTAAGACCAGACACTGACCGGATAATCCTCCAGATACCATCTCGTAAAAGAGGCCACCTCCTGCAGTCCGTAGCTGCCCCGGATTTCTGCCGGAAGCTGCCATTCCCATACGATGTTCCCCTTTTGGTCAAGCGCCATAGCCCATAGAAATCCATTTTCATTCAGAAGCCGTCTGCCCTCATCTGTAAGCTCATATTTCTGCTGCTCCTCTTCCCTTGTCCCGCCTGTCTCAGGTACAAGCTCTCTCCCGAACTGCTCCATGTCATTTTGAAGCTTTAGCCCGGTACCCATCTCTCCCATGCCCGAATATATCAGATACCACAGGCATCCGAAATTACAAAGCAAAATAACAAATACGATCAATCCTGCACTCATGGAATAGCGCCTGATGATCTTCCAAAGACTTCTCATCATCTACTCCTTCAAAAGCCGATATCCCAATCCCCTTACTGTCAGCAGCCATTGAGGATGTGACGGATCCTCTTCCAGCTTTTCCCTAAGGCGATGGATATGAACCATCAGCGTGTCTTCATAAACATAATACGAATCTCCCCAGGCCGCATAGCACAGTGCGTCAAAGGTTACGATCTTTCCCCGGTTCTCGGCCAGCTTCTGCAAAAGCACCATCTCCTTTGCAGTCAGCATCCACTCCTCCCCGTTTGCCGTAACCGAAGCATGATCAAAGGAAACCTTTCTGCTGCCAAGCTTCAGCGTCCTGTCCTCTTCGATCATTTTTCCCCAGGGCTGATAGGTGCGCCTCAAAACCGCATCGACACGCAAAATCAGCTCCTGGGGCAAAAAAGGCTTGGGGATATAATCACCGTCTCCAAGCCCCAATCCAAACAGCCTGTCCTCATCCTGATCCCGTGCAGACAAAAATAAAATCGGAAGCTCCGCCTGCTGCCATATTTTTTTAAACAGAGAAAATCCGTCTTCATCCTGCAGCATAACATCCAATATCACGATATCCGGTTTTTCCTTTTCGAATACCTGCAGCCCCTCCCTGGCGGATATGGCTGAAACAACATGACTGTATCCATGCCTGCGAAGAATATCGGCAATCATTGCTGCCAGCTCAATATTATCGTCCACAAGAAGAACCCTGCAATTATAAATATCCATTATTTCCCCTCACTTTTCTGTCAATGCCTGATTTTCCGTATCCATTTTAATGCGCTTTCTACGTAACGGTTTCAGTTACTGCTATATCTGCCCGGACAATAAAAGGTTAAAAATTCAATCCTTTTATTTTCCTCCTCTTCCTCGCTTGTCTGCTCCTCTGTCCCATACGCAAAATAGAAATCGCCTATGGTAAACGCCCTGAGCTGAGGCTCCAGCAAACGTATCTCTTTTGTTTTGAAATTAATGACCCCGACCCCGTAGGTATTTTCTTCATTCCAGCACCGTTCCATCATTTCCTTCAGACATTCTTCACACAAAAAGGAGGCCGTCTGCCCGATATCCATATATTCGTCTCCCCGCAGGGTAATCGAACCGCTGGCAAAGCCCCGGTCAATGTTTTCTGAAATATATGTGGAAAATTCATCCTTTCCATGGCTGCACCGCTGTGTGGAACCATAGCTGTCGATTTTTGTAAGCAGGTTTCCGGCATCGTCATAAGGATTCATTTCTATATAATTGACTTCAAAAGAATTTAAACTGATGATTCCGATATTCTCCTGTCCAAAATAAATTTCCAGAAGTGTATCCTTTCCACCGTTGCAGAGCTTGCATTCTGTTTTGGGAGTATCCGATTCGTACTGAATCGGTTCTTCTTGCCATTCCGTGCTTTCCTTTAATGTTTTCTTCCCGGTTACATTTCTTTTTGGAAGATCCTGCTTCGCATCTCTGATATACGATACCAAAATCCCAAATATGCAGGCAACCAGCACAACCTTCACAAATTCCTTCTTGTCCTTCATTTTTTGTTCCCCTTATCTGTTTTTAAATTATCTAAATTAGATTTTATCCTCTAAAACCAGACAGGTCAATACATTCATCTGTTTTAAGCAGATATATTTCTGATATGTATAAGGTACAATTAGATATCGGAGGGATGTTTATGTATGAAGACTTTTTTTGCGAACGATTGTCTAAATTAAGAAATGAAAAAGGGATTTCCGCGCGGGACCTGAGCCTGAAGCTTGGATATAACCCAGGATATGTCAATGCAATTGAAAATCAGAATGTTTTGCCCTCTATGTCTGCATTTTTTTATATTTGCCAATACCTGAAAATAACCCCCTGTGAATTCTTTGATCCACAGAATCAATATCCCTCGGAATTAAAAGAGCTAATCAGTGATTTAAATGCACTGGATCATGAACAGTTCCAAATGATCGTCTCATTGGTAAAAAATATGAAGAAATAACCGTTCCCCGCCGCAGCTTATCTGTTCAAACCAGACAGAATCCTTAGTTCCTCCGCTTTAACCGGACATACTTTCGTGTTATATAGGGTACAATTAGATATCAGGAGGATATTTATGTACGAGGATTTATTTTATGAACGGCTAACAAAACTGAGAAATGAAAAAGGCGTTTCCGCACGTGATATGAGTCTGTCACTTGGACAGAATGCCGGATATATCAATGCGATTGAAAATCAAAACGGTTTTCCTTCTATGCCTGCATTCTTCTATATTTGCGAATACCTGGGCGTGACACCTTCCGAATTTTTTGATTCACAGAATCAATATCCTTCTGAGCTTCGGGAAATCATCACGGATTTAACCGCCTTAGATCATGGACAGCTCCAGATGATCGCTTCCCTGATAAAAAGTATTAAAAAATAAAATGCTGTGCCAAATAAGCACCACGAAAAACAGGGCATCTCCAACAAATGGAACTACCCTGTTTTTTTTCATATCTCTAAAATCTTGTGTTACTTAAACAAGCTCATTTTATCATTTCCAATCAAACATAATGATATTTCCTGCGGTTTCCAATCAAAAATGCCAGCGAAATTCCAAATGCAAGCATTTCTGCAACTGTAATGGAGCACCAGATTCCGTCAATTCCAAAAAAAGCTGGCAGGATCAAAACAGAAAGCATTTGAAATATAAGAGTTCGCATAAAGGATATTGCTGCGGATACACCTCCGTTATTAAGTGCCGTAAAGAAAGATGATGCAAATATGTTTATGCCGGATAAGGGAAATGAAAACGCAAATAATTTAAAAGCATGTTTTGTCATCTCAAACAATTCCGCATCATAACCGACAAAAACAGTTGAGAGTATTCCCGCAAGTGCCCATGCAAGGCACATCATCAATATACCTGCAATACCCATGATAAAAAAGCTTTTTTTCAACAGGCTTTTTAATTCGTCATGATTTCCTGCTCCATAATGATAGCTGATAATCGGGGCAGTCCCGATTGTGTAGCCAATAAATACCGCAATAAAAATGAACTGGATATACATCAGCGTACCATATGCCGCTACGCCATCCTCACCTGCAAATTTTAATAGCTGTAAGTTATAAAGCACGCTAATCAAGGAAGATGAAATGTTGCTCATCAGTTCAGACGAACCGTTTATGCATGCCTTTTGTAATGCTTTCCCCTCCATCCTTGTCTTTCTTAGCTGCAGGCAACTGCTGTTTGGACGGGCAAAATAAATGAGCGGAAGTATGCCCCCGACACATTGTCCGATCCCTGTTGCTATTGCCGCACCGGCAACTCCCCATCGGAAAATGGCAATAAATAAAGCGTCCAGCAGAATATTGACAATACCTGCTGTTGTTGTTACTGCAAGACCCAGCTTTGGTTTTTCCGCTGCCGCCAAAAAGGTTTGAAATACATTTTGCAGCATAAAAGCAGTATTAAATGATAGTACAGCTCTGCCATAAACAACGCAATCATCTATCATTGCGTCGGTTGCTCCCAACAAAACGGAAATCGGACGAATAAACACAAATCCAACCGTTGAAAGCAGCACGCCCAGCACCACCGTTAATTTAACCATCATAGTGAAATAACGGTCGGCTTTTTCCTGATTGCCTTCTCCTAAGGTTTTGGCAACTAAAGCACTTCCTCCTGTGCCAACCATAAACCCGACACCGCCAAGTACCATAATAAATGGCATCACGAGATTGACGGCCGCAAACGGAATTTTCCCAACGAAATTGGATACAAAAAAGCCATCTACAACCCCATAGACAGAAGTAAATATCATCATGATAACAGGGGAAAGGCAAAAGTAAAATAATTTTTTGTAAGTAAAGTGATTCGATAATTGTATGTTCATTTTTGTTCCTTTCATGCCAGCAGCCGGCATCTGCGGACTAACTCTCCTTTTCTTTTTTTTCGGATACATTTGTGCTGAATTCTTCCCATAACTGATTTCCAAAGTATTCTAACGCTTCTACAAATTCCGGAGAGAATTTTTGCAAAGTATCTTTAATAGCTTTTTCTTCTGCGGCATAAATATCATTCATCAGCTTGTCCACATATTTTCTTCCGCTTTCTGTAAGGGAAATCGCTTTTTCTTTTGTGTGATGTTCCGAATCAAATGTTATATACCCGCGGGCAATCATGCTTTTGACAATTGTGTTAATCGTTGTCCGTGGTATGAGCCATTCATCGCTGACCTCTTTTTGGGAATGTGTTTCTCCATCGTCAAGGGCATAAAGAAATGCCAAGGTATTTTCATTGATACCAAGATATCTTGCGAAATAATAGTACACGCCGTCAATTTTATTAGTCGCCAGCATAATACGCCGCACCGTTTCATAATTCTTGTCCAATGTCATCCCTCCTTTTGGATACGAAATCGTATTGTAATTATAGTACGGTTTCGTATTGAAGTCAACCATTTTTAAGAAAAGCAAGGTACCGGCACAATCGAGCAGGAGGGAGTGACTGACTCCCGTCCTCTCACAGCGCCGTACGTCAGACTGTCTAACGATTATATATGGCAATCTGGCTGTACGGTATTTTTATTACTTTTGAGACTGTATCTCCTATTTTACCATTTTGAATATAAAACCTCTCGACTTTTTTTGCTGTTGTAAACTCCCATTATCACGCCTACTGAATAATTCCAAACAACACAAACCTTGCGTTATCAAATTCATAGCTGCAGGTTGAAAGCGTAACGATACGGTCTGTGGCTGCAGGAGTGGTTTCGCTATCAAAGCAGGAATGCTCTTTTACGGATTTCTGCCATTCTTCAAACACTGTGTCAGTGCTAAAGTCTACTTTCCACGCATTATCCTTGACATTTGCCACATAACCGGCAAATACTTCTATTCTAAAGTTCTGCTTCGGTGTCATTATCAGTATGGTCGGATGTGCATTATAAAACTCCTGCTTTTTATACTCTGTCAGTCCCGAAAACATGGTACCATTCTTCATGTAGTGGCCGTAAACGATGCTGTTCCGGTCTGAGAAATCCGATGCATTTCTGGTATCCAGAAAAACGCAGCCCAGACTGTTCCACTCTCCGCTGAACAGGTGTTTTAAATAATACTGATTATCCCCATTCTGTCAAGTAAACGGTAAATGCTCCATAATTCGTGGGCTGACTCGCAACTGGTTTTATGTGATAATGATCTATCAAATCCACTTGGAAAACTCCAGAAATTTATATTATATGCAGGAAAAATAGCA
>ERZ781272.548-NODE-548-length-22843-cov-36.365192_pt1 | contig 22843 bp, 21 predicted proteins | sample MGYA00375850_ERZ781272 | MGnify/ENA primary metagenome ERZ781272 (study PRJEB29790, sample SAMN06051246) | human gut metagenome | host: Homo sapiens | place: USA: Cincinnati, Ohio | collected 2013-06-21 | study: EMG produced TPA metagenomics assembly of the Gut...
AGAGAAAAGCAGCTCTGGAAAGTTCATCCCGGAGCCGCTTTGTCTACAGTCTGAGGCGGCTGTCCCCTGCGGGGCAGCCGCCTCAGTCTGCCGAAAAAGGGTGCGAAAAAACATGATTCGCACGGTGTTTTGGCGCTTGATCAAGCTTCCGTCCACTTGACGTTGGGCTGATGCTTGATCAAACGCGGAAACGCTGTAGCAGGCCAAAGCAGCATTCCCTTTCACGATTTGCATGCACGTGAGGGGATGTTTCTGCGAAACAAAAATCAATACCACGCGTTGAACGCGTGGTATTGATTTTTGAGTTTTTATACCATCAGCTCGCACACCGCGTTTGAGAACGCCACCGGGTCCTCGACTGGCATGCCCTCGATCAGCTCCGCCTGCGTATAGAGCAGCTGTGCGTAGGTTTTCAGCTTCTCCTGATCCTCTGCATGCAGCTTGGTCAGCTTCTCGAAGATCGGGTGGGAGGCGTTGATCTCCAACACGCGCTCGGCCTTGACCTTCTGGTCGTTCGGCATAGCGTTCAGGACCTTCTCCATCTCGATGGAGAGCATCCCCTCGTTCGACAGGCAGACCGGATGGCTCTTGAGCCGCTTGGAAAGAACGACCGCTTTTACCTTGCCATCCAGCGCATCCTTCATGAAGGTGAGCAGATCTTTATTCTCCTCGGCCTGTTTCTCAAATTCCTTCTTCTCCTCTTCGGTATCGAGGTCGAGATCGCTCGCGGAGACGGATTTGAACTCCTTCTCGTTATAATCGTGCATCATCTGGAGCGCGAATTCGTCCACATCGTCCGTCAGATACAAAATCTCATAGCCCTTCTCCTTGACGAGCTCGGTCTGCGGCAGCTTCTCGATCTGCTCGCGGCTCTCGCCGCCGGCATAATAGATATATTTCTGGTCTTCCTTCATGCGGGAAACGTATTCTTCGAGTGTGACAAGCTTCTGCTCGCTGCTCGAATAGAACAGCAACAGATCCTGCAGCAGCTCTTTATTCGTGCCGAAGCCGTTGTAAACGCCGTATTTCAGCTGGAGGCCGAAGTTTTTGAAGAACTCTTCGTATTTCTCGCGGTCGTTTTTGAGCATGGAGAGCAGCTCAGATTTGATCTTCTTCTCCAACCGGGAGGCGATCACCTTGAGCTGGCGGTCATGCTGAAGCATTTCCCTGGAAATATTTAGGGAGAGATCCTCGGAATCGACCAATCCCTTGACAAAGCTGAAATGGTCTGGCAGCAGGTCCTTGCAGGAGTCCATGATGAGCACGCCGCTCGCATAGAGCTTGAGGCCCTTTTCATAATCGCGCGTATAGTAGTTGTAAGGCGCCTTTGCGGGGATAAAAAGCAGGGCGTGATAGGTCGCCGCGCCCTCCGTATAGGTATGAATCACTTTGAGCGGGTCGCTGTAGTCAAAGAATTTTTCTTTGTAAAAGCTGTTGTAGTCTTCATCCGTCAGCTCGTTTTTATTTTTGCGCCAGATCGGCACCATACTGTTGAGGGTTTCAATCTCGGTGTAGGTTTCATATTCCGGGGCCTTTTCTTCGTCTGGTTCCTCCCCTTCCGCCTTCTCCTTCATGCGGGTTTTTTCAACCTCCATGCGGATTGGGTAGCGGATATAGTCGGAATACTTGCGCACCAGCTCCTGAATGCGGTAGGATTCCAGGAATTCGCTGTATTTCTCGTCCTCCGTATCCTCCTTGATGGTCAGGACAATCTGCGTACCGTTCGATTCCTTCTCACAGGGCTCAACGGTATAGCCCTCCGCGCCGTTGGATTCCCATACATACGCTTCGTCCGAGCCGTAGGCCCTGCTATAAACCTTCACATTGGAGGCCACCATGAAGGCGGAATAAAAGCCCACGCCGAACTGGCCAATAATATCGATATCCTCTTTGGCCTCGTTCTCCTGCTTGAAGGCGAGTGAGCCGCTCTTCGCGATCACGCCGAGGTTGTTTTCCAGCTCCTCCTTCGTCATGCCGCAGCCGTTATCCGTGATGGTCAGGGTGCGGTTATCCTTATCAATAGAGAGCTCAATGGAAAAGTCATCGCGGTTGAGGCCTGTAGTCCCATCGGAAAGCGCATGGTAATAGAGCTTATCGATCGCGTCGCTCGCATTGGAGATCAGCTCGCGTAGGAAGATTTCCTTGTGCGTGTAGATGGAGTTGATCATCAGATCGAGAAGACGTTTGGATTCTGCTTTAAACTGCTTCATTTTCATACTGACAGACACCCCTGTATCAAAATTTATCATCCATAATTTTAGCACTCATTTCCATTGAGTGCTAAGAGATATGATACGGGGTAATTATGAATATATAATTTGTAAATTATGAACGAATTGAAAACGAACAAAAGCTTATTTTAGAATGAGACATGCATATGGGGGTGATATCCCCTTAATAAAACAATTGATAGGCTGTATACTCATTTATGCATTCTGAAAATGATAGCTGAATTCTTAACAGAGGTGAGTTCGCATGGCAAACTTCATTCCAAGGCCCTATTCAAAAGCGCCGATTACAATCCGCATTGAGCCGGCAAAAATCACAAAGCTCGATATTTTGGCAAATCACTATGATATGAGCCGGAGTGAATTCATTTGTCATTGTATTGATTTCGCCGTCAGCCACATTGCAGGTTTTACCCATTGGGAGGATATCCGAGATTAATTCAGGAAGAGAAAAGCTCACGATTTTGCTGACGTGACTTCATTTTCGTTGGCCGCAATCAATCACGAAGCTGGAAATGGGAATGCGCTCATGCCGCGCGGGCACTCCCTTTTCCGTTCGGCCGGAAAAGGGAGCAAAAGGGGCCGTTTTTGCACGGTACTTCGGCAGCGGGTAGACTGAGCCCCGAACGAACCCGTTCGGCGAATCTTAAGATTCGTTTTTACCCCTGCCGTGCGCGGCAGAGGTAAAAATTCCCTCACGAGCCACGCAGTAAGCTTAGTGGTATGCTGCCTTGGCCTTCCATCAGCGTTTACGCTGTCGGAAGCAGGGCGTGAGAACTGGGTTTTGTGATGAATCGATCAATTTCGCAGTAGCTTTCTGTGTGCAAAAATATGGTTTCACAAAGCAAGATTGTGCTGAAAATTGGCTGCGCCCCAAACAGTTTCCTGTAGGCCAAGGCAGCGCCCGCAGAATCTTTTTGCGTGGCTCGTGAGGGGATTTTTTGTGCTACGCAATGCGTAGCATGCGCAGAGCAAAAAACGAACCTGCCCATGCGTTTGAGACCACGTGAGTGGTCGAGTTTGGGCAGGTTCGCCGAACGGGTTCCAACGTGTCTGACAAATAGAAGGCTGCCGAAGTGCCGTGCACGGGGGTCGCGGGGAACTCCCCGCGGCTGTTTCTCTTGCTTCGTTCTCTTGTCAGAAGACAAGAGAATGCAGTCGCGTACAGCGAAACCAGGCACTCATCTTTATTCCTTATCATACCTTCCGGCCGCACCACCTAGCAATGATCACGTACAAATAAATAAACATAAAACCATTTGCCTTCCGATAAATGAAAAAGACCCGCTGCAAAACATCTTGCAGCGGGCCCTGATTTATTCAACCGCCCTCACGCGGCATTTCTCAACCAATGCAGGCCAAAGCCTTCTTATGAGCAAAAACAGCAGGTACCCCAGTGCCGCGCCCAGCGTATTGAGCAGTAAGTCGTCGATATCCGTTCCCCGATCCAGTGGCGCAAAGTATCTAAGGCGCCGTATCGATCACATAATCAACGATCCATCCTGTCCCGATTCCGCAATTTCTGCGGCCAGGCCCTATGCAAAATGCAAAGGCATTTTCCTCAGCCGATATCGTGATAATCCGTGATCTCGACCGCGTTCGTCCGGCACCCTTCCAGCTCCAAAACGATGATCTCATTTTCCTGCTTTAAAATCGTGCCTGGCACATAGAGCGATTTCTGCGGGCCGATCTTCCAATAGCGGCCGAGATTAAAGCCGTTGATAAAAACATAGCCCTTTGTAAAGCCCTTGAGGTGCACGAAACAATCCGCCTGCGAGTTGGTGGTGAAGCGGCCCTTAAGGAAGGCGGGAAAATCGTCGCTTCCGCTGTAATCAAGCGCGTCGATATTGTCCAGCGGCAGAGTATAGACATCCCAGTTGAAAAGCACCTGGTTATTCAGGCGGATCTGTTTAACGCCCTTGCGGTCGTGCAGCTCCGGGCCGTAATTCACGCGGCCCATGGCCTCCACGAGGACGTCGATGCTGCCGCCGTCCGGCAGTGCTTCAATGGAGACATATTTCTTTTTGTCATTGCGGTAGACCATTCCGCGCAGCTGGCCGTTGACATAGACGTATGCGCGGTCCGCCAGGCCGTCGATGAAGAGCCTGGACGCCTCGTACGCACCCTTGAGATCGTGATGGTAGAGAATAAAGCCGAAATTCTGGCCGTAATACTCCATGCTGCGCGTCATCACACTGCGGTGGCGCTTGCCGATCTTCGTCGCGTTATGTAAAAAGGAATACTGCTGCGTGAGTGCAACTGGGCCGATATTCTGCAGCGCCGGGGGCGCGGGCAGCGGCTCGGCAGGCAAGCCCTGAAAAGCGAGCAGTGTTTCGCGCACCGCGTGGTATTTCTTGGTATAGCCGCCCCATTCATTGAGCAGGGCGTCGTCGTCGTAGCTCGTCACGGTGGGCTGATATTTACCGTCGCAGTTTGCGCCCGCAGTAAAGCCGAAATTCGTGCCGCCGTGGAACATATAAAAGCTGAAGTTCGCGCCCATCTGGAGCATTGTTTTCAGCTCGTTAACAACAGAGTGCGGCCGGCGGCTGTGGTGCCGCTCGCCCCAGTGATCGAACCAGCCATTCCAGAATTCGCCGCACATCAGCGGCGCGCCGGGCTGGCGGCGGTCAACCGCCTTGAGGTTTCCTTTGGCATTCGAGCCGAAATTGACGACCTTGAACACATAGGGCAGCGTACCGCCCGTGAGCATCCCGTCATTGGCGCCGTCGGAAGTAAACAGCAGCGCATCCACCCCGCATTCGCGGATGAGCTGCTCAATAAAGGCAAGGTAGTTTTTATCGTTGCCGTAGCTGCCGTATTCGTTTTCCACCTGTACGGCGATGATATTGCCGCCGTTCGAGAGCAGCAGGGGCTGGAGCCTGCTAAACAGCTCATGATAAAAATCGGAAACATGCTTCAAATAGGGCTCATAGCAGCAGCGCACGCGCATATTTTCATCCGCCAGCAGCCATGCGGGCAGGCCGCCAAAATCCCACTCCGCACAGATATACGGGCCGGGCCTCACAATTGCATAAAGGCCCAGCTCCTGCGCAATGCGCAGAAAACGGACAATGTCCAGCATCCCCGCAAAATCGAAGACGCCTTTTTCCGGCTCGTGCAGATTCCAGCAAACATAAGTTTCCACTGTATTAAAGCCAGCGAGCTTTAACTTGCGCAGACGATCCTCCCAATACTCCGGCACGGTGCGGAAATAATGGATCGCGCCGGCATAGATATGAAACCGCTCGCCGTTCAGATAGAATTGGTTGCCTTTGATCTCCAGCATCCAAACCCCTCCTTACTCAATCATTACTTTCCTGTTACTCTCCAAAAACAAAACCGGTTTTGTATTTATCATACCATATCAACGCAGAAAAAGAAATTAGTATTCAGTAAATTTTACGGTTTTTCGTGTCAGTTCCCCTGCTCTGCAAACCGGATTCCCATACGGTTCACACAGAGCAAAAAGAGCGTGCTGCAAAATGTAAAAACAAACATTTTGCAACACGCTCTTGAAAAAAGGCATTTGTGAGCCAGCGATGACGGCTCGCATTTTGCGCCTATGCGGACGCAAAATCATGCTTTTCTGGCTGGTCTGCTATTGATACGTTTTGCAACAATCCTTCTGCCTTTGTAATCAAGATGGCTTTGCATTACGCAGAAGCGTCTCAGTCCTCATTGCCCTCCTGCGCATCCTTGAGGAGCGCACGGATGGAAAGGCTGACGCGTTTCTTATCGAAATCGATATCCGTAATCTTCACGCGCACCTCTTCGCCGATGGAAAGCACATCCTGCGGCTTTTCGATCCTGTGGTCGGCAATCTGGGAAATATGGATCAGGCCATCAATACCCGGAATGATCTGGGCGAATGCACCGAACGCTGTCATACCGACAACCTTTGCCGTCACCTCGCTGCCAATCGGGTAATCACGGCGCAGGATCTCCCAGGGGTTGTCCTCCACCTTCTTATAGCCGAGAGAGATCTTGCGCTTCTCCGGATCGAGCGCCTTGATGTAAACCTCGATCTGATCGCCCACGGAGACAACCTCGGAGGGGTTCTTGATGCGGTTCCAGGAAAGCTCGGAGATATGGACCATGCCGTCCACACCGCCAATATCGACAAACGCGCCGTAGGAAACAATGGTACGCACCGTGCCGGTATAAACCTGACCGACCTCAGCCTGCGCCCAGAAAGCATCCTCAGCGGCCTTGCGCTCTTCCTTGAGCACCGCACGGATAGAGCCCACCGCGCGACGGCGAGACTTATTGACCTCAATGATACGGAATTTTACATGCTGATGCAAAAGCCCCTCCAGCGGCTCGCCGCGCGACGCGGTGGCAAGGGAGGCCGGGATGAACACGCGCACACCGTTGGTGGACGCAAGCACGCCGCCCTTGATGACATCTGTTACAACGCCTTCGAGCACGGATTCATCCTCGCTCGCTTTCACCACATCATCCCACGCCTTAATGGCGTCGAAGCGCTTTTTGGAAAGCATCACAGTGCCCTCGGCATCGTTTGTCTTCATGATGATCAGATCGAGCACGTCGCCCACCTTGACCACTTCCAGCGGGTTGACCGTGGGGTCGGCGCTGAATTCATCAAGCGGTATGTAGCCCGCATGCTTCCTGCCGATATCGACCTGAATCTCAGAGGGGGACATGCCGACAACGGTACCCTTCACCTTCTGGTCTGTATTCATGCTTTGCAGAGACGCCTCCAGCGCCTCGGAAAAGCTCATCTCGTCAAAGGATTTCTCAGCGGGCGCTTCCTCCTGTGCGGGCTGCTCGGCTGCAGCCTCTTCGGCCGGTACGGCCGTCTCCGCTTTCTCCTCGACAAGCTCGGGGTTTTCATTCAACAATTCGGACATGGTTTCAAGTACCTCCTTTATAATACCAGCAGGAGTGGAAGCCCCCGCAGTAACGCCAATGGAAGAATAAGAGGAAAAATCGATTCCTGACAGTTCCTTTGCCGTTTCAATCAGGAAGGTTGGACAATTGCGCGCGCACACGTCGCGAAGCTTGGCCGTATTGGAGCTCTGCCGCCCGCCGATGATAACCATGGCGCTGCAGGTGTGGGAAAGCGCGATTGCATCCTCCTGCCTTTCCTGAGTTGCATTACATATTGTATCAAAAACAGTGGCATTTGTACATACTAAATTTAGCTTTTTCACGCAGTTTTCCCACACTTTTATGTTAAAAGTCGTCTGCGCAACCGCTGAAATTGATTTATAAGAAAATTCCGGATGGGTGTGCAACAATTCCTCCAATTGCCCCACGCTATTGAAAACATAGGACTCCCCGGGACAATGGCCGCGGATGCCCCGCACCTCCGGATGGACGGGATCCCCAGCAATGAGGACGATGTCTCCCCTCTCGGACTGCTTTGCCACAATTTTATGAATTTTGGAGACGAAGGGGCAGGTGGCGTCGCAGCATTCGAGCCCCTTATCCTGGATGGCTTGGATCACAGCAGCGGGTACGCCGTGCGTGCGTACAACGATCACAGCCCCCTGCGGCACTGCGCCGATCTCCTCCACGATGATGACGCCGCGCCTCTCCAAATCGGCCACCACCTGCGGATTGTGGATGATCGGGCCGAGGGTATAGACCTTTTTTCCCTCCCCAAGCATGGAGTATACAAGGTCAACCGCACGGTTGACGCCGAAGCAGAAGCCTGCTGTCTTTGCCAGCTTTATTTCCTGCACGGTCCTTCCTCCCAAAGCTCTGTAATCCGGCCCATGATCAGGCGTGAGGCCTCGCGCAATTCACGCGTGCCGCCTTCCTCCGTGATGCCCAGCTCTTCATAGCGGATCATTTGGCCAAACCGAACGGTCAGCTCCGTCCAGTATTTCGCCTGATGCTCGCTATAAATCGAGACGGGGAGCACATCCGCATGCGCCTGCTTGGCAATCAGCGCAACGCCCGCCTTCGGCGCGCCGGGGCGGCAGTTCGGGGAACGGGTGCCCTCCGGGAAAATCCCCAGAACATTCCCCCCCTTGACCACGCGAATGGCATATTCCACGGAGGATTTATCGGATGTGCCGCGCTTGACTGGGAAGGCGTTGAACCGAGTCAGGAAGAAAGCGGATGCAGGATTGTGGAACAATTCCTCCTTCGCCATGAAATACATCACGCGCGTACGGCTGCCCGCGATGACCAGCGGATCGAGGAAATGAATATGATTCGATGCCAGGATGAATCCGCCCTCCTTGGGCACATTCTCCCTGCCTACAAAGTGGACGCGGAACAGCATTTTATTAAACAGCAGGACATTCGCCGGCATCAGAATATGATAGGTTGCGTGATCTTTCACCTTGCTGTAATCAAATGGCTTCAAGTTAATCTCTCCTTTATGCATTGAATCAGATGGTCAATCGACTCCTCAAGCGTCAGGCCCGTAGTATCGAGAAGCACAGCGTCTCTCGCCTGCTTGAGTGGAGCTATGGCACGATGTGAATCATTGTAATCCCGCTCCTGCACGTCGCGCAGAACATCTTCGAAGCGCACGTCCTCCCCCTTTTCAAGCAGCTCCCTGTAGCGCCGGCGTGCGCGCTCCTCGGCAGAAGCGGTCAGAAAAATCTTCACCTGTGCATCGGGCAGCACAACCGTGCCGATATCCCGCCCATCCATGATACAATCCTTTTCCCAGGCAATACGCCGCTGCTGCTCAAACAGGAATTCCCGCACACACGGCAGGGCCGCCACCGCGGAGGCACCCATGGAGACCTCAGGCGTACGGATTTCCTCCGAAACGTCCTTCCCGTTGAGATAAACACGCTGCACGCCGCCGACAAACTTAAGCTCAATGTGGATGTCGGACAGCGCCTCCTTGACCCGATCCGGATGATGTACGCTCCGTCCGTGCTGCAGCACATAGAGCGCCACTGTGCGGTAAAGCGCGCCGGTGTCGACATAAATATAGCCGAGCTGTTTAGCTGCACCCCGCGCTACCGTGCTCTTGCCCGCTCCCGCGGGGCCGTCGATTGCAATATTGACCATTGTGAGAAACATCCTTTCCTGACGATTCAAGCTTTCTGCCGTATCAAACGGCAAACGTTCCGTACGTAAAACGCACCATCAGGCTCATGCATCCGCCTGTTTCACAGACTGACCGGCCAGATGCCCGGTAGAAAAAGCGATTTGCAGATTGAAGCCTCCTGTATAGCCGTCAACATCAATCAGCTCCCCCGCAAAATAGAGCCCCGGCAAGAGCTTTGATTCCATCGTTTTGGCATTGATCTCCTTCGTGCTCACACCGCCAGAGGTGACGATCGCCTCCTCTATTGGGCGGAAGCTCGTCACGGTGAGCGTCAGATCCTTGAGCAGGGCGGCGAGATTCTGCCTCATCTCCTTTGTCACCTGATTCACCCTCAGCCCCGGTGCGATGCCGGAGAGGCGGACGATCACCGGGATCAGCTTGCGCGGCAGAAGCGCATCGAGGGAATTGGCAAAAACGCGGTTGGCATTTTTCAAAAAGTCGCGCTGCAAACGGCTGTCGAGCTGTTTGTCGTCGAGCGCGGGCTTTAAATCGATATGCACCTCATAACGGCCCCGCCGCATCTCCCCCATATGCGCGCTTGCGCTGAGGATCACCGGACCGGACAGCCCGAAATGGGTAAAGAGCAGCTCTCCAAAGTCCGTATAAACGGTCCGGAACGAATCCGTATCCCGGATGGCCACAGCGATATTTTTTAAGGCTAGCCCCTGCAGCTCGCTGCACCAGCCCTCATGAACGTTCAGCGGCACCAGGGAAGGCCTCGGCTCTACAATCGTATGCCCGATCTTACGGGCCAATGCATACCCGTCGCCAGTCGAACCCGTCCGCGGATAGGATAGGCCGCCGGTCGCAAGCAGCACATTGGGGGCGAAAAAATGCTCCCCCTCCTGCGTTGCCGCGCCGCATATGCGCCCTTCCTCCATCAGCAGCTGCGTTACGCGGCCCTGTACAAGCGTCACGTTTTTATGGCTCGCATAGCGGCACAGCGCATCGACGATATCCACTGCCCTGTCCGATTCCGGAAAGACCCGGTTTCCACGCTCGATTTTCAACGGGACGCCCTGTTCTTCAAAAAAATCCATCGTATCCGACGGCATAAAGCGGGAAAAAGCGCCGTATAAGAAGCGGCCGTTGACCGGCACATTGGCGATCAGGTCATTGAGCAGCGGGCAGGCATTGGTCACATTGCAGCGGCCCTTGCCCGTGATCATCACCTTGCGGGCCGGGCGAGCGTTGCGCTCCAGAAGCAGCACACGCAGCCCGCGGCGCGCGGCAGTGCCCGCAGCCATCAAACCGGCCGCGCCGGCGCCCACCACAATCAGATCATTCTTCATCTTCGCGGGATTCCTCCACCTTTTCGTAAACCTGGTATTCATCCCAGATTTTCTCGAGTTTATAGAAATTCTCTGACACCTCTCCCCTGCGGCTGAGCGTAGCGGCCACGATAAGCGCATTGACAAGGCTTAGGGGCGCAACCAGAGAATCGACAAAGGAAGCCATATCGCTGCGCGCGACCAGAAGATACTTTGCAAACGGGGCGATCGGGGAATATGCGCTGTCCGTAATCGAAAGGATCGTTGCGCCGCGGTCGCTGATAAAACGCAAAGCGTTGATCGTCTGCTTCGAATAGCGCGGAAAGCTGATGGCGATACACACATCGCGCTCGTCGATGCGGAACATCTGCTCAAAAATTTCGCTTGCGCTCGCCGTGTCAACTAGGACGACATTGTCATACACCAAATTGAAATAAAATGCCATAAAGCTTGCAAGCGCAGCAGAACTGCGCACGCCCAGGATATAGATTTTTCGCGCTGCGTTGATCGCGTCCACAGCATTGCGAAAATCGGTGCGTGAGGTCTGCTCGAGTGTTGCCCGGATCATCTCCACATCGCTCGTGAGCACTTTTTCGAGGATATCGTCCTCCCCCATCCGGCTGCTGGTGACTTCCATGCGCTGCACGCTTGTCAGCTTGCTTCGGATCATCTCCTGCAGCGCCTTCTGCAATTCCGGATAGCCATCGAAGCCCATCTCTGTGGCAAACCGCACTACAGTGGATTCACTGACGCCCACCGTCTCGCCAAGGCGAGATGCCGTCATAAACGCGGCCTTGTCATAGTGCTCCTGAATAAAGGAAGCAATTCGTTTATGCCCCTTGGAAAGCGACGGGTACAGGCTTTCCATTTTCGCCAACAGCGACTTTGTCATAAGATGACCTCTCCTCCACATCGCAAAATCAGAATCCCAATTTCTGAAAAAACCTCCGCTGGTCCGGCGGAAATCGATCGAATCAATCATCCTTATCTTATTCCGTCGGTGGATCGAAGTCAAGAACGAATGCATTTTTTGCATCAAAACTTGCAAAATGAACAAAAAGGCGGAGCTGTTTTCCCTCTGCCCGGCAATGGCTCAGAAAAAAGCTCCGTCCTGGTATCCTATTTAAAAAGCCTGCGAAACATTTTGCGCCAGCGGTGCAGGTACGCGCCGATGACCCTTGTCAAAGCGATATCATACACGAAAAATACAACATTCCCCATCCCAAGCAGAATGGGTATCGCATACTTCCCGAATTCCTCCATCTCATCGAGCGGAATCCCGAAGACGAAGATGATGACAACATAGGCCAGCACCATGGCAACATTGAAAATTAAGAACTTTACGATCCACTCCAGCCAGCGCGGTAGCCTGCTTTCGAGGAACGATTTGATCACCGGATAATATCCAAAAAAGGCGGCGTACATCATCGCCGCTTCCTTATCCGCCACCACCAGAAGAGAAAGAATGCTCACCGCCGCATAGACGGACAATGCCCATTTGGGGCCAATCTCCATCACGATCAGGATCAGAAGCGCTCCCGCCAGGGCGGGCAGGGCAAAAGTCAGAAAAGGGATGATTCCCGTCAAAAACATCAATACGACCGACAGCGCCGTCAAAATCCCTCCGAAGGCGGTCTTTGAGCTTTGTTTCATCCCCGTCATAAATGGTCCCATCCTTTCGAACGCCAGGAATGCCTGGTGCGGCAAATGCGCACCCTTCGGCGCGCATGGCCGCTCAGCAGCAGGGCGTCCCGTCGGCGCCGCAGCAATCGCACAGGCAATCCGCGCACATGAGCCCCGTGCAGATATCGCAGGCGCTGCAGCCGGCCGCATTGGTCCGCGGCGCATGGTAGCCGCCCGAACGGGGATGATTCACCTGCCGGAACGCCGCCTGGTATTCCGGATTATTGGGGTCGAGCTGGCAGGCCGTGCGGTAATTTTTGGTAGCCTCCTCCAGCCAGCCGCGTTTATACTGCACGGTCCCCTTCAGAAAATACCATTCCGCCCCGCGCGCCTGTGGCGGGATGCCGTCGAGCAACGTTTCCGCGTCATCAATGCGGTTGGCATTGATTTTGGAACGGATGTCGCCCAGCGAGGATGCACCGCCCGCATAGCCGGCCGAATAGCCGCTCTGTGCAGGGCCTGACTGGCTACGGCGCATGGTGATAATCGCATCGTATGCAGCGTTTATCTCATCCATCTTTTTGGCCGCCATATCGGAAAGCGGGCTGTTTTCATAATTTTCAGACTGATACTTGCGCGCGAGCGCACGGTAAGCATCGCGCACCTGTTCGTCGGTCGCGTCCGGCGTAATATTCAAAATCTGATAAGGGTCTTTCATAAAGATGACCATACCTTTCGCAGGGCTGAAGATTGGATAAAGTGCTTCTTTAATGCCCGGTTTCCTTTGGCTGAAAAACCAGCTTCTGCGCATCGAAGAGCCCGTCTGTCAGGATATTGCGCAAAATTGCATCGAAACGCCGGACCTCTAATAAATCATAAGCGCGCACGGCCTCGGCGGCCGTCAGGAACAGGGATTCCCGCGCATTTTGCCGCGCGGCCTTTACGGATTCCAGATCCCCTTTTGCGATTTGAAAGGCGCAAACATACGGATTATAGTCTCCGCTCTCCAGATCGTCCGCCAGATCGTCCGCCGCATCGATGAGATAGACCCAGCGCCCCACACAATAGCCCAGCCGGTCGAGAACCCGCCGGGTGTCCTCCGTTTGGGCATCCATCGAAAACAGGGCAGCGAGCGCCTTTGCCGTGGGATCAGCGGCGCGGTCGATCTGGCCGCAGCCTTCTCCTTCGAGAAGAGCCTGCTCCTCCATCATGTGGGAAACAATTTCCTCAACGCGCGGATAACGCCTCTTCGCCTTATTATGCGCATGCGCGGCAAGGGGATTCAGAAGCCGGGATGCAAGGCGTTTCCAAAATCCGGCGTCCCGCAGATTATCGCGCAGCTTATAAAAGGTCATGATGACCGCCGCGGCCGCCGTAAACGAAAATGCATTTTCGCCACCGGAGCAGGTGTGGCATTTGGCGAAGGGATTGAATGGGCAGCGTGCTTTCTGAAAGCCGGGGCACTGCTCGGAAAGGGAGAGCCGCAGCAGCGCGGCAAAGGTGAAATCGTAGCTGAGTGTCATTCTGGCAAACAGGCCATAGCCGCGGCCAAGCTCCTTGCACAGGGAGCAGTAAACCGCCTTGTACTGCTCATAATCCCGCACTTTCAATTCGGGCTTATACGCTTTTACATAGCCGAACACCCGCACTCCTCCGCCTCGAAATAGTACATTTATTGTAGCCGAAGCGAGTATTGATTTCAATTAACATATTGTAAACTTTAACCGATCTCACAGCAGTGTAAATTCGCTTTTATGAAAGGCAATGATGCCCTCTTCCCGCAGCCGGCAGAGAACCGCCGACAGGGCGCTCCGATCGGCGGCAAGATAGTCTGCCATCCCCTGCCGGTCAAAGGGAACCGTAAAGCTCCGGCTGCCCTGACGGACTGATTCCTCCGCCAGATAAGAAAGCACCTTGTCCCGTAGTGTGCGCCTGGAAAGATGCGAAATCCGGCTGGTCAGAAAAATATTTTTACATGCGAGCAGATGCATCATATTGGCGATCAGGATGGTATGGAACGGGCAGGCATTCCGGCAGGGCATACACAAGCGTTCATAATCGATCCACAGCACAGTCGTATTCTGTATTGCCTGCACCGTGACGGAAACCGGTGTGCCACCGATTACAAATGCCTCCGCAAACACCTCGCCCGGCGATACCCGCGCCACCAGTGCCACGTTTCCATCATATTCCTCGCGGATCAGATGAACATATCCAGAAAGGACAACGCCAAAGCTCTTTGACCGCTCACCGGAAAGCAAAACCGTTTCCTGCCGCTGATACGTCTTTGTCTGAGCCTGCAGGCAGGAGAGCAGCTGAGGCATCGCCTGCAGCTCGATCCCCTCAAACAGCGGAACATTTTTGAGTTGATCAAAAGAATTCTCCATTTGAAAGCCCTCCGTTGTAATAACAACCGATTTTTGATTTTGATTCTACTATGATACCCTTTGTCAGGCAAGAGCAAACACGCTTGCTGAAGTTTCCAAGCACCGTTTTGCCCCTGTTCACCGATGCTACAAATTCAATATACAAACAGCTAAATCAATTGCATATGGAGGTTTTCGCTCATGATTCGAAAAATCATTACAATCGACGAAGAAAAATGCAACGGCTGCGGCCTTTGCGCGCAGGCATGCCACGAGGGCGCCATCGGCATGGTCAATGGCAAAGCGAAGCTGCTGCGCGAGGATTACTGCGATGGGCTGGGCGACTGCCTGCCCGCCTGTCCCACAGGGGCGATCTCCTTCGAGGAACGGGAAGCGCCCGCCTACGATGAGGCGGCAGTGAAGGCGGCACAGGCAAAAAGCGTGTCTGATCCCCTGCCCTGCGGCTGCCCAGGCACGCAGTCCAGACGAATCCGCCATGCCGCACCTGTGACAGAGGCGGCGCACGCGACGGATATGTTGCATGCGGAAAGCCAGCTTTCCCAGTGGCCAGTACAGATCAAGCTCGTCCCAGTGAACGCCCCGTATTTTGACGGCGCAAACCTTCTGGTAGCAGCCGACTGCACCGCTTATGCCTATGGAGATTTCCACAACCGCTTTATCCGCGGTCACATCACGCTGATCGGCTGCCCAAAGCTCGATGAAGGCGATTACACGGACAAACTGACCGCAATTCTGGCGAACAATGCGATCAAAAGCCTGACCATTATCCGCATGCAGGTCCCCTGCTGCGGCGGGATCGAGCAGGCTGCCAAGACGGCGCTGCAGCGCAGCGGGAAATTCATCCCGTGGCAGGTGAAAATCGTTTCTACGGACGGGCGCGTGCTGGACGATTGATCTAGTACCCGAAAATATCAAATATTAAGCCAATCAGTAAAGCATTCAGGCCCTTCTACCCGGTGTGTAACCGAATGGAAGGGCCTGTTCATATTGAAAATGAAAATCATCCAATCATTTGGCGCTGAACACCGGAATCAATCCCTTTGGAAAGGTTTGCCCGCGCCCTACCACGGCGCTTTGTTACTTTTTCTCCTCTCGCTCGCGGATGACAAACCGTGTCGGCGTTCCCTCCAACCCAAATACCTCGCGGATCTGATTTTCCAAATACCGCTGATAGCTGTAATGGAACAGATCCTTGCGGTTGACAAAGCAGACAAAGGTCGGCGGGCGGGTCGACGCCTGCGTCATATAGTAAATTTTTAAACGCCTGCCCTTATCGGTTGGCGGCTGTACCCGCGCCGTCGCGGCGGCAAGCACATCGTTTAAGCGCCCCGTCGAGATGCGCATAGCGTTCTGCCCGTCCACGTAATGGATGAGCTCAAACAGCCGATCCAGCCTCTGCCCCGTTTTTGCGGAGATGAAGATGATGGGTGCATAGGACATAAAGGAAAAATCCTGCATCAGCTTCCTGCGGTAGGAATCCATCGTGCGGTCATTTTTCTCAATCGCGTCCCATTTATTGACCGCGATGATGCAGGCCTTGCCCTGCTCGTGTGCAATGCCCGCAACCTTCGAATCCTGCTCGGTAAAGCCCTCCTGCGCGTCAATCATGATCACACATACGCTCGCGCGCTCCACTGCCATGCGCGCGCGCAGGACGCTGTATTTCTCAATCGCGTCGTCCACGCGGCTCTTGCGCCGCAGGCCAGCCGTATCGATAAAGACGAACTTCCCATGCTGGTTTTCGACAAGCGTATCCGTCGCGTCCCGCGTTGTGCCTGCGATATTGGAGACGATGACGCGCTCTTCGCCCGCAATGGCATTGACGAGCGAGGATTTACCCACATTGGGCTTACCGATCACAGCCACCTTGATCGTGTCGTCGTCCGCTTCCTCCTCTCGTTCGGGCGGAAGATAGGCGAGCACTGCGTCGAGCAGGTCGCCTGTCCCGTGGCCGTGCGCAGCGGAGACGGCGATCGGATCGCCGAGGCCGAGATTATAAAATTCATAAAAATCGAGCGGTGGCGCGCCGATGGAATCGCATTTATTCACGCAGAGGACGACGGGCTTGCCGCTTTTCTGCAGCATGGAGGCCACCTCCGCGTCCGTCGCCACCACGCCGGAGCGCAGATCCGTCACTAGGACGATGACGTCCGCGCTCTCGATCGCCAGCTGCGCCTGCCTGCGCATCTGGGAGAGGATCACGTCGTCCGTGCGCGGCTCAATGCCGCCCGTGTCGACGAGCAGCAGATTGTGCCCAAGCCATTCGCAGTCGCCATAAATCCGGTCGCGCGTTACGCCCGGCGTATTGTCAACAATGGAGAGGCGTTTCCCGACCAGCTTATTGAACAGCGTAGACTTGCCGACATTGGGCCGCCCCACGATCGCAACAACAGGTTTCGCCATTTCAATCAATCCTTTCTGAGCTTAGTATGCTCAGGCAATCAGGCATCCGTGCCCAGCATTGCATCCAGAAGCTGCCCGCCATCATTGGGAACGGGCACAACCGGAACATGGAGCGCCTGCTCCACGTCTGAGGGAGAAAGGTCGTCCAGAAACAAGTCTCCTTCCCGGCGCAGCATCACCGCCGGAATCAGCAGCTGCTCCCCCAGCTCTTTTCCACCCAGCTGGGCAATCAAATCCGTCCCGGTTAAAAGGCCGGCCACAGTGATCGATTCTCCAAAAAAGTCATTGCGAACCGCAGCGACCTGCACGGACAGCATCGGACATTTTTCACACAGGGCGCGGGCCAGCTCCTCGAGCAGTGGATAGGCTGCCTGCCCCGTTGCAACGGTCACTTTGCGCGGCCGCGTGGGGAAATCCGCTTCATCGAGGGCACGCAGCGCGGCATCAAATTCATCTTTTAAGAGCGCCCAGAGGCCGACGCCGTTTTCCAGTTGTGCGAAATCCTCATACGCATCCGGTGGAGGAATCTCCCGCCCCGCCTTGAGGTAAAACTCATCTGCGGCAAAGGCAAGGCGCGTCCCCTTGAAATAGAGAAAGTGGGCGGCAAAATCCTCGATCATGTCAACCACCGCCGCGGCGCTCTCCTTCGTGTAGGGCGTAAGCTCAGTCAGCCCCTCGCGATATTTCGTCATTCCCAGCGGAACGGCGGCAATGCTCTGCACCGCCGGATATAGCTTGCCCAGTTCCGTCAAGCTATATAAAAGCTCGTCCCCATCATTGATCCCAGGGCATAAAACAAGCTGGGTATTCATCTTGATCCCTGCGTCTGCAAAGCGTTTGATTATTTTCAGGGACTCGCCGGCGCACGGATTTTTCATCATCTTCACGCGCAGCTCCGGATTCATGGTATGGACGGAGATATTGACCGGGCTGATATGCATCTGGATGATGCGCTCAACCTCCCGCTCCGAGAGATTGGTCAGCGTCACATAATTGCCGAACAGAAAGGACAGGCGAGAATCGTCATCCTTGAAATAAAGGCTTTCCCGCATCCCCTTTGGCAGTTGGTCAATAAAGCAGAATACGCACTTATTCGCGCAGTGGCGCTGCCGGTCCATCAGATAGGTGTCGAACTGGAGCCCAAGGTCCGCATACTCGTCCTTTTTGATTTTGATTTCCCGGGCCTTCCCTTGCGCGTCGCGCAGGGTGAGGATGAGCTTGCGCTCCGTAGCATAAAACTGATAGTCGAGGACATCGACGATCTCGTGGCCATTGATATGCGTCAAAATCTCCCCGGCCTGCACGCCGCGGCGCGCACAGATGGAATGCGGCTCGACAGCCGCGATGGTCACGGCCATGCGCCGCACCCCTTTCCAAATGAATCACAAAAACAGGCTTGCAAATGGACAATGGCACTGCATTGCCAGATTGCCCTTTTTATGAAAAAGAAAAAAGCAGAGAAGGATACCCCTCCTCTACCTTTCTTCCCGTGTGGCCTGAAGCCCCGCTTCAAAGGGCTCTTACGCGTCCTTTTTCACGATTTCCTTGCCTTTGTAGAAGCCGCAGCTCTGGCAAATCCGGTGCGGTCTTTTATACTCACCGCAGTTCGGGCACTTTACGAGCTCCGGAGCATCCATCTTCCAGACGTTGGAGCGACGCTTATCCCTTCTTGCCTTTGAAACTCTTCTCTTTGGTACCGCCATGTCAGCACCTCCTTAACCTTGCTGTAAAGAACATTTCGTAATTATTGATCCAAAAGCTGCCGCAAAACCTCCAGACGAGGGTCAATCGGTTTTTCGCAGCTACAGGAGCCGTCATTGAGGTTTTTGCCGCACATCGGGCAAAGACCTTTGCAATCCTCCCGGCACAAAAACTTCGTCGGCAGAGATAGCAGGATATCTTCCCACACAAGCGCGGTAAGATCCAGCCGCATTCCCTCCACGATGATGAATTCACCGGTGTCTTCCTCATCGAGATGCGTGACCAGCACATGCTCAAGGGAGGTGAGCATGTCCCGCTTTGTATCCGCCGCGCAGCGGTCGCAGGGCGCCTGATAGGTGAAGGCTGCACGCAGATGCAGGGAAACAATGCCCGCACGATTGCGGATTTCTCCTTTTACCTTTACAGGAGAGACGAAGGGATGTACGCCATTCAGCTCTTCGCCTGAAAAATCAAAGGATTGATCAATCGACAGCTTCTCGCCTTCGTTTTCAAACAGGTTTTCGAGTTCAATAATCATACTCCACCTCGAATATAGCGCACGGATAATTATACCGTTCTGGAAATCGTTTGTCAAGACCTGATTCAGGTAAAATCACATGAAAACAAGATTTCAGCAATACGGCTTTTCTCCCACGCATCTTGAAAACCGCCGCCGGCTTTTGGGACCGGTGGCGGTTTCTTAATCGATAAAAGAAAAACTTACGCCTTTTTGCAAAAATCAAAAATGCGCTTGGGCAGATCTTCCTCGTCTGTGGAAATCGTAAAGACAAATTCTACCTCTGTGAGACCGGAGAGCTTATTCACCTTCTCCAGGAAGTCTGCCAGGGCCTCATAGTCGCGCCCGCAGATGCGGAACGTCGCATCGATCATAATATGGGTGATATCATGGTCGCCGGCACAAATGCCGCTCAAAAAGCCATAAAACGCATCGAAGCCTTCCACGCCGAAGTAATCCGTTGCAACCAGCCGCGCACGGTAATTGACATCATAAGTGAGCTTGGTTTCCTTTTCCACACAGACCACGTTGCCCTTGGAGCTTTCCACGGCCTCATTGACCATCTGGATGAGGCGCTTTGTCTTCCCGGAACCCTTATGCCCAATAATCAGAGATATCATTGTAATCTCCTCCTGTGTATTTAATGTCCGCCAATGGCGGCGATCAACGAAAAATCAGTGGCTTTTCAGGCGCACTTCCAGCTCGGCGCGCTGCGCTTCATAGCCCGGCTTGCCCAGAAGGGCAAACATATTCTTTTTATAGCTTTCAACGCCTGGCTGATCGAAGGGATTCACCCCGAGAAGATAGCCGGAAATAGCGCAGGCCTTCTCAAGGAAATAGATCAGATAGCCAAGCGTGTGCTCCGTCATATCCTCCGCTTCAAGGACGAGATTCGGAACGCCGCCGTCCGTATGCGCGAGGATCGTGCCTTCAAAGGCCTTGCTGTTGACAAAATCCATCGTCTTGCCGGCGAGGAAATTCAAGCCGTCAACATTCTCCGCATCCGCTTCGATGGTCAGCTCGGTACGCGGCTTCTGGAAACGGACAACCGTTTCAAATAGCGCGCGCTCCCCCTGCTGGATATACTGGCCCAAGGAATGCAGGTCGGTGGAGAAAATCGCGGAAGCCGGGAAAATGCCCTTACCGTCCTTGCCCTCGCTCTCGCCGAAAAGCTGCTTGAACCATTCGTTCATCATCTGATAAGCGGGCTCGTAGCTGACCATCATCTCAATCTTTTTTCCCTTGCGGTAAAGCAGGTTGCGCCATGCGGCATAGCGATAGCAGTCGTTTTTCATCAGATCGGATTCCATCAGCGCCTGCTGAGCGTCCCTTGCGCCCGCCATGAGGGACTCGATGTCCGTGCCGCTGACCGCGATGGGAAGCAGGCCCACAGCCGTGAGCACGGAATAACGGCCGCCGACATCGTCCGGCACGACAAAAGTCTCATAACCTGCCTGGTCGGCAAATTCCTTAAGCGTGCCGCGCGCGCGGTCGGTCGTGGCATAAATGCGCTTTGCAGCGCCTTCTTTGCCGTATTTTTTCTCAAGCAACTCGCGGAATACGCGGAATGCAACCGCAGGCTCCGTGGTCGTGCCGGATTTGGAAATGACGTTGACGGAAACATCCTTGCCCTCACACAGCGCAAGCAGTTCGCTCAATGCGGTGGAGCTGATGCTGTTGCCAGTAAAATAGATATCCGGCGTGTCTTTTGCCAGTAGGTTGTAATTCGGGGATTTGATGAATTCCAGCACGGCGCGCGCGCCGAGATAGGAGCCGCCGATGCCGATGACGATCAGCACGTCGCTGTTCTCCCGAATGCGCTTCGCAGCGGCCTGAATGCGCCCGAATTCCTCCTTATCGTAATCGGTGGGAAGCGTCAGCCAACCTAAAAAGTCGTTACCAGCGCCCGTACCGCTGTGCAGCTTCTCCTGTGCGGCCTGTACCTCGGCCGCCATCGCAGCCAATTCCCCTGGCTGTGCAAAAGACTGCGCATAACTGTCGTTCAAACGGATACTCATTACAAATTGCCCCTTACTTTGGCCCCCACATCTTGTGGTGCTTTTCACATTTTCTTTAGTATCATTCTACATGATTGACCGTATTATTGCAAGTCCATCCGAAACTTTTCAAAATAAATTCACAGCTTTTTTTAGAGCGCGTTTTTCAGGCTGCCATCGCACGCAGCAGGCGCAGAAACGCCTGCCCGAAGGTGAGCCTGCCTATCGCTTCGGCTGCGGTCAGATTGAATTTGCCGAGCTCCTCATCTCCAAGCTTGAGCGTAACGGTACCGAGCACCTGTCCCTTCTCGACCGGCGCCTCCACATTCGCGGCCAGCTCCACCTTCTGCGTGATTTCCGCTTCCTTCCCCTTCGGAATCAGAACCGGCTGCGCGGCGGGGACGACGGGCTTGACGGTATTCTGCAGGCCGTGCAGGATCGTGACGTCCGCGATGGCGGAAGTGTCCACCTTGGGCGTGACGACCGCCCAATTTGCAAAGCCCCAGTTGAGCATGGCCTTCGCCGCCTCAAAGCGCAGCGCGCCCGTATCGCTGCCGAGCACGACGGCGATCAGGTGCGTTCCATCGCGCTTAGCAGTAGCGGAAAGGCAGTGGCCGGCCTTGCTGGTCGTACCGGTTTTCAGACCTGTTGTCCCCTTGAAAAAGCGCACCAGCTTATTGGTATTGACCAGCTCTGTTTTGCCGTCGCGCAGGCTGTCCATCCAGATCGTCGTATAATTCTGGATACGCTCGTGCTTTAAGAGCTCCGCGCTCATCAGGGCGATGTCGTAGGCGGAGCTCACATGGTTCTGGGCGGAGTCGTCGAGGCCCGTGCAGTTTTCAAAATTTGTGTCCTTCATCCCGAGCTGGGCTGCGCGTTCATTGCACATGGATACAAATACCTCTTCACTGCCCGCCAGAAGCTCTGCAAGCGCCACACAGGCGTCGTTCGCAGAGCCCACGGCGGTCGCCTTCAAAAGCTCGTCGACCGTCATCGTCTCCCCTTCCTTGAGCCAAATTTGCGAACCGCCCTTGCCCGCCGCCGCAGCACTGGTGGTCACCTTGTCTGTCAGGGCAATTTTCCCCGCGTCGAGCGCCTCCATCACGAGCAGAAGCGTCATGATTTTCGTAACGCTCGCAGGCGGCAGTTTTTCATGCTCATGATAGGCCATGAGCACTTTTTTCGTGGAGGCGTCCATGAGGACGGCAGCCTTCGCATTGATGGATACAGGGAGATTGCCGTCCTTGACCATCTGCGGGTCCTTAGGGACGGCGTCCTGCGGCTGCGCCGCCGCGAGGAGCTCCTCTTCCGATACGACGCGCTGCGGGATTTCGACCGGCGTTTCGGCGGCAAAGGCCGGAATGGACAGGGAAAAAAGAAGGAGCATTGTCATCAGCAGGGTAAACATTCTGTTTGGTTTCATCCGGATACCATTCCTTTCTTACAGTGAGCTGCGGGATATGCGGTTTCGTCAAATCTGAGATTAGGCGCCTTTCATCCAACGTGCGGCTCTCCCTCAAAATACTCTGTTCCAAATCTATGCGCCGGAAAGGTTGGTTACGACACATCATTCCGTCCTGTAGAGATGCGATTCAATCATAAAAACAGCAGGGGCTGACGGAAGGCCAAGGCAGCATAGCGCTTTGCTCATTGCGTGGCTCGTGAGGGGATTTT
>ERZ781272.549-NODE-549-length-22805-cov-35.942286_pt1 | contig 22805 bp, 21 predicted proteins | sample MGYA00375850_ERZ781272 | MGnify/ENA primary metagenome ERZ781272 (study PRJEB29790, sample SAMN06051246) | human gut metagenome | host: Homo sapiens | place: USA: Cincinnati, Ohio | collected 2013-06-21 | study: EMG produced TPA metagenomics assembly of the Gut...
CCTCTTGCGTGGCTCGTGAGGGAATTTCCTCGCGCAGCGGGGAAACGAAAAGGCTGACGTCAGCTTGATACCATGCTCGACGGCATAAGCGAAAAGGACTTGAAGATTATGACGGCTACCGCAAAAGGGATTGAGGAAGCCAACAACGAAACAACGGGGGAATGAAGATTCCCTCGTTTTCTCATACATAGAAGCTCTGTGAATCCTTTTGATTGATGTGGGAGCAATGGCCCTTTGCTTTGTTACTCAGCCCCCCATGCACCGCTCCACAAAAATTTTTACTCCCATCCCGATGAGCAGCACTCCACCGACAATCCCGGCTTTCCCCTTGAACGCCACGCCGAACCGGCACCCGATATATACGCCCGGAAAGCACAGCAGAAAGGTGATCAGGCCGATTATCCCCGCGTCCAGCAGGAGAAGGGAAAAGCGGTCGACGTCCGCGCAGGAAAACGATACACCCACCGCCAGCGCGTCGATACTCGTCGCCACTGCGAGCGCGAGCAGGGTGCGCAGGCTGACCTCGCCCGTACCGGAGAGCGTTGGATACACGCGGCCGGAATTTGCGTTTTCCTTTATCGTATCGAGGATCATCTTGATTCCGATCGCCGCGAGCAGGAGCATGGCAATCCAATGGTCGACCGTCCGGATTTTTTCGCTGAACCGGATGCCTGCAAGCCAGCCGATGACCGGCATCAGCGCCTGAAAGAAAGCAAAACTCAGCGAAAGCTTCAGCGCATACCGCACGCGTACGCGCCGGACGGCAAGGCCGCTCGTGACGGACACGGCGAATGCATCCATGGCCAGCCCAAGCCCGATGACGATGATGTTTAAAGGTCCCATGTTCATCTCTCCAATATACCGCTGTTTAGAAAGGGCTCCAAATTCTGTAGGAATCAAATAATAATCTGTGAATTTCTATTTCCTTTCTTGTGGGAAGCCCGTAACTGTGCTATAATATTCAAAATATGCGCTTAGGCTCCGAAGGGGTATTTAGAGGGAAAAGGTGTCGGTCGGCTGCCTTAAGAAGCGCAAAATCAGATTTGACTGAGAAGTGAGAGCATGCTATGTATCAGAATACGCCTTTTTACGACATCCGCCCGATCAGAGATTTTCGCGACATGCTTTCCCAGAGCGCAAAGCTGTTTGCGGACCGGCCTGCCTTTAAATTGAAGAATGACGCGGGCGAGTATTACGATGTCCTCTATCCGGATTTCCAGGCCGACGTATACGCGCTGGGGACGAAGCTGATCGATCTGGGACTGCAGGGAGAGAAAATTGCCGTTATTGGGCATAATTGCTATGAGTGGTGCGCCTCCTATTTGGCGGTTACCTGCGGCACAGGCATCGTCGTCCCAATTGACAAGGAGCTGCCTGCCTGCGACATTGAAAACATCCTGCACGTCTCCGGCGCGGCCGCGATCCTATTTGATGAAAAAGCAGCGCAAAAGGTGCTTGAAAACCGTGCATCCCTGCCGGCGGATTTCAGGATGATTTCTTTTGGAGAAGGGGATGCAGCGCAGGGAATCCTATCGCTGCATGAGCTGCTTGAGCAGGGCCATGCACTTTTAAAACAGGGTGATACGCGCCTGAAAGACGCGCCAATTGATGCGGAGGGCCTTGGCTCGCTCCTTTTTACCTCCGGTACGACCGGGATGGCTAAGGGCGTTATGCTCAGCCAGCGGAATATCTGTGAGGATATCATGTCGCTCAGCGGCGTGGTGAAGATTCATCCCACAGACCAGCTGCTTTCGATTTTGCCGCTGCATCATACTTATGAATGTTCGCTCGGATTTATCATGATTCTTTATTCCGGCGCATGTATTGCGTTCTGCGAGGGGTTGCGCTACATCGTCAAGAATATGCAGGAAATCGAGCCAACGATCTTCGTCACAGTTCCTCTCATGCTCGAAAAGATGCACAACCGCATTTTAAAGACCGCTGCAAAGAAAAAGGGCGGCAAGCTAATGCTCGGCATCGGCAAGGCGCTCTCTAATGCGACCAGCGCATTGGGTGTGGATATCAATGATAAGATCTTCGGCGAGATCCAGCGCAATTTCGGCGGTCGGCTCCGCCTGATCATCACGGGTGCGGCGGCCATCAGCCCGGAGGTTGTCAGGGATTTCAAAACCTTCGGCATTCCCGTCTATCTTGGCTACGGCCTGACGGAGTGCTCGCCGCTCGTCATCGGCAATAACGACCGTGTTGAGCTGCCGGATTCCGTCGGTGTGCCACTGCCCGGCGTGGAGGCGAAGATCATCAATCCGGATTTCTCCGGCGTGGGTGAAATCTGCGTAAAGGGCCCGATGGTCATGCTCGGCTATTACAACGCCCCCGAGGCCACGGCGGATGTCATCGACGGGGATGGCTTTTTCCACACTGGCGACCTCGGCACCGTGGATGAAAACGGTTATTACCGGATCACGGGCCGGATTAAAAACGTGATCGTAACGAAAAACGGCAAAAACATTTATCCCGAAGAGGTGGAATATTACCTCAATAAAAATCCGCTTGTGGCAGAGTCTATCGTCGTCGGCGAGGATGAGGACGATGAAACGATGGTAACGGCAAAGGTCTTCCCGAATGTCGATGCAATTCGGGAGAAGCTCAAGCAAACGTCTGTGTCCAAGGAGGAGATCGTCAAAGCGCTCTCCAGCGTGGTCAAGGAGGTCAATAAAAAGCTGCCCTCCTATAAAAACATTAAAAAGCTCGTTGTCCGTGAGAATGAATTTGTCAAGACGACAACGCAGAAGATCAAACGGTTTGCGGAAGAAGAAAAAAAGGAGAAACAGAAAGAGACGGAAAAGAAAGAAAAGGACGTATAACCATATGAAATGCGCCGCTGTGGAATTCCCACAGCGGTATATTTTTTGTTACAATGCTTAGCCCGTTCGGCTTTGTTTGAGCTTTTGCACGATGGATTTTTCCTCAACCGCATTATACTGCACCTCCCACTCCTCGTCCCCGAAAAAGCAGGCGTTCGCCACCTCCTTCAGGTCGGCAAAGCTGTGTACCCGCTCCCGGACGAGCGTGCATTTTTCTGAAAGGCTGATCGGGTTACAGTCGAGCAGCTGCTCTTCTGTTTGTTTTTGCAGCGCCTGCTCCGGCTCAATGTGGATGGAGGAAAAATCCATTTTAAGACTTCCTCGAAAATTTTATAATAAGCCCTTAACTTTTGAGATGAAATATGGTACGATATAAATGGGATATTATAAATATTTTTATATAAACAGATAAAATAAATTTATTATCGCCTTGGCACTGGTTTGTGTCAAGGATTTTTCACAATCGTTGTATATATCGGAACCTTTTAAGAGCCTCCCGCGCCTTTCACAGGCTGGGAGGCTCTTGTTTCGCTTTATCCTGTTTTCTTGTTACCGCGATGCAGGCGCAGTACACGTCCTTCGCTCCCGCGAACTTCAGCATTTTGGCACATTCGTCCAGCGTTGCGCCGGTTGTCTTCACATCGTCGCACAGCAACACAGTTTTTCCTTCCACTGCCTCCGGACAGGGGACCTCGAACACGCCGAACACATTGCCCTTGCGCTCAGCCCCCTTGAGCTCATGCTGTGCAGGGGTATCAATGCTTTTACACAGTGCATGGCAGTCGGCGGGAACACCCAGCAAGGCAGAAAGCTCCCGGGCGAGCAGAGCGCTCTGGTTATAACCGCGCTCCTTTTCTTTGGCAGGCAGCATGGGGACGCAGACGATCAGGTCAAAGGAGATGCCGGGCATGTTTTCCCGCACGCTTTTTGCCATCTCCCGTGCAAAAAAGATGGCAGACTGCGGCCTGTCGCGGAATTTAAAGCGATGGATGCCCTCCCGGACAGCTTCTTCATAGTAAAACGGCGCCGTGATCTCTTGATACGCCGTTTTTGGATGCTTGCGCCCACAGTCCTGCAAGCTGTACCCGCAGAGCAGACAGACAGGCGCTTCAATGCGGACGATGCGTTTTTCACACGCTTCGCAGAGCGTTTCCCCAGCCGGAAGGACCTCCCCGCAGCAAACACAGCGGGGAGGGTAGAGGATGGAGAGCAGCCGGTCAAGCCATTCTTTCCGTTTCATCAGTAAAAACAATCCTTTTGAATAGGAAGTTTAAAAATTGAGCTCCTCAAATTTCCTCTTCCGTCAAAAAAGCGCGCAGGGCGGAAAAGCGTCGCGCCTTTTTATCATTGTCCACCATGCGCCGTACCACGTTGCTGCTTCCCACGAGAATCATCTTGGACTTTGCACGGGTGACGGCTGTGTAGAGCAGGTTCCGGTAGCTCAATTGTGGCACAACATTTAAAACGGGCATGACGACCGCCTCGAATTCGCTGCCCTGGCTTTTGTGCACCGTCACGGCGTAGGCAAGCTCCAGCTCTGCCGCCGATTCAAAGGAATACATTGCCGTGCGGTCATCGAAGAGCACGTAGAGTGTGGAGCTTGCATGCTCGATCCGGTCCAAAATCCCTACGTCGCCGTTGAAAACACCCGTCCCGTTTTCCCCGCCTCGCGTCCAGGGGAGGTCGTAATTGTTTTTGGTCTGCATCACCTTGTCGCCGCTGCGCAGGATGCGCCCGTTGATCGTGATCTCCTGCTTTTTCTTTTCCGGCGGGTTGAGAACGCTCTGCAGCACGCGATTGAGGTTGACCGTGCCGAGGTCGCCCTTGCGTGATGGGCAGAGCACCTGGATATCCGAGATAGGGGAGTATCCATAGGCCTTGGGCAGCCGGGAGGCACACAGCTCCGTTATGGTCCGTTGGGCGAGATACGGCGCGGGACGGTTCATAAAGAAGAAGTCCGCGTCGTTGCGGTCGAGCACCGGCATTTCGCCGCGCACGATACAGTGCGCGTTGGTTACAATCAGGCTCTCCATCGCCTGGCGGAACACCTCTGTCAGCTGGACCGTCGGCAGCAGGCCGGATTGGATCAGATCCTGTAATACGTTTCCCGCGCCCACAGGCGGGAGCTGGTCGCTGTCTCCCACCATGATCAGACGGCAGCCGAGCGGCAGGGCCTCCAGCAGGCTTGAAAAGAGATTGATATCCACCATGGAGAGCTCGTCCACGATCACCGCGTCCGCCTCCAGCGGGTTGCGTGCGTCGCGCGCGAAAACGGGGCGGTCGTTTTCCGTCCATTCGACCTCCAACAGGCGGTGGATCGTCTTCGCCTCCTTCCCCGTCAGCTCGGACATGCGTTTTGCCGCGCGGCCGGTCGGCGCGGCAAGGGCTACGTCCAGCCCGTCGCGCTCAAAGAGTGTTAAAATGCCCTTGAGCGTGGTCGTTTTGCCGGTGCCGGGGCCGCCGGTCAGAATGAGCAGCCCCTTCTGGATGGCTGTTATGATGGCGAGGCGTTGTTTCTCTTCATATTGAATGCCGTTTTCCTTTTCAATTCGTTCAATGTCCTTTTCCAGCGTCGGCTTTCCGGCCGGTGGGAAGCGCAGCATGATTTTGATACGCTCTGCCGCGCTTTTTTCCGCGCTGTAGATGCTGGGTAGAAAGATGAATTCCCGGCCTCCGATCTTCTTTGCAACGAGCTGACGGTCTTCCAACAGCCCGTCAAGCGCGATTTCGATGGTGTCCGTATCTGTATCCAGCAGGTCACGTGAGGGCGCCAACAGCTTTTCGCGCGGAATGCAGGTGTGGCCGTTGTGCAGGTTGTGGCGCAGCACGTAGATCACGCCCGCACGTACCCGGTGGATCTCATCCGGGCGGTTGGGCATTGACTGGGCGATGGCGTCCGCCCGCTCAAAGCCCATATGGATCTCTTCGCTGCAGAGAATATACGGGTTTTCATGAATACGGTCGATGGCGGAGGCGCCGAATTTCCGGAAGGCTGCCAGGCATTCTGCAGGCGTCATGCCGATGGCTTCTAGAGCAATCATCACCTCGCGCACGGCAAACTGCTTTTTGAATTCCGCGCAGATTTTATGCGCCTTTTCCCGGGAAATGCCTTTGATTGTGGCAAGCCGTTCCGGCTCGTTTTCGAGGACGTCAAAGGTCCGATCGCCGAAGGCCTCGACGATCTTTTCCGCCGTGGCGGCACGGATGCCCTTGACCGCGCCGGAAGAGAGATATTTCAAAAGCTGCCCCGCTGTGGAAGGGAGGCTGCGCTCGCACAGCTCCGCGCGGAACTGGCGGCCAAAAGATGCATGCACGTCCCAGTGCCCCATCAGGCGCAGCTCTTCCCCGGCAGACAGAGCCGGGAGGACACCCACCACCGTGACCAGTTCCCCGTCGCTGTTCAGGTCCAGCACGGTAAAGCCGGTATCCGGGCGGTAGAACGTGACGTCCTCCACACTGCCGCGCAATTCAATTTGTTCCTGTTCGTCCATAGCCATGACCATTCTTTCTTTATTGTAAAACTAAGTAGTATTATACTTCGATTCAATGCCGGATGCAAACATTCGTTTTTTACACCGAATGGGTTTGTGATTTGGACAAGGATATGCTAAAATAAAGAAAAACGATTTGTTCAGAATGAAAAACAAAGGAGGGATTGGATGCAGTATCAGGAAGCAGTCGACTATGTACATTCCCTGCTCCGGTTCGGTGTAAGGCCGGGATTGGAACGCATGCGCGCGATGATGGCGGAGCTTGGCAACCCGCAGGACCGCCTGAAATTTGCCCATGTTGCGGGCACAAACGGCAAGGGCTCCACCTGCACGATGCTTGCGGGAATCCTGCAGGCCTCCGGCTATAAAACTGGATTATTTACTTCTCCCTATGTCATCGAATTCCGGGAGCGGATGCAGGTAAACGGCGAGATGATCCCGCACGAGTCATTCGCCGCCGTCATTGAGCAGATCAAGCCTGTGGCGGATATGCTTGCCAAACGGGACATGCAGCCCACGGAGTTTGAGGTGATTACCGCCGCCGCCTTCCTCTATTTTGCGCAGGAGGGCTGCGATGTCGTGGTGCTGGAAGTAGGCCTCGGCGGGAGGCTCGATTCCACCAATATCATCAAAACGCCTTTGGTGAGCGTGATCACCTCCGTTTCGATGGATCATATGAACGTGCTCGGCAATACCATTGAGGAGATCGCGGCGGAAAAATGCGGGATCATTAAGCGCGGCGGGATCACCGTCACCTATCCGGAGCAGGACCGGCGCGTGTTCAACATCCTATACCATACGGCGATTTTGCAGAGCAACGTATTGATTACACAGAATATGGGGGATATCCATATTGAGGCGGAAAAGATCACCGGCACGGATATCGTCTATAACGGCCTGCATATTCATATCCCGCTCATCGGCGCGCATCAGGTGGGCAACTGCATGACCGCCGTCCTGGCGTCGGAGGCCCTGCGCTCGCGCGGCCTGCGCAGGATTACGGGTAAAACGATTATAAACGGAATTGCCGGCGTGCGGATACCGGCGCGGCTAGAGATTTTTCAGACGCAGCCGCTCGTGCTGCTCGACGGCGGGCACAATGCGGATGGAATCCGGCGGCTGGCACAGGCTGTGCGCCGATTCCTTTCCGGCAGGCGGATCGTCGCGGTGCTCGGCATGATGGCGGATAAAGCCTACGATGTGGCCGCGCGGGAAATCGCACCCTTGTGCGAAAAGATCATCACGACCACACCGTCGAACCCGCGCGCGATGCCCGCCCAACGGCTCGCCAGGGCAATGGAGCCTTATTGCAGGGATGTCTGGGCGGTGGAAAAGCCGGAGGAAGCGTTTTTGCAGGCGCTCAGAGAGGCGCAGCCGGAGGACGCGGTGCTCGTTTGCGGCTCATTCTATCTTGTGTCGGATGTGCGAAAAGCCGTAATTCGTTTTTCCGCATGATTTTTTGCGGCGTTTGCCAGCGTTCAACAAAATATGCACCAGAAATCCTTTATCCTGATCGGGTAAGGGATTTTTTATTTTTCATGAATCATTCAAATCCGGACAGGCAATACTAAGAGGAACGGGAGGAATCAGACGTGGCAATTCGATTGGAGTTTGCCCCTGGCCGCGTGACCGCGTTTTTGGAAGGGGAGATCGACCACCACAATGCCGCCGCCCTGCGCGAATGCATCGACGAGGCAGTCGAGCAGCACAGGCCGGAAACCCTGTGCATTGATTTCGGTGGCGTCAGCTTTATGGACAGCTCCGGTGTGGGGCTCGTGATGGGCCGCATCGGCGTGATGCGCGTGCTGGGGGGAAAGGTAGAGGTGGTAAACCTCACTCCGCAGTCCTATAAGGTGATGCAGCTGGCAAGCCTCGATAAGCTCGCGGTGATCCGTCAGAAGGAGGACGTCAAACATGAAGGCGAATAATACTGTAAAACTGGAAGTGGAAAGCCGGTCCGTCAATGAGAGCTTTGCGCGCGTTGTCGTTTCTGCCTTTGCAGCGCAGCTCGACCCGACCATCGAGGAGGTGAACGATATCAAAACGGCGGTCAGCGAGGCCGTGACTAACTGCATCGTGCATGCCTATGAAAACAAGGTCGGCAGGATTTACATAACCGTTTCCCTGTATGACGATGGTCTTGTCAAAATCAAGATCCGGGATAAGGGCCGCGGGATCGAGGATGTGAAAAAAGCGATGGAACCGCTGTATACGACTGCTGCCGGCGAGCGGGCCGGCCTCGGCTTCGCCGTGATGGAAAGCTTTATGGATAAGGTCAAGGTACATTCTAAGGTGGGGCATGGCACGAGCGTGATTTTAGAGAAACGCATCGCAGGCCGCGATGCGAACCGTGGTTGAGCAGGCGGCCACGCGTGAGAGCCTGATTTCAGACAATCTGGGGCTCGTCCATTCCTGCGCAAACCGCTTCCGCGGCCGCGGCGTGGAATATGACGACCTCTTTCAGGCTGGCTGCGTGGGCCTGATTAAAGCGGCGGATGGCTTCGATCCTTCGCGCGGCTTCGCTTTCTCCACCTATGCCGTGCCGGTGATTCTGGGGGAAATCCGCCGGATTTTTCGCGATGGCGGGACGGTGAAGGTTGGCAGGGCAATGAAGGAGAAGTCCCGCAACGCCCTGCGGGAAAAGGAACGCCTGACCGCTGAGCGCGGGCAGGAGCCGACCATCGGAGAGCTTGCGGAGCACTTGGGGATGGATATCGCGGAGACGGCGCAGGTGCTGACCGCCTCCATGCCCCCCGTCTCCCTGACGGCGGACGAAGAAAATGGTTCCGGGCAGATCGACATCCCTGTCGCGCCGCCGGAGGATATGATTTCCGATACGGTCGCACTGGAGCAGATTATGGACAGGCTGCCCGAACGGGATAAACAGCTCATCGAGCTGCGCTATTTCAAAGGGCTGACGCAGACCGTGACCGCCGAGCACCTGGGTATGTCGCAGGTGCAAGTCTCCCGGCGGGAAAAAGCGATCCTATTGCAAATGCGCCGCTATCTGACGGGATAGCGGCGTCGGCTTTTTGAAAAAGGTAGCAGTTTCCGCAAAAGCGGCCAAAGATGTGCATCAGTAAGGGATTGATTCAATTGTTTGATATCATCCCTAGCAGTATTTCTCAATTACAATATGCAGCCTGCCCTTCTTACTTGTCCCGCCGACCTCTGCCAGCCGGACCTTGCCCTTCGAGCGGAATACGATCCGGTCGCCCTCCCTGACGGGGGCGGCCGTTTTTTCGCAGGGGAGGGAGTTTACGAAAATCAGCCCCTTCTGGACTGCCGCTACGGCCGCCGCCCTGCTGACGGAGAATGCGGCGGATACCACGTTGTCGAGCCGTAAGGACGCGACCACGCAGGGGATAAGCTCGCGTTTTTCCTCCACGCTGCGCAGCTCCTTCACCGGGACGAACGCACCGTCGAGCCGGGCGCGGCCCGCCTGTGTGAGGTTGTCTTTGAGATAGGGCGCAACACTTTTGAGCAGGACGATGTCGCAGCCGTTTTCATTTACCAGAAGATCGCCCACCATTTCCCGCTTGATGCCGAGCCCCATCAGTGCGCCCAGATAGTCGCGATGGGTGAGCGTGTGAAACGGGTCTTTTTTCACGCGCAGGACAGTCAGAGGATTGTCCTCCTCGTTTTCCGAGAGCCAGGAAAGCCGGCCTTTTTCGGTGGGCAGGGAGAGATAATCCGGGAAAAACACGGCGATCACACGCTCCGCTTCCCCGTATCCGCCATAAAAGCAAACCTGCAGCCCACGGCGTTTCTCGCAGTACGCCCGCGCCAGCGAGCCCTGCCGCAGATCGAGAAAAGCGGAGTGCGTCAGCATCGCATATCGTTCGCACTGGTCGATTTTATCCTCAATCCCCGCTAGAAGTAAATCGTCTTCCTCCATGTTTTTTCCGCCCTTTCTGCGCCTGTGTTCTCGGTCTATTCTACCGCATATCATGCAGGGTTCGCAAGGCCTTCGCATGGAAACCGATCTCCCGGCTACAAAAAAGCGGAGGACGAAACCCGCTGCTCTTTCTCACTTCCTCTTTACTTCTAAGATTTAGAGTGCTAAAATAGAAAAGTATCAATGAACCGCAGGAGGTATCATTTTGAATAACAAACTCAAGGACGATAACGTCGATTTTCTATTTCAGGCGATTCTGGCGCTCGAAACGATGGAGGAGTGCTACGACTTTTTTGAGGACCTTTGCACGGTGACGGAGCTGAAAGCAATTTCGCAGCGCATTGTGGTTGCCCATATGCTCAGCCAAAAGCGTGTTTACAGCGATATTGTGCGCGAGACAGGCGCGAGCACCGCGACAATCAGCCGCGTCAACCGTTCCCTGAATTACGGCTGCGACGGCTATGAGAAAATTTTTGCCCGGATCGATCAGGCGAATTCGGAAAAGGATGCTCAGAAATGAGCGGCTATGCGGATTTCGCATCCTTTTACGATCGGCTGACGGGAGATGTCGGATATCCGCAGCGGGCAGGCTATCTCTCCGGCTTGCTTGCGGAAAACGGTGTTGAGAAGGGGACAGTTCTCGATCTCGCCTGCGGGACGGGAAGCCTGACGCTGGAGCTTGCAAGGCGTGGCTATGAAATGATCGGTGTGGATGCGAGCCCCGATATGCTCTGCGTAGCGCGGGAAAAATGCATGCAGGCTGGAGCGGACGTGCTCTTTCTCTGCCAGGCGATGGAAGCGCTCGACCTTTACGGCACGGTAAACGCCGCCGTCTGTACGCTCGACAGTCTGAATCATATCACAGAGCCGGACACGCTGCGGGAGGTTTTTCGGCGCGTGTCTCTTTTCCTCGAGCCGGGAGGGCTGTTCATTTTCGATGTCAATACGCCTTATAAGCACCGGGAGATTTTAGGGGACAATACCTTCGTATATGATCTCGAGGGGCTCTACTGCGTCTGGCAGAATGCCTACGACGCGCAGGACGATACCGTGGACATCCTACTCGATTTTTTTGAGGAGCAGGCGAATGGTTCCTATACCCGCTATGGGGAGCAGTTTACAGAGCGCGCTTACAGCCATGAAACGTTGTGCGCCCTTTTGGGGGATGTGGGGCTTTCGCTGATCGGCTGCTATGAGGAAATGATGCGCACACCGCCGCAAAAGGACACGCAGCGCGCGGTGTATCTGGTAAAAAAAGAAAGGATTCAAGGATAGATGGGGAAACTGGTTCGTTGTATTTCAGAGGATGGGACGCTCACCGTCATGGCGCTCGACAGCACGGATATCGTAGCGCAGGCCGAGCGCATCCATCAGACCTCCGCCGTCACGTCGGCGGCTTTAGGGCGGTTGCTGACGGCGGCCTCCATGATGGGCGATCAGCTCAAGGGCGCGGATAACAGCATTACCCTGCGCTTAAATGGCGGTGGTCCCGCCGGGACGGTGCTCGCCGTTGCAGACAGCAGGGGCAACGCGCGCGGCTATGTCGGCACGCCGGTCGTCGAGCTACCGCTCAATGAGAAGGGCAAGCTGGATGTCGCAGGCGCTGTCGGCACGGACGGCACGCTGACTGTGATCAAGGATTTAGGGCTGAAGGAGCCTTATGTGGGCCAGATTCCACTGGTATCCGGCGAGATCGCGGAGGATATCACGCAGTATTTCGCCGCCAGCGAGCAGGTGCCGACCGTGTGCGCTCTGGGCGTGCTGGTGAACCCCGATCTGACCATCCGCAAGGCGGGGGGCTTCCTCATCCAGCTCCTGCCCACGGCGGATGACGCGGTCATCGATGCGGTGGAGCGGTGCGTGGAAAAGGTGCCGCCAGTGACGAAGCTGCTGGAAGACGGTCTTGTCCCGGAGGAAATCTGCCGGGCAGTGCTGCCGGAATTCTCGCTGGAGGTGCTCGACGAGGAGCAGCCGGTTTACCGCTGCAATTGCAGCCGGGAGCGTGTTTTGCGCGCGCTGGCGGCAACTGGGCGGGAGTCCCTTGAGGAGCTTTCGCAGGATCCGATCACGGAGGTCTGCTGCCAGTTCTGCGATCGAAAATATCAGATTGAAAGCGCTGAGCTCAAAGCGCTGCTGCAGGAATCGCGCTGAAAGAGTGTAGATACGTGCGCTTGCGTGCAGACTTGCTGTGCAGAAAAATTACAGATTTTTTTGGAAAAAGTTTGCGCCGGGTGGTTGACATCCACTTCGATTTGTAGTATATTATAACACGTCGCCGCCACACTGAACGGTTCGCGGCGCAGGCAACGGGAGCATAGCTCAGCTGGGAGAGCACCTGCCTTACAAGCAGGGGGTCACAGGTTCGAGCCCTGTTGTTCCCACCAAAAAATGGCCCGGTAGTTCAGCTGGTTAGAACGCTAGCCTGTCACGCTAGAGGTCGACGGTTCGAGCCCGTTCCGGGTCGCCATTTTTTGCCTCTGTAGCTCAGTCGGTAGAGCAGAGGACTGAAAATCCTCGTGTCACTGGTTCGATTCCGGTCGGAGGCACCAGTTTTTGCGGATGTAGCTCATCTGGTAGAGCGCCACCTTGCCAAGGTGGAGGTAGCGAGTTCGAGCCTCGTCATCCGCTCCAAGGACGCTTAAAAGGTAGCAATACGATTAAGCGTCCTTTTTCAAAATGGCGTCATAGCCAAGTGGTAAGGCAAGGGTCTGCAAAACCCTGATTCCCCAGTTCAAATCTGGGTGGCGCCTCCAGGACTTGAGCCCCTAAACAACGTATCTATGTTGTTTAGGGGCTTTCTTTTGTTTTGGATTTTGAGGCGCTTATTTTGCCCCAATATTATTAAATACCGCCTTTTCACAATGAATTCCAAGTTTGTTTACTATTGTAATATTGCGTAGACAATTTTGGACTGTCAATATGAGGGATACCCGGTTACGGATTGCTTTGGCGGCAGTAGATTGCCGCCAATTTTTGTAAAACCGCACCAGATGACGGCCTCGATGTTGCGCCGGCTTAACTGGTTTGGCCTCTAAAAGGACCGCATTTTACAGAACAAAACGAAGTCTTACCGTTCTTCGTAAATCTGCTGGCTGCCGCTAATGGCCTGTTCGAGATACGTGTCGATCCAGTGCGCCGCGGCCTGCGCATCGCGGGCGCACAGATGGGTGTACAGTGTTTCAGTGTTGTGGTACAAAGCGCCAATGCCATACAGCCGGCAAAACCGTACCCACAGAGTGATGACCGGAGCTTTGAATGAATAGTATATCAGCGGCAGGATGCTGTTGCCGCCGACGAACGCCAGCTCATGCTGGAATGTAAAGGCCGTCTCGGCCGCCTGCGCAGCGTTCTGCTCAGCTTCCAGCTGTGCCACGATGTCGCCCAAATGCTCCATCGCTTCGCGGGAAGCGTACGCAATGGCGCGCTCTGCCGCCAGATGTTCAAGCGCTCGGCGTACCTCTAAAATAGAACGGATCTCGTCTTTCCCCAGCACACCGCCCTGATACTCCATAATGGCGATGAGCGTGCTCAGGTTGCCCTTGCGGCGATAATCGGCCACGCAGGTGCCCTGGCGGGGGCGTACCTCCAGAAAGCCCTGCTGGCTGAGCTCCGCCAGGCCGCCGTTTATGACGGCGCGGCTGACCTGCATTTGCCGCGCTAGCTCACGTTCCGGGGGCAGCTGGGTGCCCATGGGTAACTCGCCCGACAGGATCATGCCCTGAAGCTGCTGCACAAAAAGATCCTTCAGGCTCGGGGCGGACAGTTTTGAAAATTCTATAGCAAACACCTCGTTTCTGGATGTGGTTATACCAAATACCACAAGAAGATTCTATCATATCTGTTTCCAGTTCGCAAGTAAATTTATCAAAATAACGATAATAAAAGGATGCTTTGTCTCTTGACGCTGGCATTTGAGAGTGTTAAGCTATTAACGAAGATTGGTATGACCAACATGCCACCAAAGGAGTGAGAGCAGTGGACGAGGTAAAGATTTTGCAGATTAAGCAGAGTGTATTTGCCAGCAATGACCAGCAGGCGGCACTTTTGCGCGGTGAGCTCAAGGAGAAGGGCATTTTTTTGCTCAACCTGATGTCCTCGCCCGGTTCGGGCAAGACGACCACCCTCGCGCGTACCATCGAGGCGCTGAAGGATGAAATGAAGATCGGCGTGATGGAGGCCGACATCGATTCGGATGTAGACGCCCGCGCCATCGCAGCAATGGGGGTGAAGGCCATTCAGCTGCATACGGGCGGTATGTGCCATCTGGACGCCGACATGACCCGGCAGGGCCTGGAGGGTCTGGAGACCGGCGATGTGGAGCTCGCGATTCTGGAAAACGTGGGCAATCTGGTGTGCCCAGCTGAGTTTGACACCGGTGCGGTAAAAAACGCGATGATTCTTTCGGTGCCGGAAGGGGATGACAAGCCACTGAAATACCCGCTGATGTTTTCTGTGAGCGACGTGGTGCTCATCAACAAGATCGACGTGCTGCCCTATTTCGACTTTGACCTCGAAAAATGCAGGGAGTATATCCACATGCGCAATCCGAACGCCCGAGTGATCCCCATCTGCGCGAAAACGGGCGAAGGTATGGAAGAATGGACCGACTGGCTGCGCAAAGAGGTAAAGGCTTGGCGCGAGAGAAAGGAACAGGACGATGGCTGAAAACAAAACACAGAAAACGGAAGCCCCCCGCGAGCTGATTTTGAAGCTGGGGCAAAAGATTACCGATCGTATCGGCCATAAGGTGACGGTAGAAGACCCTGAATACTGGGGCTTGGCCTGTGTCGTAACCGACGAAATGGCCGAGGTGGCATTGAAAATGAAGGTTCGCCGTCCTATGACACTGGAAGAGCTGGTCAAGGCCACCGGCAGGGACGCGGATTCTTTGGAAAAACTACTCTATGACATGAGCGTCATCGGCCTTTTGGAATATAACTGGGAAAATCCCGAGCATAAAAAGCAGTATGTCCTGCCCATGTTTGTGCCCGGCAGCGCCGAGTTCACCAACATGAATAAGCAGCAGCTGAAGGAACATCCGGAGCTTGCTCGCTTTTTTGAGCGGATGTCCCGCCTGCCGTTGGAAAAGGTGACGCCCATGGTTCCTCCGGGAGGCGCCGGTATTGGTATGCATGTCATCCCCGTGGAAAAGGCCATCGAAACAGAAAATCAGTCTGTAGATGTGGAGCACATCTCCCATTGGCTAAAAAAGTACAATGGTAAATACGCCGCCAGTCCCTGCTCCTGCCGGATGTCCCGCTGCACGATGGGTGAGGGCTGTGCTGACGACCCGGAGGACTGGTGCATCGGCGTGGGCGATATGGCCGATTATCTGGTGGAAACACACAGGGGCCATTATATTACATATGATGAAGTAATGCAGATTTTGCAGCGTGCCGAGGACAACGGCTTTGTGCACCAGATCACCAACATTGACGGCGAAAACAAGATTTTCGCTATCTGTAACTGCAATGTAAACGTCTGCTATGCACTGCGTACCTCGCAGCTGTTCAACACGCCAAACCTTTCCCGCTCGGCTTATGTAGCAAGGGTAACAACAGAAAACTGCGTTGCCTGCGGCCGCTGCGTGGAATACTGCCCCGCCGGCGCGGTCAAGCTGGGCCAGAAGCTATGCACGAAGGACGGGCCCGTCTCTTATCCGCAGCAGGAGCTTCCTGACGCGGTGAAATGGGGCCCGGAAAAGTGGGACGAGGATTACCGGGATAACAACCGCATCAACTGCTACGATACCGGCACGGCGCCCTGCAAAACCGCCTGCCCGGCGCATATTGCCGTGCAGGGCTATTTGAAAATGGCGGCCCAGGGGCGCTACCGTGACGCCCTTGCCTTGATTAAGAAGGAAAACCCATTCCCCGCTGTGTGCGGCCGCGTATGCAACCGCCGCTGTGAGGACGCCTGTACCCGCGGTACCGTCGACCAGGCAGTCGCCATCGACGAGGTGAAAAAATTCATCGCTCAGCAGGATCTGAACGCCGCTACCCGCTATATCCCGCCGGTGGTTCAGCCCTCGAACCGCGGCCTGTTCACAGAAAAGATCGCGATTGTCGGCGCGGGCCCGGCAGGCCTGAGCTGCGCGTATTATCTGGCGGAAAAGGGCTACCGACCCACCGTATTTGAAAAGAACGAGCGCCCTGGCGGCATGCTGGTGTACGGTATCCCATCCTATAAGCTGGAGAAGGATGTCGTTGATGCGGAAATTGAGATCCTGCGCCAGATGGGTGTGGAGATCAAGTGCGGTGTAGAGGTCGGCAAGGACGTTACACTGGATGAATTGCGTAAGCAGGGCTACAAGGCCTTCTACATTGCGATCGGCTGTCAGGGCGGTAAAATGGCAGGAATCCCGGGCGAAGACGCCGAGGGTGTGATGACCGCCGTAGATTTCTTGCGCAAGGTGGGCGAGGACGAGGCACATCAAGTGAAGGGCAGAGCAGTGGTGGTCGGCGGCGGAAACGTGGCCATCGACGTGGCACGCACCTGCGGCCGCTGCGGCGCAGATGAGGTTGCCATGTACTGCCTGGAATCGCGCGACAGTATGCCTGCTTCCCAAGAGGAAATCGCCGAAGCCGAGGATGAGGGCGTCGCCATCAACTGTGGCTGGGGGCCGAAGAAAATCCTCACGGAGGGCGGCAAGGTCACGGGCATTGTGCTGAAAAAGTGCGTTTCCGTATTCGATGCCGAGGGCCATTTTTGCCCGGTTTACGATGAAGCGGATACAGTCACCGTACCCTGCGAGCATGTGTTCCTCAGCATCGGCCAGAGCATCCTCTGGGGCGATTTGCTGGCAGGCTCAAGGGTGCAGCTGGGCCGCGGCCAGGGCGCTGTGGCAGATCCCGTTACCTATCAGACCGCAGAGCCCGATATCTTCGTGGGCGGCGACGTCTACACCGGCCCCAAATTTGCCATCGACGCCATTGCCGCCGGCAAGGAGGGCGCCGTTTCCATCCATCGCTTTGTGCAACCGGACAGCAGCCTGGTGATCGGCCGCAACCGCCGTCAGTTTATTGCGTTAGACAAGGATCATATCGTGCTGGAAAGCTACGACAATTCCTCCCGCCAAATCACGGGCATGGATGAGAACATCGACTACCGGAAGTCTTTCCGCGATGCCCACAAAACGTTCACTGAGGAGCAGGTAAAAATCGAAACTGCCCGCTGCCTTGGCTGCGGCGCTTCTGTGGTCGATCCCAACAAGTGCATCGGCTGCGGTTTGTGTACCACGAAGTGCGAATTTGACGCGATTCATCTGTATCGCGAGCATCCTGAGTGCAGCAAGATGATCAAGGCGGAGGATAAGATGAAGGGCATCCTGCCCTATATGCTCAAGCGCGAATTCAAGATTCGGTTTGGCAAGAGGGAAAGTTAAGCCTATGCACGAATTGGGTATCGTTTTTCACATTATCGACAGCCTGGAGCAGGTTGGCGAAAAGAATCATCTGCGTTGTGTGTCCACGGTTACGCTGGAGCTTGGAGAGGTGTCCACCGTCATTGATTCTTATTTACTGGATTGCTGGAAGTGGGCATCGGATCGATCGGAGCTTTTGCGGGGCTCACAGCTGAAAATCGAAAAGATCCTCGCGGTGACCATCTGCGAGGACTGTGGCAAAACATATGGCACGGTAGAGCACGGGAAAATCTGTCCATTCTGCAAAAGCGGCAACACGCACCTTGTAACCGGAAACGAAATCAATATTAAGGAAATCGAAGCGTGCTGACGAGGGCAATTGCAAGGTTTATGATTCCATATCTGTATGGATCGAATAATAAACAGGGAGGAAGCAATCATGTTGTTTCAAATTTACGGGGAGAACGCCGGCTATCAGCTGCTTGGCTGGCTGCTGGTTTTTGTGGGGCTGATCATTGTCAACGAGCTTTCACGCCGCACAAAAAAGGGAGGCATTTTTTTCTTCCTGATCTTGCCCGCCGCACTGACGGTGTATTTCATCGCCATCTACGTGGGCGCCGCCATGGGGGCCGAATGGGCGCTGAATAACCAGACCTATGTCCACATGAACAGCTGGTTCCACTATGCCAAGCTTTACGCGGCAACCGCCGGGTGCATCGGCTTTATGATGCTCAAGTATAAATGGAGCATCGGCAAGAAGGAATGGTTCAAGGTGTTCCCCTTTGCCATCGTCGCCATCAACATTCTGATCGCCGTCGCGAGCGATTTCGAATCCGGCATTCGCGGCGCCATGGCCATGTCCGAAACGGGTACCCGCTGGTGGCTGTCCTCTGAAAACGTCTGGCTGTACGGAGGCTGGTGGAACTGGGTCAACGGCATTGCGGGCATTCTCAACATCCTCTGCATGACGGGCTGGTGGGGAATTTACTCCTCCAAGAAGCATACCGATATGCTCTGGCCGGATATGACCTGGTGTTATATCCTCGCATACGATCTTTGGAATTTTGAGTATACATATAACAATCTGCCCACGCACGCCTGGTACTGCGGCCTTGCACTGCTGCTGGCCCCCACCTTTGCCAACGCCTTTTGGAACAAGGGTGGCTGGATCCAGAACCGCGCCAACACGTTGGCTATTTGGTGCATGTTTGCGCAGGTGTTCCCGCTGTTCCAGGATACGGGCGTGTTTGCGGTGCTTCCAGTTTTGTATACGGACGGTGTGATGGACGCTGCTGTCCGGCCCGGTGCAGCCGATCCCACCATGCAGGGCGTTATCGCTATTTTAGCCTTGGCTGTCAATGTCTGCGTGCTCGCCGCGATCATCAGGCGCTCTGTTAAGCAGAAGAAGAATCCGTATAAAAACGAAATCTTTACCGACCAGCGTGACTTCCAGCTCGCTATGGCAAGGGCAGAAGCAAAATAAGGATTGATCCAAGCAAAACAGAGTATTAGGGCGGGGTCCGCTTGCAAGCAGGCCCCGCTTTTCATCTGATATCGAAAGCCAGAGTCGAAGTGCGGTAAAAAACGCGGTCGGAGATACGCCATGTCATCGTGTATCTCCGGCTTTTATGTGAGAGTGATTCGAATGAATAAGCGCGAGGTGATCGCTTTTTTTGACAAATGCGCCCCTGGGTGGGATGCACATATGGTGCGTGATGAGGAAAAAATCAGCTTTATTTTGGATGTGGCCGGCGTAAAGCCCGGCATATCGGTGTTGGACGTAGCCTGTGGCACAGGGGTGCTGTTCCAAGATTATCTGGCCCGTGGCGTTTCCCGGGTGACGGGCGTGGACATTTCGCCCGAGATGGCCCGTATCGCTGTGACAAAGTTGCGCGATCCCCGTGTGGAAGTGCTGTGTGGTGATGTGGAAACGATCGCTCTTTCCCGCCGGTACGATTGTTGCATGGTATACAATGCTTTTCCTCATTTTGAAAACCCTGCCCGCCTTGTGGCACGCCTGACAACCCTGCTGGCGCCTGGCGGTCGGCTGACCGTGGCTCACGGTATGAGCCTAGAAGAACTGCACAGTCATCACGCTGGCGCGGCGCAGCACGTGAGCCGCCCCATGCTGCCGCCCGAGCAGCTGGCCGCGCTGATGGCCCCGGCACTCGAAGTGGATATAATGGTGTCGGACGACAAAAAATATGTGGTGTCGGGCTATTTGGTAGAAGAATCGCCTCATGGATGAACCGTGAATAGACCTGGGTGCGATTCCGTGTGGCACGAATGCAAATGAATGGAAGAAAATGAGCGGTGTGAAACAAACTGTTTCGCACCGCGTTTTGTTGACATTCAGCTGCCTGTTTTATTTATAGGCATACGCGCGGACATAGTCCACCGTCATCTGGGCAGGAATATTTCCCTCTTTGTTGTTCGCTATGTTGCCCGCCCAGCTGTCGCCCGCAACGCCGCCGCTGCCGCCGACCTCACAGGAGATGATCATAAACTCCGGCACCATCGGCGTGCCCTGGAAGCTGGTGCGCGCCGCGACGCGGCCATTTACATAAAAGATGTATTCCGCTTCATTCCACTCAAGGCCGTAGGTGTTGAATTCATCGTACGGGCGCTTCGCAAGCGTATACCCCTGGCCCTCGCTTTTTAGGTCGCTTCCGTAACCGTCGACGTGGACAGCATGGGAAACGCTGTTACGGATTTTCCAATCCTGATAATTCGCGGATTCGTAGATATCGATCTCCGCACCGTTGCGCCCGCCGTCTGTTACATCCGCCATAGAGTCGCACAGCATCCAGAAAGCAGACCACACGCCCTCGGCCTTTGGCAGGATGCAACGGATTTCGAAATAGCCGTGTGTCTGCTCAAAGAGGCCTTTCGTGTTGAGCATGCCCGTGTAATAGCCGGGGCCGTATTTACCGTTTTCCTTATACTCGGTGGTGATTTTCAGTGTGCCGTCGCTAACAGTGATCTGCTCAGGGTCCCAGAAGCCGCCCTGGCGGATATAATCGTGATCATTGTTCCAATATTTTTTAGTGGTCCATCTGGTCGTGTCGAGCCGGTCGCCGTCGAAGGTATCCTCAAAAGTCAGTTCAAATTTATCCAGATTGATCTTCGGCCCCCACGCAACGCCGGCGCCGCAACAGATGGCGATTAAATTCCACATGCCCATAAATAGGGCGAGGAAAAGGGAAAATAGACGTTTTAACATTTTTATTACTCCTTTTTTACATCTAATTTGTTTTTATTGTACAAAATCGCTGGCAAAAAGTAAAGGGTGTAATTTAAAATACATTGGATAAAATGAGAAACGAGCCTTTTATCAGGCTTACGCGGGGCAGGACGGACAGGAAAAGGGTGGTAGAAAATTAAAAAAATGCTTGACAAGCCCCCGGTGATATACTATAATGTCTCTTGCCGATGCGGAATTGTGTAAGGGTAGCACGACAGACTCTGACTCTGTTTGTCTGGGTTCAAATCCTAGTTCCGCAGCCAGCAGGCCGTCTCAAACGAGACGGCCTTTTATTTTATCTTCCGACGAAAATGGGAAATGCTAATCAAAATGATGTTCGGTTTTAGAAAGGACGCGTGGTTCTGTGTTTCAAAGAAGCGCCGGTATCTTAATGAATCTTTCCTCTCTGCCGTCGCCGTTTGGTATCGGTGATTTCGGCCGGGGAGGCTATGCGTTTGTAGATCTTCTCTATGAAATGCGTATGAAATGGTGGCAAATTCTTCCGCTTTGCCCGGTTGGAAAGGGGAATTCTCCTTACTCGAGCATCAGCGCCTTTGCGCTCAATCCGCTCTATCTCGATCCATACGGCTTGCTGGAGGACGGATTGGTCACACAGGGCGATGTGGATGCGGCAGTTTATGGCGGCTCACCATATAAGGCCGACTACGAATGGGCTATCCGCGTTAAAACCGCATTGCTGCGCAAGGCATATGAAAAAGCTGGTCAAAAGGCGGATGCACTGAAAGCGTTCCAGGCAGAGCAGTCCTTTTGGCTCATGGATTATGCGCGCTATATGGCGACACGGGACAAAAATGACGGAAAGCCATGGCGCGAATGGACGCTGGCATGTGAGGAAGCAGAACTTTCCTACTATGTTTTCGAGCAATATCTTCTCTTTACACAGTGGAAAAAACTGAAGGCTTATGCCAATGCGCGAGGAATTTCGATTCTAGGTGACATGCCAATCTATGTATCTGACGAGAGCGCCGATTTTTGGGCGAACCGATCTTTGTTTGAGACCACTCCGGCAGGGGAGCCAAATCGGGTTGCGGGTGTACCGCCGGACTATTTTTCAGAGGACGGCCAGCTTTGGGGCAATCCGCTTTATGATTGGGAGAAAATGAAGCAGGACGGCTATCGATGGTGGTTGCAGCGCATTGGAAGCAGCCTTCATATTTATGACGCGGTGCGGATCGACCATTTTCGGGGATTTTATCAGTATTGGGCCGTACCTGCCGATGCAAAAACGGCGCGCACCGGTACCTGGGAGCCGGGGCCGGGGATGGAGCTGTTCGATGCGGTTAATGCGGCGTTTCCCAATCCGCGAATCGTCGCCGAGGATCTCGGTTGTGAGGATGAGGGGCTGGTTCGGTTTCTCAAGGAGACGGGCTATCCCGGCATGAAGGTGATGCAGTTTGCTTATTACGGCTGGGACAGCGTCCATCTTCCTTATAAATATACGGAGAATGATGTGGCCTACACCGGTACGCACGATAATGACACGATGCTGGGCTGGCTGTGGGCCGCCAAGCCGGAGGAACGCAGGCAGCTGCTTGCCTATTGCCGCTTTTCGGGTGACTGGGGCATGGGCGGAGCGAAGAGCCCTGTACTGCGCGCCGTGTTTGAAACGCTTTGGCAGACGTCTGCATGTATGACGATCCTGCCGATTCAGGATGTATGCGGCTACGGGACAGACACGCGCATGAATCTGCCGGGCGAGGCCAAGGGAAATTGGGAATTCCGGATGACGGAGCAGGCGCTTCGGCAGATCGATACCGCCTATTTCCGGCGTATCAATGAGCGGTACGGACGGGCGTAAAGAGACTGCTGCTTTTGCAGCAGTCTCAGCTTGTCGATAAAGTCTAAGAGAAGAAAAAAGTGCACAAAAAAGCATAGTTTCTGATCGCTTTCGTAACCGGCGCCGCTGGGCGCTGACGGAAGGCCAAGGCAGCGTCCGCAGCAACTATCTGCGTGGCTCGTGAGG
>ERZ781272.550-NODE-550-length-22710-cov-4.241713_pt1 | contig 22710 bp, 19 predicted proteins | sample MGYA00375850_ERZ781272 | MGnify/ENA primary metagenome ERZ781272 (study PRJEB29790, sample SAMN06051246) | human gut metagenome | host: Homo sapiens | place: USA: Cincinnati, Ohio | collected 2013-06-21 | study: EMG produced TPA metagenomics assembly of the Gut...
TATTAACTTTTTTTGCGGGGGTTGTTACACACTTGTGCTGGGCTCCCAGCTGAGCATACCCCCAGATGTGGGAAAGTGCATTTATTAACTTTTTTTGCGGGGGTTGTTACACACTTGTGCTGGGCTCCCAGCTGAGCATACCCCCAGATGTGGGAAAGTGCATTTATTAACTTTTTTTGCGGGGGTTGTTACACACTTGTGCTGGGCTCCCAGCTGAGCTATACCCCCAGATATGGGAAAGAGCATTTATTAACTTTTGATATGAGGGTGCGAAACCGCTTCAACGGGGCTCCCAGCTGAGCTACGCCCCAAGAATTACAACCGTTATTATATCCGAGGCTATCCATTTTGTCAAGAGAGAAATCATGAAAAGCGCAAAAAGGGGAAGAGATCATTGCGCTCCCGGTTGTTTTATCGGTCTTTGCCGCCATTCGATTTTATAATAAAGGTAAACCTGATAGGATTCTCTGATATTGGTTTCTTTTCCTATTCTATTTATGGTGGTATAATAGCCCTCAATGAAGAAGTTTTATTTTCTGTGTTATGTTTGCATCAATTTACAACAGTCTGACTGAATCCCGGCTGCGGGATACTTATGATTTTGCTGTTCGAACTACCTGTTCGTGCCAGCACAGAAAGAGGGAATTTTCATGAAACGGGAAAAGAAAGAGCTGGGATTTTACGCCAAGCTGTTTTTGTCCACATTTACCCTGAGCGCCTTTACCTTTGGCGGGGGCTATGTCATCATCCCGCTGATGCGCAAAAAATTCGTCGAGCAGTACCACTGGATTGAGGAACAGGAGATGCTTGATTTAACCGCCATCGCCCAGTCCTCGCCCGGCGCTATCGCGGTAAATGCCTCCATTTTGATTGGATACCGCCTTGCCGGGATTGGCGGTGCGATGCTCACGATTTTGGGGACGGTGCTGCCACCCCTTATCATCCTGTCTGTCATCTCCCTGTTTTACCAGGCGTTTCGGGACAGCCGGGCGGTCAGCGCTGTGATGAAGGGGCTGCAGGCGGGCGTCGCCGCAGTCATTGCAGATGTGGTGCTGAGTATGGGGCTGGATGTGTTCCGCCAGAAAAAAGTGCTGCCGGTGATCCTCATGTTCGGGGTGTTCATAGCCTCCTACTTCTTTAACGTTAACATCATCCTGATTATCCTGATTTGCGGGCTGGTGGGCGTGGCGGACATGCTTATCCGGGAAAAACGCAGGAAGGAGCGCGGCGCATGATTTACCTGAAACTCTTCTGGAGCTTTTTCCAAATCGGGCTGTTTTCCATCGGTGGGGGATACGCCGCAATGCCGCTCATCCAAAAGCAGGTGGTCGATATTAACCACTGGCTGTCCATGGGAGAGTTTGTAGATATCATCACGATTTCCCAGATGACGCCCGGCCCGATTGCCATCAACTCCGCGACTTTTGTCGGCATCCGCATTACCGGAATCGGCGGAGCGCTGGTGGCGACGCTCGGCTGTGTGCTGCCCTCCTGTATCATCGTGCTGACGATTGCGTATTTCTACTATAAATACCGCCAACTCTCTTTGATACAGGGTGCGCTGTCCGGCCTTCGCCCGGCGGTCGTCTCCCTGATTGCGAGCGCCGGAGTCTCCATCCTGATCCTCACCTTCTGGGATTCGGGCGTAGTTGCGCTCGACGGATTCGACGTCTCGGCACTCTGCTTATTCGCGGCAGCCCTGTTTGTCCTGCGCAAATGGAAGCCCAATCCCATCCTCATCATGGCTTTGAGCGGACTGGCAGGATTTATAATGTACTATTTGTTATAGAACAGTTGACTTTCCAGTTTCTTTGTTATATGATGTCTATAACAACCAGTACATAAAAATAAAGGAGGATTTGCTCATGCTGCGCATTGAACATTTTTCCAAGACCTACCGTGGGGGAAAGCGGGCGGTGGATGATTTGACCCTGAACATCGAAGCCGGGGACATCTACGGCTTTATCGGGCACAACGGGGCCGGAAAGACGACGACCATCCGTGCGGTGGTCGGCGTGCAGTCGTTTGAGGAAGGGGATATCTTCATCGACGGGATTTCCGTCAAAAAAGACCCGGTCGCCTGCAAGCGCCTTACCGCCTACATCCCGGATAATCCGGATTTATACGAGCATTTGACCGGCATCCAGTACCTGAATTTCATCGGGGACGTCTTTGAGGTGCCAGAACAACAGCGGATGCAGCGCATCGCTCAGTACGGCGGCCGGCTGGAAATCACCCAAAACCTGGGCGACCTCATTTCCTCCTATTCGCACGGCATGAAGCAAAAACTCGCCGTGCTCTCCGCCCTCATTCATGAGCCGAAACTCCTCGTGCTCGACGAGCCGTTTGTGGGGCTTGACCCGAAGGCCTCCCACACCCTCAAGCTCATCATGCAGGAGATGTGTGGGCGGGGGAGCGCCATCTTCTTTTCCACCCATGTGCTGGACGTGGCGGAAAAGCTGTGCAACAAAATCGCCATCATTAAAGAAGGCAGGCTGATTTCGAGCGGGACCATGGAACAGGTCAAGGGCGACAGCAGCCTGGAGGATATTTTCCTGGAGCTTATCGACCATGAATAATACGCTTCTCCTTGTCAAAATCTATCTGCTCAACAATACCGGGGTCAATCGCCTGATTCATCAGAAGGGCAAAGGCGGCAGGCTTAAGGCCGCTGGGCTGCTGCTCGGCTTTGCGCTGCTTGGGCTGATGTTGCTTGGGGTATCCTTTTTCTACAGCTATATGCTCTCCCAGGCGTTTGCCATGATGGAGATGGTCCGTATCCTGCCCGCCCTGATGATGGCGGTCAGCAGCTTGATGGTGCTCGTCACGACGATTTACAAGGCGGGCTCCATCCTCTTTTCCTTCCGGGATTACGATTTGGTGATGGCTCTGCCGGTATCCCAAGGCAGTGTCGTCGCGAGCCGTATTCTCATTTTGTACCTGATGAACCTGCTGTTCACGCTGGTCGTGATGGTGCCGATGCTGGCGGCCTACACGCTGACTGCGCACCCGGGGGCAATGTTTTACCTCGTGTTTTTCCTCACATTACTGTTTATCCCGATGCTCCCAGTCGTGTTAGCCTCGGTCATCGGCGTGCTGGTGAGCATGATCTCCGCCCGTTTCAAGTACAAAAGTCTGGTCGGTACTCTGCTGATGCTTGCCGCCACGCTCGCGATTGTCTTCGGCTCCTTCTCGCTTGGCGACAACGCCGACCGCCTGGGGGAAATCGGCGCGGTAATGATGGCGACCGTCAATAAAATTTACCCGATGGCCGGGATGTATTCAAGCGCTTTGTGTGATGGAAATCTTACAAACCTGTCGCTGTTTCTCCTGTGCTCCGCATTGCCCTTTGTGCTCTTCCTTGTGATTGTCGCAAGAGGGTTTCAGACGATGCACACCAAGCTCACCTCTGTCGGGACACGCTCAAACTACGTGCTCACCCGCGGCAAAACAAACACCCCGCTCATGGCGCTCTACCAAAAGGAGCTACGCCGCTTTCTCGCTTCTCCGCTGTACATCCTCAACACCTCCATCGGCATGGTGCTGTCGCTGGTGATTGCGATTGTGGTATTTTTTGTCCCGGCGGAGCAGTTGGAGCAGATGATAGGACTACCGGGCTTTTCCTCCATGATTTCCGTGATTATGCCCGTATTCCTCTGCTTTTTCATCGGCGTCTCCTGTACGAGCGCCTGCTCGGTTTCGCTGGAGGGGAAAAGCCTATGGATTGTGCGCTCCCTGCCGGTTAACACGAAAACAGTTTTTGCCGCAAAGGTTGGAGTTAACCTAACCGTCTCGGTGCCAATTACCCTGATTGACTGTATTCTTCTGGCGGTTTTCCTCAAACCCGGCCTAGCGGACGGTGTGCTGCTGTTTGCCATCCCGCTGCTCTTTTGCGTGTATACCTCGCTGATGGGGCTGTTTTTTAATCTCGTATTCCCGAATTTCACCTGGACGACGGAAGTGGCTGTTATTAAGCAGAGTGCCGCGACCTGCTGCGGAGTCTTTGCCGGGATGCTGCCACCCATCGGGGCGGTTGCGCTGATGTTTGCGCTGCCCTCCGCCATCCAGTGGATTCCGCTTATGTTCGGAGGCATTGTCCTGCTCGCGGTGCTCGCCTTTTTTGCAGCGCTGAGAAAATACGGGATCGCCCGCTTTGAGAGCTTTTAATCCTCTATCCTTCCTGCGCCCATACCCATTTGCGGTATGGGTGCTTTTTTTGCCCTCTAGCGGGAGAGGGCGGCGGACTGTTCATCTTGCACGAAGGAAAGTGAAAAAACAGGGCGGGAAAAGAAAAAGTATGTGTGCTCCCGTACTGTATTCTTGCACCTGCTTTGCCGCGGTGATACAATAAAAGTCGGAAGTTTTGCGCGGGGTAACAGCCTTGCATAACCCTCGGGCAAATCAGGTGCTGTAACAGGGTCATACGATCATTTAAAGAAGAGAGGAGAGAGACTGAAATGTACATGGATGAAACAATTACAATGCTCGCGGAGGAATATTTTCTTTCCCACAAACAGGAGTACATCGACTGCGTACAGCGACTGTCGAGAATCAGGAGCATCGCCCAAAAGGACAGCGAGGTAAAGCCCTTTGGGCAGGGCTGCCGCGATGCGCTCGACGAGGCGCTCAAAATCAGCCGGGAATTCGGCTTTGAAACGGACAACTGCGAGTATTTCGCGGGCTCGGCCTACTATCCGGCAAACCCGAATACCGACAAGGTCATTGGGCTGTGGGGGCATCTCGACGTCGTGCCTGAGGGGGACGACTGGATTTATGAGCCCTATGCTGCAACCTACGACAAGGAGCACGACTGCCTCATCGGGCGGGGCGTCTCCGATAACAAGGGCCCCGCTGTGATGGCGCTGTTTTTGCTCCGCTTTTTCAGGGATAACCATATCCCCCTGAATTACAATTACAAGCTGATTTACGGAACCAACGAGGAAACCGGGATGTGGGATATTCCGGAATACCTCAGCCGCCGGAAAGCACCGGATTTTTCCGTTGTCCCGGATACTCTGTATCCGGTCTGCTACTGTGAAAAGGGCATCTATGAGGCAAACATGATGTTTGCGCCCTTTGACGGCAATCTCATCGAGTTGACCGGCGGCGTGGCGTCCAATGTTGTGCCAAACAAAGCCTATGCAGTTTTGAAAAAGGAAGACGGCCTACTTGAAAAGCTTTCCGCACTCGGAGAGGGCTTTGAAGTCACAGAGGAAGGAGAGACCGTTAAAGTGCTGGCGCATGGTGTCGGCGGTCATGCGGCGAGCCCCTACCAGTCGGTCAGTGCGATTCACAAGCTGGCGCAGGTCATGACTGAGCTTAACGTTCTCACCGGCTCTGCCAGGGAGGACGTCGCAGCGATTGCCGAGGCTTCCTCTGATTTCAACGGCGTCGCACTGAAAATGGATTACAAGGACGAGAAATCCGGCGAGACCACATGTGTCATGTGCATGGTGCGTACGGTGGGTGGCTGCCTGGTTGCAAACTACAATATCCGCTATTCCTGCGGCTATAATTCCAAAGAGATGACGGAGAAGCTCACCGCCTGGGCACGGGCACACGGGGCGAAGCTCGAAATTGTCATGGACAGCGAGCCGTTTTATTTTCCTGAGAAACATCCTGCTGTCACGACCCTCACCGCTATTTTCAACGAGGAGAGCGGCTATGAGATGAAGCCCTATGTCAACGGCGGCGGCACCTATGCCAGAAAGATTCCGAATGCCATTTCCTTTGGGCCGTGTTTCCCGAAAGAGACGGGTCAATATGACTTTCTTCCCGAGGGACACGGCGGCGCGCACGGTCCAGATGAACTGCTCGATTTACAGCAGATGTGCAAATCCTTTAAGATCTATGCAAATGCCATCCTCGCAGTGGATAAGATGGAATTTTAAGGGAGCGAACCGGCAGCAAACGATTTTTTTGTCTACTCTACCGAGCTCTTCCCAGGAAAATTGCAGCTCCCGGCGTCCCCGGTCTGGATGTCGGGAGCTTTTTGGCTCTGATTAAGCAAAGTGAAAGCCAGCGTTGTTAGCGCCAGCTTCGTTCTCGGCCCTTCTCGTGTTTCTTCAAGCCATGCGGTTGTTGTTCCATCTGCACCAAGGAAAACTTCAGTCAGAAACCTATACTAGAAAAATAATATAAAAATTAAAAATCCCCTTGCATACAACAAAAAATATGCTATCATTGGATAATGAATGAATATACATTACATTGCATACTTGAGAATAAACATACAATACTGGAGAATTCTGGATAGGGGCAGGGGACGTATAGGTTTTGGAACAGGAAAAAGGGTTTTGGGTCAAAAAGGTAGAAACTGAGGAAGACAAGGAGCTCTTTCTTACCTGCCTGATCGAAGCGCATGAATATCTGTTGAGTAAGAATATGCCGCTGTGGACCATGGACATGTTGCAAAAAAGGCTGCTGTTCCATGAGGGAGTTACCGGATACCTTGGCTTTGTAGGAAAGGATGTTGCCGCAACGATGCTTTTGTGCGACAGTGACGTTGAGTTCTGGGGCGAAGAGAGTGAGGAGGACAGCGCCATTTACCTGCACAAGTTTTCCGTGTGCCGAAAATTTGCCTCTACCGGGATTCCGGCAAAGTTGGTGGATGCCGCATGTGATATCATCAGGCAGAGAGGGCGGGAATATCTGCGACTCGACTGCCGGGTGAATCGTCCCGCCCTGACTGGGTTGTATGACCGGCTCGGTTTTGAACGCGTCATGGTGCGCGACTTTGGCTTTAAGGTAAGCGCCTTGTATCAGAAAAGAGTTTAAAGAGCACAGGGCAAACGCTCCGTGCTTTTTTGTATAAGGAAACCCACTCGCTAGGCGAATGATTTCCTTATACAAACAGGGCGGCAAGCCCGTATGAATGAGGCTGCCGCCCTCGTCTTACTTCGCCACCAGTTTGGAATTCTCCCGCAGCACCTTAGACACCTCGCCCCACAGCTTTTCATAGTCCCGCTTCAATCCGTCGATTTCCTCCGGGTATACGCCAAGATGTGGACGTGGACGGCCACCTGATTAAGATTGTTGGTACAGCGCCGTTTTAGGGAAACCAGTTCTTTTACCGGGGTAAGGTCAACGTGCAGGATATAGCCGTTGAGCGCCATCATCCCGAACTAACCGTCCAATACCGCAATCGTTATGACACCGCCTGCGTAAGCGACGTGCGGGAGGGTATCTCGGATTTTGCCATTGTTGTAACGCCGGAAAACAAAAGCGGGTTAAACTGTATTTTGCTTAAGAGCGAAACGGTTTTCCATGTGGTTCCGCTAGGTCATCCCCTGGCACAGCGCAGTTCTCTGCGGATCGAGGATATCTGGGATTTTCCCCTGATGATTAACCTCAACCACGACACCAGTGACCCGCTGTTTTTGGAGCGCTGCAAAAAACAGAGGTTTTCTCCCAACATTGTATACCAGGCGGCGGATATCATCTCCTACACCAGCTCTGTTCCGAGGGGAAGGGACTCGGGCTGAGCCTGTACTGTCTGAAGGATAAGCTGCATTACGACAACATCACGATGATTCCCTTTGAACGCTCTCAGCTCAACTGGAATCTCCTTCTCATCTATCGGAAAATCTCCCCACAGGCCGGGGAAACGGAAAATACCGATTATCCCTGGAAATAGGCCGACTGGCTTAACAGTCGAGTTGCAAATTGCGCCCAAATCGTTGACTTTCCGTCCCTGTACGAGTAAGGTGAAAGCACAAAACAACACCGGGAGTGGTAACATGCAAAACAAAAAATCCTTTGGTGAATTTATCACCAGAAAAAGAAAAGAAAACCATCTGACCCAGCAGGCTTTTGCAGAAAAGCTGTTTGTAACGGAATCCGCAGTTTCCAAATGGGAGCGCGGGGTCTCTTATCCGGATATCACCCTGCTCCATTCCATCTGTGAGGTGCTCCATATTACCGAGCACGAGCTTTTGACTGCAAGCGAGGACATTCAAACCCGCAAGACAGAACTCCTTGCCCGCAAATACCAGAACCTAGGCAAAGGATACCGCTATACCTTAATGGTACTCTACGCGATGGGAATCGTCGTCTGCTTTATCTGTAACCTGGCAATTTTCAACACCCTGTCCTGGTTTTTCATTGTGCTGACTGCGGAGCTGGTCGCCGCTTCGCTGACTCTCGTGCCGGTGCTGACGCCCAAGAATCGCTGTATGTGGACGCTGGGCGCCTTTACGGTATCTCTGGGACTACTGCTGATGACCTGCTGTTTGTACACCGAAGGGGACTGGTTTTTTGTTGCTTATATCCCTATCCTGTACGGCCTGAGCGTCGTCTTTCTGCCCTTTATCCTTCGGGCTGTGTTTCTGCCCGCCCCTCTTTCCCGCCACAAGGCGCTCATCTGCTTTACTGTGGATTCCCTTCTGCTCCTCCTTCTCCTCTTTGTCTGCGATCTCTACACCCATGGCGGATGGTTTTTGAGTATTGCGGTCCCCTCTGCTCTGTTCTGCCTGATTCTCCCCTGGGGTATCATGGCGGTAATCCGTTATACGAAAATCAATGCCTTTTACAAAACGGCAGCCTGCTTTGGGCTTACTGCGGCCTTTGACTATACCTTTGTTGGGGTAATGGATTTTATATATGATTATCTTTCTCTCCCTGCTGTTTCTGGCGGTGCTCTTTGCCCTCGCGGGAATCGTTCTGTCGGTCTACCGTTCAAAACAGCAAACCCATCTCCGTTAAAGAGGAGCATTCACAAATAGTAACCCCCCGCTTCGCCAGGGGGTTACTATTCTGTCGATGGATTGCTCGAACAAAGCGCTTCGACTGCTGGCATCCCCACGGCCTGCCGCAGCTTTTTTCCGCCTGTTGGGTTCCCTTTTTAACCCGTATACGTACATTAGAATCATCCCGATTTCCTCCTCTTTTTTCAGGAAAGAAAATATGATACACTGGAAGAAGAAAATATGAGAGGATGACCTACATGCGCGTCGTACATACATCGGACTGGCATATTGGCAAGGTGCTCGGCGACTACTCCCTGCTTCAGGACCAGGCATATATTCTGGAGGAGCTCAAGTCTTTTTTGGCCGATCAGCATGCAGACGTACTCATCATTGCCGGAGATCTTTATGACCGCAAGGTTCCGCCTGCGCAGGCGGTGGAACTGCTGGACGCGGCTCTCAGCGGCATGATCCGGGACACAGGGGTGAAAGTGCTCGCTATTGCGGGGAACCATGACAGCCCGCAGAGACTCTCTTTTGCAAGCGGGCTGTACCGGCAGAGTGGGCTGTACCTGAGTGCGAAATACTCTCGGGAGATTGAGACGGTTACCCTTACCGATGAGTACGGGGAAATCGTCTTCCACCTGTTGCCCTATGCCGATCCTGCCGTAATCCGGGCGGATTTGCAGGAGGATACCCTGAAAACTGCAAACGACGCGGTTGGCCGTCTGCTCTCCCTGCATGAGAGCGCTGTAGATACAGCCAAGCGAAATGTTCTCATTGCACACGGCTTTTTCACCGACCTCTCCGGTGGGAGGAGTTTGATTTTCGGGGAGGAAACCAATATCGGCGGAAGCGACGCGGTGGACATTGGATGGCTGTCCTCCTATGATTACGCAGCGCTTGGCCATATCCATGCCCCCCAGCGCGTGATTTCCGAGCAAATCCGCTACAGCGGATCTCTGCTTAAATACTCGATTGCCGAAGCCTCAAGGAAAAAATCCGTTACGGTTATCGACTTTGGGCCAAAAGGGGAGACCGTTGTCGAACAGAAAACGCTTCCTGTGCTGCGGGATTTGCGTATGATTACCGGAACGCTCGAAGAACTGACCGATTACAAACGAGCAAGCGGAACTCAGGACTATGTGTTTGCACAGCTGGAGGACCGGGATTTGATCGTTGACGCCATGCACCGGTTAAAATCGGTTTACCCCAATGCGCTTGGTCTTCGTTTAAAGCCAAAAGGGGATATAGAAACTCCAAAGCGTTCCGCTCTGGCGCAGATAAAAGAAAAATCCCCGCTTGAGCTGTTTGAGGAATTCTATTTTTATGTTTCCGGCAGACGGATGGATGAGGAGGACCGCCGGTTGCTTGCCAAGGCGGTGCGGGAAGCGGAGGTAGAAAGCGAATGAAACCGTTAAAGCTTGTTATGAATGCGTTTGGCCCGTATGCGGGGCGGCAGGAAATTGATTTTACCCGCTTTGACGGGCATAACATCTTTGTCGTTACCGGCCCGACCGGGGCGGGCAAGACAACCATCTTTGACGCCATCTCTTTTGCGCTGTTCGGGGATTCGAGCGGGGATGCAAGAGAGAGTGAAAATTTTAAAAGCGATTATGCCGGGCCGGACGCAGTGTGTTCCGTGGAGCTTACATTTTTGCTAAAGGGAAAGGAATACCGCATTGAGCGCTGTCCCAAACAAACGCGGCTGTCAAGCCGGGGAAACCTGCGGACAATCAATTCCGATGCTCTGCTTACACTTGCGGATGGCACAGTCGTAGCCGGGGTGAGAAATGTCGACCCGCTGATTGTCTCCCTGATGGGAATCAGCCGGGACCGTTTCAAGCAGATTGCCATGCTCCCTCAGGGGGAGTACAAAAAGCTGCTGTATGCGGACAGTCGGGAAAAGCAGGAAATTTTCCGTAAGGTGTTCTCCACCCAAATCTATATGAAAGTGACGGACGCGCTGCGTGAACAGGCGAGGACGCTCGAGGAATATCTGGGAGAACGGCAGCGCGACATACAGCTGCATATTGCAATGTATAAAACCGAGAATGAGCAACTGAGAGCGCTCATCCATGCCGCTCAACAGGATATCCCCCAAATTTTCGACTGCATGGATACGGATCTGGAACAGGACCGCCGACTTGCAAGGGAAATGGAGACCGATGTCCATTCAATGACCGCGAAAATTCAGGCCTTAGGCTATGCGGAGGCGGTCAGAATCAACACGCGATTTGATTTGCTCGAGACGACCCGCGCCAGAAAAAAACAACTTGAGGAGAAAAGAGAATCTGCCGCCCTGTTGGAACAGACAATTTCCAGGATTCACAGGGCAAAGGAACTGTCCTATTTTCATCAGGAGCTTACATCGCTGGAAAACAGTCTAGACCAGCAGAGGATACAGCTGACCCAGACACAGCAGAAGCTGGCGCTGGTACAACAGCAGGCAGAAAAACAGGAAATTCAGCTGAAGAGTCTGCCTAAAATTCAAAAAAAACGGGATACTCTGGCGGCTTTTGTCTCTTCCCTGGAACAGGAGGCACAAACCGTGGGCCTTCTGGAACAGGCAAAAGCCCAGCTGGCGGTCCTTCAGGCAGGGGAGAAAAAACTGCAAAACCGTGAGCAGATTTTTTCCTTGTTTTTTACGCGCAAGGAAACGCTGGCTCGACTAGATTCCATCAGCACGCTCGAACAGCTTTCCAAAGAACTGTTGGCACAGGTGGAATCTTTCTGGAAGGCGTCTGCCGAATATGAGCAGGCACAGCTTGAATATGACAGCGCCTATACCACCTTTCTACAGGGGCAGGCAGGGCTACTTGCCGCTTCGCTCAGGGAGGGAAAGCCCTGCCCGGTCTGCGGAAGTGTCCACCATCCATTCCCCGCGCCTCAGCGGGGAAAAATCCCAAGCGAAGAAGAACTTCAAAACTGTAAAAAGCAGGTAGATGCCTGCACGCAGTCTCTGAGGGAAATTGATACTAGGGCCCGAATTCTGCTGGAAAAGCTCCTATCTTCCTGGAAGGAGGAGGATCCTCTCGGAATACAGGAAAATCGATTGTATCAGTCTAAAACCAGACTTCAAGCCTTGTGCGAGATACTGAAAAACGAAGCAAAACGTATACTTGCCAAAGCAAAGGAAACCAATGCGGCGCTTGCCGGGTATCGTGGGATCACCAAAGAGGTATTGCGCGACCCGCGTTACCGGGAAGAGACGTTTTTACAACAGCTTCGGGAAAAAAATACACAGGATCTTTCCCAGCAGTCGGGAAAGATTCATGCGGCGGAGGAACGGATTGCCACGTTGCAAGGCCAGCTGAAAAACGGGATCTTTGAAAGCCAGGTTCTACGGGAGAAAATTGATCAGACGAAGCAGGAGGAACAAATCCTGTACAAACAGGCGGAGGACATCACCAGAGCTTATCAGGAAGGGCAGACTGCTCTTGCACGGGTACAGGAATCTCTGCGCGGCCTGATGGAACGGCTATCCGCTGATGAGGAACTTTTTAATAAGAAGCAGATGGACTTCAACGTACGCCTACATGAGATGGGTTTTTTCACTAAGCAGGAATTTGAACAGGCGCTCGGTTTGCTGCAAAAGGAACAGGAATACCAGCACCGCCTCGAGGAGTACCGAAAAGATTGTTCGAACTGTGACAGCCAGCTTTCTATGCTCGAAGAGGAGTTATCCGGTAAGCAGCGGCAGGATACTGCGGCAATCAAGGCCCGGGAGGAGGCGCTGAAGCTTGAACAGGAGCAATGCACTTCCCGGCTTTCCACCTTGCAGGCAGGAATCCTCTCCAATGAGGAGCATCGCAGGCAGGCGGGAGAAATTTATCAGGCCATCGGGGACAAGCAGGAGGAATATGCCCGCGTGACTCGCCTGTATCGGATGGCAAACGGAAACAACGATGCCAAGGTGGACTTTGAACGCTATGTGCTTGCCGCCTATTTTGACGATATTATCGAGGCTTCCAACCAGCGTCTGGCAAAAATGACGGGTTATCGCTATACTCTCCAGCGGAAGCTGGAACGCGGAAAATATGCCAAGGCGAGCGGACTGGATTTTGAGATTATCGACAGCTATACCGGAAAGGCAAGAGACATCACAACGTTGTCCGGCGGGGAGAGTTTCCAGGCCTCTCTTGCCCTAGCGCTCGGAGTAGCAGATGTGATGCAGATGTATTCGGGCGGCATTGAGATGAACACCATGTTTATCGATGAGGGCTTTGGTACGCTTGACCCTCAGTCTTTAGACGAGGCGATCCGGACACTGATGGATTTGACCACAGGAGAAAGGCTCATTGGGGTTATCTCCCATGTCTCCGAACTTCAAGAGCGCATTCCGGCACAAGTGGCGGTTTCCTCCTCCAGGACGGGGAGCAGTATCCGGGTGATTGTGTGAATTTACCTAATTTGTGGAAAAGTTTTCGGCATCTTTCATCGGTTGTTTTTTGAAAATTGACGTTGACACAAACAATTTAGGATGATATAATAGCATATGTTACAGCAAGTCGGGCAGTAAAAACTGTGTAAACTGGCGAGTATGTACATATGGAATGCGGCAGTGCTGGAATTGGCAGACAGGCACGTTTGAGGGGCGTGTGTCCTTGACGTACGGGTTCAAGTCCCGTTTGCCGCACCACATGCGGGTATGGCGGAATTGGCAGACGCGTTAGATTCAGGTTCTAATGGTCGCAAGGCTGTGCAGGTTCAAGTCCTGTTACCCGCACCATAACTGGACATCAATCTTGATACAATGTGTGTTTTGATTGATGTCCTTTTTTGTTATTAAAGGCAGGCGCGAAAGTGAATATGGAATTCAGAGAAGTATTTGATACCATACCCGATCAGTTTGACAAATATAGACCGCGGTATAGCGCAGAATTGTTTACAGATTTGATTGAGTATGCAGGAATCAACCCCGGCAAAACCGTCTTGGAGCTTGGACCGGGAACCGGACAGGCCACTGATCCCATATTGAGTACAGGATGTGATTACCACGCAATCGAGCTTGGTGAGCATCTGGCTGAAATGATGAATCTCAAGTATGGTGAGTATCCGAACTTCAGCATCGTGAATGACGACTTCATCACACATAATTTTGGCAGCCAGAAATTCGATATGATCTATTCTGCAGCGACCATTCAATGGATCCCCGAAGAGATTGCATTCGCTAAGACCTTTCAACTGTTGAAGCCGGGAGGAACACTAGCAATGATGTTGACCAGGAGCGATTACAAGACACCGAATGAGGATCTGTACAATAAAATTCAGCGGGTCTATTCCAAGTATTTTAAACCGGAAACCGAATACAAGCATGGTGCATTCAAATACACAAATGCGCCCAATTATGGATACGTGGGATTCGAGAAGCGAGAGTATTCTGGCAAGCGCGAACTTACTGCAGATGAATATGTGGCCTTTTCCGGCACGCACTGCGATCACATCATTCTTCCAGAGCCTTACAGAAGCAAGTTCTATAACGGCCTCAGAGAGGCAGTTTTAGATGCCGGAAACAAGATTGTGTTCCATGACACTTTCGTCTTGTTTTTAGCGAGACGGCCATTATAATACATTTTGTACTTTTCTTACCATTTCAGTACAAAGTCTGGTGAGCACCTTTTAACCATTCCGGAATAAATTATCGGAAGGTTAGGAGTATAAAAATTTTGTATCAAAATAAGTCACTACTTTCATAACTGGACACCAATTTTGATACAATGCGTATCTTGATTGGTGTCCAGTTTCTTTATGCAAAAGCCTTGATATACAAGGGTTTTCCGATACTATTTAACGGAAACAGGCTCCACAGCGGTTTGAAATTAGTCGCTGCGGAGCCTGTTTTGCTTGTTTAAGCGAAGCGACAACCCAGCTCTGCTGGAGAGAGTAAAAAAGCTTTAGCTTCAAGTAGCGAAGCGAGCCACGAACAGGAAGACTGATTTCATCTTGACCTCTGGCTCATTCTGGACAGGGAGACTCGCTTTGTTCTCGGCTTCCATTTAGACCGCCACAGGGACAGCTCACAGGCGTTTACCATACTGGAAGCCGTGAAGTTACACTTTTCGTGGCTGTCAAATATTGCTACTGTTATAAAGCCATCGTTCTTTGCAGTTTTTACAGCGTAAACTGCATCTTCAAACACAACGGTTTCGGACTCTTATTTTAATTCTCCTAAATATTTTTGCACATCTTCGCATATCATCGTACTGCTCATAACGCAAGCACCCTTTGCCCCTGCGTTTCTCACTTCAGCGATATTTTCTGAGCTGATACCGCCGATGGCATATACGGGAATAGAAACGCTTTCACATACATTTTGCAAGAATTCAAGTCCCCGTCCGGGTAAGCCTTTCTTACAGTCCGTATCAAATACGTGACCTGCGGTGATATAGGTACAACCGAGTTTCTCAGCTTCAAGTGCATCTTTTACAGAATGGCAAGACGCACCGAGTGTTGAAAACCTCGCTTTATCTTCATCTGAAAGACTGCGAAGAATGTGTAACGGCAGATGCAAGGCTTTACAATTCAGCTCCGCTGCAACAGTCACAAAACTATGAAGGATACAAAGTGTTTCATACTTTTTACATATCTCAAGTGCCGTGCTCGCCAGTTCCTTATATTCATCCTCGCACAAGTCCTTTTCCCGTAGGATCAACCCTTGCGGTTTTGCCGCAGCGATTTTTTCAATGCGTATTAAAAAATTCTCTTTACAAAGCAAACGGTTGGTTACACATATAATATCAGACATATAAATAGTCGTTTAGAACGGGTTGCAAGCCTTCTTCGGCAATGTCTTTATACATTTTGTCGAGGCTGCGATTGTCGTCGATTTCAAACTGTTCGTCGCCCTGCACACCGTCCGACTCCTTTCCGCTGTATTTGCTTTCGTGGTCGCCGATACCGGTAGATACACCGGCAGAAACTTTTGTTGCAGCGATCTTTACAATACCGTTGCGGAACTCAGCACTCTCACGGGAAGATACCGTGATGCCGACAAACGGCAGAAAGATACGATATGCACAAATGATCTGACAAAGTTGCTTTTCGTGAACATCAAGAGGATTGATCTTGTCATTGTTGATGATCGGACGAAGTCTTGGACAGGACAGCGACATTTCTGCGTGCGGATACTTGCGCTGCAAATAATACACGTGTAATGCACTCGCCAAAGCATCTTTTCGAAAATCAGAAAGTCCGAGAAGTGCGGAGAATGCCACTCCACGCATACCGCCCATCAGGGCACGCTCCTGTGCATCAAAGCGGTAAGGCCATACACGCTTATGACCGAGGAGGTGCAGGGTTTCATATTTACCGGCATCATAGGTTTCCTGAAAAACTGTAACATAGTCTGCACCGCATTCGTGAAGATAACGATATTCATCCGTGTTGACGGGATATATCTCAAGCCCAACCATACGGAAATACTTTCTTGCAAGCTTGCAGGCTTCACCTATGTAGTTGACATCACTCTGCCCACGGCTCTCGCCGGTGAGGATCAAGATTTCTTCCATACCACTATCGGCAATAACTTTCATTTCATGCTCGATCTGTTCCATCGTAAGCTTCATACGATTGATGTGGTTGTAGCAGTTAAATCCACAATAAACACAGTAATTCTCACAATAGTTGGCAATATAAAGAGGTGTAAACAGATAGACGGTATTTCCAAAATGCTTACTTGTTTCAAGTCTTGCTCTCTGAGCCATTTGCTCGAGGAACGGTTCAGCCGCAGGAGAAAGCAGGGCTTTGAAATCTTCAATGGAACAGGTTTCGTGTTCTAAAGCTGCTTTCACATCTTTAGCCGTATATTTGGAATAGTCAAAGGAGTTCATCTGCTCCATTACATTCGCACAAACATCCGATTTGATCTTCTGCATACCGGGTAGATATTCCATATGGTTCTTGCGGGAAGATGGATCGGTTTCAAGTAGGTGCTTTTTGGCAAGTGCTTCGGGCGACAAATGCTCCGAATCTACAAAAAATTGATTTTCCATATACTCACTCCTTAATCTCGAAGGAATCCGGTCAGCGGATCGGATGCAGAGGCTCCACGGGTAAGAACTCTGCCAAGTCCTGCAAGGTATGCCTTCCGTCCAGCCTCAATCGCCTGACGGAAAGCAGCTGCCATCGTCGGGAGATCTCCGGCAGTGGCAAGGGCGGTATTTGCCATAATAGCAGCGGCGCCCATTTCCATTGCTTCACAAGCTTGTGAAGGTCTGCCGATACCCGCATCTACAATAATGGGGAGGTCGATTTCGTCAATAAGAATTTGGATAAAATCTTTGGTTGCAAGTCCTTTGTTAGAGCCAATGGGAGAAGCAAGCGGCATAATAGTAGCAGCTCCGGCATTTACAAGATCACGGGCAACATTCAAGTCGGGATACATATACGGCATAACCACAAAGCCTTCTTTTGCAAGGATTTCAGTCGCCTTGATTGTTTCCTGATTGTCGGGGAGCAGGTACTTGGAGTCACGCATTATTTCAATTTTCACAAAGTTGCCACAACCAAGTTCTCTTGCAAGTCTTGCAATACGAACGGCTTCCTCCGCATTTCTCGCACCGCTGGTGTTGGGGAGCAGAGTAACGCCTTCGGGAATAAAGTCCAGAATATTCTCCTGATCTTTCGTATTAGCACGGCGGACGGCAAGGGTGATGATTTCAGCACCGGCATCCTGAACTGCCGCTTCGATGAGATTCAAAGAATACTTGCCTGATCCGAGAATAAAACGGGAATTAAACTCGTGACCGCCGATGAGAAGTTTATCGTTGTTCATTTGAGTTTCCTTCTTTCTTTATGTTTCAAATTCATCTGCTAAAATACGCAGAACAGTATGTGCCTGATGTGCGGCGCAGAGCATAACACGGGAAGATACCAGCCCAGCACCTTCATTTACATCGCTGACTTCATCCCCACAGAGATAAAAACGCTTTGTAATTCGTCGAGTTTTGATACTATTGGCTCTTCCAAGTCCCGCCATACCGGAAGCCGCCACCAGATACTTTTTCGGCATCTTTTCAAGAACAGTATTTGTGAGCATCGCTTTACATTCGGCATTGTCGAATGCTTCGCAGATGACGTCGGCATCTTTCAGTAATTCCACCACGTTACTTTCAGTTATACGAACGGTATGTGTTTCAAGTTCAATATACGGTGCGATTTCTTTCAGGTTTTCAGATAACGCTTCAGTCTTGCATCTTCCGACCTGAGATGCTTTATATTGCTGACGGTGAAGATTGCTTATATCCACCCGATCAAAATCGATAAGGATGAGTTTTTTGATTCCTGCACGAGCAAGGGATATCGCGATGTTGGAACCGAGACCACCGAGTCCACACACCGCAACCGTTGCCGATGAAAACTTATCATGTAACTCTGCACCGTGTCGTTCTATCAAAGCCGCTATCATTTCTTCTTTTGTCGGTATCAGCTTAACCACCTCCTACAAAGCTGACAATTTCAACACTGTCGCCGTCAATCAATACAGTTTCAGCATATTGTGCTTTGGGTACAATCTCTCCGTGGCGCTCTACTGCGATACGTTTTGGATCGTAGTTAGTAGTCGCAAGATATTCCGATATGGTCTTGCCCGCAATATCAAGACTTTCTCCGTTGATTTTCACCATTTCGTTTACCTCCGTATAAAACAAAAAACGGGTAGCTACCGATCTGGTAACTTCCCGTTAAAAATACACTTTATGCTCAGGTATCCCTACGTTGGCATTATCCAAATCAGGTTATCGGTCGAAGGTCGCACCTTCCTCTCAGCCTGTCATACAAGCTCCCGTCTGTTCCATTGTCTCATATATTATACATCGTTTAGAAAAAAATGCAAGCGGAACTTCACCTTCGTTTAGCTTCATCTTTTTCTTTCTTCTATGCCGGGGTGTATACAGGGCGTGCAGGGCATTCCGACAGCTGTTTGCTTTTCGAACTGGCAGGATTAGAATTCCAACACCATGTCGTACCATATGGCGCCCCCGTGGACCGATGCGGAAATGCCAAGGTTTTGATACCCGAATTTATTGTAATAATGCAGCAGGCGCTCCTTACAGGTGAGGATGCAGCCCTTTCTTCCATGTTCTTTTGCATCTTGAATCAGGGCCATCATCAGTTGCGCCGCACAGCCCCGTTTGCGGTACTCCGGCAATACATCAAGCCCAAATACCGCCTGATAAGCCCCATTTTCCCTGTGCAGGGATGCATGTTCAAACATCTCATCGGAAATCGTACGGCTGTCAGTCGCCATGCCGTTGATAAACCCGATGAGGTTTCCGTCCTCTTCCAAAAGCCAAAAGTGGGATGGATAGGTGAGAATTCTCTGCTCCATTTCCTCGCGTTTCGCGGCTTCCGCTTTTGGAAAACAAGCGGCTTCCACCGCGGTGACAGCGTCCAAATCTTCCAGTGTTACAAAACGAGTTTTCATCGGCGCCCTCCTGACTGATATTCTTTCTGCGCACTATGATACCAGAAAAAATGAGTGCTGTACAGCTTATCCATTGAAAGCAATTGGGAAAAATTTTTCAATATTTCTACCAAAGTACTGGTAAAATGAATCCAAATACGATACACTGTGATTGATGTTAAAACAATGGGGGAAGTATATCAGATGGCTCTTGAACTTGTTGACCGGATACGTAATGGGAAAATGGACGAAACCATTAGCCGGGTTTACCCGGGGAAAGAGATTTGCCAGGTCCGACGGCGGCTTGCAGGTATCTGCCAAGGGTACGAAAAGCTTTTCGGCATAACGGGAGAACTTCATGGCTTTTCTGTTCCGGGGCGTACGGAGCTTGGCGGCAACCATACCGACCACCAGCATGGTTGTGTTCTCGCAGCAGGAGTGGATTTGGACAGTGCTGCGGCTGCGGCCCCAAATGGGGAGGATACCATCCGCCTGTTTTCCGAGGGTTACGGGATGCTGGAAGTCGATATCAGGGAAATACAGCCTCGCAGGGAAGAGCAGAACACTACCGCTGCGCTGATACGCGGGGTTGTGGCCTATCTGAGAGAACAAGGGCATCAAATCGGAGGATTTCATGCGTACGTCAGCTCCGAAGTGTTGCCGGGATCCGGGCTTTCCTCCTCCGCTTCTTTTGAAGTGCTCATTGGAATCATATGCAGCGGGCTTTTTGCGAAGGGGCAATTGTCTCCTGCGCTGTTGGCGCAGGCGGGGCAATATGCGGAAAACCGGTATTTTGGAAAGCCATGCGGCCTGATGGACCAGATGGCCTGCGCGATGGGCGGTGTGATTTTTTTGGACTTTACCGATTCCCAAAATCCTTACACACGTAAGATTCCGTTTGATTTACGTCAGGCAGGATATGACTTGTGTATTCTCGACTGCGGCGCTGGTCATGAGGGGCTGACCGGGGAATATGCGTCGATTGTGCAGGAGATGAACGCAGTTGCCGCCTGTTTTCACAAGGAGTATCTGCGCGAGGTAGATGAAAATAAATTCTTTTCTGCGCTCAAGCAGGTGAGAGAAACGGCAGGAGACCGAGCGGCTTTGCGCGCCATTCACTTTTTCAGGGAAAACCGGCGCGTTCCAATGGAAGCGGAAGCACTAAAAGTCGGAGATTTCCATCGGTTTTTATCCCTGGTGGGGGAATCCGGGCGCTCTTCTTATATGTATCTGCAAAACATTGTGCCACGCGGTGCGGTAGAACACCAGGAAATGGGGATTGCTCTGGCGCTGTGCGAAGAATTGCTGTGCGGGAAAGGGGCCTTTCGGGTACATGGCGGCGGATTTGCCGGAACCGTGCAGGCATTTGTCCCGCATTCCATGCTTTCCCATTTCCGACAGTCTGCGGAGGAGGTTCTGGGCCCGGGAAGTTGTCTCGTCCTGTCTTTACGCCATGCGGGCGCCATACAGCTGTGGTGATATCAGAAAGCCTGATGAGCGCAGCGGTCACCTCCGGAAAAAACTGAGGAAAAGGGGAGAAAAACCGTGGACCGAAATAAGGCCATTACACTACTTTTGGACCGTGCAGAGCAAAAAGAACTATTTCTGCCTGAGGACAGATACTATATTGCCAATCTTCTTCTGTGTGTTTTGGAGCTTGACGGCTATGAGTCTGATGGGGAATATCCTTCCGGGCAGGCATTGGACGATGGGTTGCATTGGTTACTCGACGACGCCTGTAAGCGGGGTGTCGTCGATGGCAGCACATCCGGCAGAGAGAAACTTCAATCGGCGATATTGGGATGCTTGACTCCGCGCCCATCAGAGGTACAGCGTCTTTTCTGGGAGAAGTATCGCAACTCTCCGCATGAGGCAACGAACTGGTTTGTCGATTTGTGCCGGGATGTCGGGGATATCCACATCGGGCGTGACAGGAGATGGAAGGTGCCGACGGAATACGGGGAACTGGAAATCAGCATCAATCTTTCCAAGCCGGAAAAAGATCCTTTGGAAGTTGCCGTGCAGGCAAGGACTGCACAGACCGGATACCCCAAATGCCGTCTTTGCCTGGAAAACGAAGGATATGCCGGACGCCCCGGATATCCGGCGAGGCAGAATCATCGCGTCATTCCGATTACCCTTGCCGGGGAACCCTGGGGATTTCAATATTCGCCCTATGTCTATTACAATGAGCACTGCATTGCCATGAACGCCGCTCATACACCGATGAAAATCGACGAACACACTTTTGAAAAACTCTTTGCGTTTTTAAAGCTGTTCCCACATTATTTCATTGGTTCCAATGCGGAGCTTCCGATTGTTGGAGGATCTATTCTCGGCCATGAACACTACCAGGGCGGGAGATACTCTTTTGCCATGGAGCGTGCTCCAGTAGAAACCGAATTGCAGTTTCCCGGATACGGGGAAGTTTATGCCGGAATTGTCAAATGGCCGGTATCCGTGCTTCGTCTGCGGGGAACAGAGGAAGCACCTCTGATTCATCTTGCCGGGCAGATTCTGCGGGCATGGAGGCAATACAGCGACCCATCAATCACTCTGTATGCGAAAACAAATGGAATTTACCACAACACCATAACCCCGATTGCCCGCAGAAGGGGGGAAGAGTTCGAGCTGGATTTAGTGCTGCGCAATAATCTTACAACGCAGGAATTCCCCCTGGGATTATTTCATCCGCATCCCGAATATCACCATATCAAGCGGGAGAATATCGGCCTGATTGAGGTCATGGGACTGGCAATTTTACCGTCTCGCCTGCAAGGGGAGATGGAGGCATTGATTGACACGGTACTTACCTCAGGGGATTTGCGGGCTAGAGAGTGTACGGCAAAACATGCTGATTGGATGGAGTCCATCCTCACCGGCTCTTCTTATAAGGAGGCATACAGCCTTGAAAAACTGCTGAAATGGGAAATCGGCAAAGTCTTTTTAAAGGTACTGGAAAACACCGGGGTTTTCAAACGGGATGGGAAAGGAAAACAGGCGTTTTTACGGTTTGCCTCCTATGCAGCACAAAATCGATAGGGAAAAAAGATACCCAGAAGTCTCCCGGGTATCTTGTGAAAGCGGTAAACCTTTCTCACTTTTTCAGGCCTTTTGATATTTATGAAAGAGATTTCGGGTATTGTATGTCTTCTGTCGGTTGTGCAGAATTTACAGTAGAGGAATCAGAGCAAAAAGCGGTTGGAAAACAATCCCTTGAGAACCGCGGCAATGCCCTCCAGAAAAAAGACAATACCTACAAGCACACCGATTGTCGCAGCAGCAGCCACCGGCTTTAAGAAGAATATAATTCCAAATACAATCAGAACAATGCCGAGTGCCAAAAACCAGCCCCAGCCTCTAACACCAAAGTGTTTGAGGTCGAAGGAACTAATTGTTTTCGATACACCGGTGAACAAAATCCACATTCCAAAAAGCATCGGAAGTAGGACCACGGTGAAAGCCTCATTGAACATCAGGAATCCAGCAATTAGGATTGTAAAAATACCGTCTGCCAAAATCCAACCGGATCCCGCGATAAGGCCGTGCGTTTTGGCAAACACAACAAGTGAGCCCTTCCCGAAAAAATAGACAGAAAAAAGCGCAGAAAAACGGAATGAA
>ERZ781272.552-NODE-552-length-22653-cov-4.315913_pt1 | contig 22653 bp, 19 predicted proteins | sample MGYA00375850_ERZ781272 | MGnify/ENA primary metagenome ERZ781272 (study PRJEB29790, sample SAMN06051246) | human gut metagenome | host: Homo sapiens | place: USA: Cincinnati, Ohio | collected 2013-06-21 | study: EMG produced TPA metagenomics assembly of the Gut...
GCTCCACCTGAAATCCTGCCGCTCCCTCTTCCAGATAGATTCGTTCCCATGCTGTGATCCTACTCCGTACAACACCAAACCGACGCGCCGTTCTCTATAAGGTTGGATTGCGGGCGATGTTTAAATTGAGACTGTAAGGTTTGATATTTACACGAGCAGCTTTCTGTATTCATATGATGTTATGAAATCTTTATAATAAGAGGTGTAGAATATGGATCAAAATAGATGTGGTAACCGTAATCCGAAAATAAGGGATTGCGGTCCCCAACCGTTTATTGCAAACATTGATCGTTTGGCAAAAATGAACCTCAACTATCGGACTGCGTTATGGACAGGTGAACATCTGCAAGTTACCTTGATGTGTATCCCAGTCGGCGGCGACATCGGGCTGGAAATGCATGATAATGTTGATCAGTTCATACGGATTGAAGACGGATGCGCTTTGGTTAAGATGGGAAAATGTAAGGATGATCTGGACGATCAGCAGAGAGTAAACAGTAACTTTGCCATTCTTGTTCCGGCTTGCACATGGCATAATATTGTCAACATTGGTTGTACGCCGCTTAAGCTGTATTCCATTTATGCACCGCCGCAGCATCCGTTCGGAACTGTTCATAAAACGAAGGAAGAAGCGCAATGTGCTGAAAAGCATAAATAATGGAAGAAAAAACACCTATTGTAATTCTCCCATCAGGATTTGAATAACAATAGGTGTTTTGTTATAAATTCAGTGTCCTGCCACACCAAATAAGCAGCTAAAGCAGCATTATATTCGCTCCCCGCAAGATGTTATTCTGTCAATTTGTGATCGGAATCGGAACTTGTATAAGAAAAATCCTTCCCAGAATTGATATTCAAACTTCCAAAACGTGATCAGAATAGTAATAATCATACACATTCCGACTGCATATTCATATAATAAGTTGGGGGTGAATCTCTCGTGAATTCATGTGAATTGACAGCTTCCATCACTGCCATCGCCAATGCACTTGCCTGCAACCTGACCGAGGATGAATTGAATCTGCTTGGTGTGACCTTGACACTACTGGCTGATACGCTGCTTACCATTGCGACACAAAGAAGCATTTCATGTGGTAAAAGTAACTAAAAATGGATAGAGTGCTGTGATCCTACTCCGTACAACACCAAACTGACGCGCCGTTCGTTGAGCATTGTTTCAACGACCAGTGTCTTGAATTCTGGCGTATATCTTTTGTTTGGTACTCCTTTTGGCATAACAAACACCCCATTCGTTAGATAGTATACCACATAACAAATGGGGTGCAGTTCAATTTCGGCGAGTTTTTTATTTTGCTTTGAGCTGTTTAGACAACTGTTTTACTTGGAAAAACATCCGGTCGTTTTTCTCCTTGTCCGGGGTAAGCTCTGCATAGCGGACATCGGAATAGATTTGGGTTATCACACTCAAGTCGACTTTTTGCTTACCAGTTTGCTGTTCAAGCATTTTGTGAAGAATTTCCAAGGGGGTATCACATTTCAAAGGAGGGGTACTGCTCTCCCGCAGCAGCCCAAGCGTGTAGGCATAACAAAGCCGGATTTGTTCTACTGGATCTTTAGTATGTCGGTATTGACGTGCAAATTTTCCCCATCGCTGTGTTCCGGTAAGAGAGCGTTTTACGGCTTTTCTCTCTGACAGGTCAATATCAGTGACATTGTCAAAGTAATATTCAGAATCTCCCTTTTTGAGACTCCCCAGTTTGGAAAAACGGGATTTTAACCGGCTCAGCAGATGACGGAGCCAGTTTTTTATACCCTCATACAGACCAGGGAAGAGCTTAATAAAGAGTACAAGGAAAATAATCGCCAATATGCCGATAAAAACGAACTTTAAAAGAAGGTTTTCCTGTCCTTCCATCAGTTTAGGAAGTTCGCTGGGTTGGTCTTGAACAACGACATTACTGCTGATCATCCCAAAAAACCACTGTAAAATCTTACTTATTCCATATTTTATAACGTTTCCAACATAGAAAAGGAGTTGCAAAACCGGATTCCACAGAAAATACAGCAACAAGATCACCACGAAAGTACCGATAGTAAAGAGTATGCTCATCCGGTTGTTGGATGCATTCTTGGCAATATGTTTTCTGCCATAGGTCATCAGTTCGTCAAGATTGGATTGATTACGAAACAGCAACAAAGTCAGTATTACTGGAAAAATCAGCAGAATATAGGTATCAAAGGGAAACTGACAGGTGAAAAGATGACTCATCAGATGGTTTATTAGATAGGACAAAAAGTAAATAGCAGCGTGAATCCCCAGGCATACGAAAATCATCAATGTGGAGGAGAGTCTGGAAAAGGATGATTTTTGGATAACCCATCCGCAGATAAAATAGAAAGCCGCGCAGATTGCACAAACCAAGTAAGCTCCGCTCCATAGGAACAGGAGAAGCATCAAAGCACAGCTAAGAAAAAGACCTGTTGCGGCTATAATCCCGACGGAAAAAATCTTTTTCCTCCTCTTTTGTACCTGGAGGCGACAGAAATATCCGAGATAGCTACAGAAAATTCCGCTAAACAGCATCAGCAGTGTTTCCGGTATCGTGCAGCTGCCGGAAGCAAGGGTGAAAAGAAAGGATGTGACACAGGTGACGACGCAGGAATATGCAAATAGTAGAGCCAAAATCAGACCATGTCTTTTCCAGGTATGGTATTTCTCTTTGCTCATGTAGCGTCACTGCCTTTCTGAGCTTTGGCAAACTGCGGTTGCTGACTGTATTCCCGCTTGGTTATGTAAATTTCCAAATCTTCCGGAATTTCTTCCTGCTCCAGGAAATTGGTTACATAGATTTGTACATGAACATTTTCATGTATTTTTTCTCTAGCATATCCACAGATGGCAGAATCCAGATACGGCGTGACAATTGCCAAATCCGTCCCGCTGGCGGCAGAATCAATCTGTCCTAAAAAATCATTGAAACTGCAGACAGCTTTAATACGCAGTTTAGCCAAAATTCGCATCAAATCCATAGCATGTTCATTTCCGGCAGCCAGATTAGTGGAGGTGATTTCGGTTGAAACATCATCAATTGGGGCGTTGGAATACAAGTTTACAGGCAGTCCTTCTCCGGTTGCCTCGGTAATCAGAGAAGCGCAGACGCGAATGGAGCCTTCCACTAAATCCGGGTTGACGATTTTCCCATACTCCACTTCCTGGGATTTAATATTGAGCAGAATGGTAAGGCTTTGCTGGGAGGTATACTCATTCTTACGAACCATCAATTTTTGTTCTTTTGCCGTGGCCAACCAGTGGATGGAGTTCATGGGGTCCCGGTCAGTATATTCCCTGACACCGGCTACATAAAAAGGATCTTCAGCAATTTGACGCTTGGTAACGGTGTCCCCCTGCAGGTAGCGGGGAAGCAGAAACATCTCCCCTAAGTCGATAGTTCCCGGTAAAACGAGTACGGTGAAGGACAGCTTGACACCTTTGGAGATTCTCGCCTGCCCAAAAAGATCACTTGAGACAAGATGCGCCTTTTGGATTTCAAATTCCCCGCGCTTGGTACAGTTGACATTCCAGGTGCGGGTAATGGACTTATATCCTCCCAGTGTAAAAAAACTGGAGACGATTCTACTCTCATCCGAAACGGACTGCGCACTCGCATCACCGAATTCCAGCCATTTGGAGGCGGTAAGATCAGAGCGAAGCCATGGCAAAGGCATTGCCTTGTTATTTTTTACGATTTCCATCAGGGAAAAGTTCTCCCCTTCAAACACTTCATGTTTATCGAATTTACAGGAGTAATTTAGGTTTTGAAAGGAATATTTCTTGAACAAATAGGCTTGGAGAGATACAATTCCATAAATGATAGCAATCAAAAAGATGATTTTCAATCGGAAAACTCCCCTTTCTCCAAATGCATCATTATTAAATTTCGGTAGGAGCGGGAACCTGATCCATAATCACTTGCATGGTGTCGTAAGTCTGCTTGGGGGAACGTTGGATACTGCTTCCACGGCAGATGATTCTATGAGCGAGTACATTTGCGCATATGGCCTTGACATCATCCGGCAGGACATAGTCCCTGCCGCTAATTGCAGCATATGCCTGTGAGGCTTTTGTCAATGCGATCGAAGCGCGCGGAGAAGCACCCAACCGGATATCTTGGGCTTCCCGTGTGGCGTGGATGATGTCAACAATGTATCCCAACACTGCGGCGGAGACTTTAATATGGGGAATCGACTGAGAAATTTCAGCAATCTCTGCTTTCGTGGTTACCGGAGTAATCTCCTCAAGCGGGTTTGAAGCGATAAAACGCTCCAGAATCTGCGTTTCTTCCCTTTTATTGGGATAACCCATGTTCAGCTTCATGAAAAAGCGGTCAAGCTGTGCTTCAGGAAGGGGGAATGTTCCTTGTGTTTCCAACGGGTTTTGTGTTGCCAGTACCAGGAAAGGTTCTTCCAGTTTACGGGTTACACCATCGATGGTCACCTGGCGCTCTTCCATGCACTCCAAAAGACTGGATTGAGTTCTCGGCGTTGCGCGGTTGATTTCATCCGCTAAGATGATGTTTGTAAAAATGGGACCTGGTTTAAAGAGGAACTCCTCTTCTTTTTGGTTATAAAAATTGATTCCCGTTACATCAGAAGGCAGCAAGTCAGGAGTAAACTGAATCCTCTTGCAGTCACAATCTATGGAACGGGAAATGGTTTTAGCGAGCATGGTTTTACCTGTACCCGGAAGGTCCTCCAGCAAAACATGACCACGGCAGAATAATGCAACCAATATTTGATTCACAACCTCATCTTTACCAACAATTACCTTTGCAACATTGTCTTTGATGGACCGTGAGATTTCTTGTATTTTTTTAACAGAAACCATAATAAAATACTCCTTTTGTCCAAATGTGTTTTTCACTATTATAGAGTACCTTATCAGGGATTTCAATAAAAATGAAAAAATTAATTAAATAATGAATAGTATTTATACAGATTAGCTAAAAAGAAGGGATAAATATAGCGCACAAAGACATTCTGTGGGAATACAGCAAAAAGCCATCCAAAAGAGTGAAAGCTTACTGTGATCCTTCATAGACTCCTCCAAAAGCGAATAGCTAAAACAGACCAGAGTTTTTTGGTCAAGGTTTTTCAGTAGTTCTCTGGCCTCTCCCACAGCCTGACGCTCTCCCTTTAAAGCCGAAAAAACAGTCTCCATTTTGCGGTCAAAATTTTGATAGGATTTCGTAAAAAAGGCTTTAATTTGGCCGTGCATCTCCGACGCAGTATATAGCTTATCTGCTCTCAGGCCATATACTTGCGCGCAAAATTCCAAAGCACAGGAAAAAATACTCCGACGCGTTGTTTCCCTTCGCTGATGCTTCCGAATGGCTTTCGCAGCAGAAAACCTAGCGAGGCTTTCCAGAGGACTGCGGGATTTTCCGCCCAAATATACTCCCAATTTCTTGGACAATGCTGCAGCTTTGGGTCGCAGCTGCAAATGCGATTTGGTCAATTCTCCTTTTTGAAAGGTGTAGCGGATACCATCTAATTTTCCAAAATATTTCAGAGTATCAAAATAACCGAATTGGATATTGCTCTTTGCTTGCATAGGTTCAAATTTCATAAAAAAGCCAAGGTCCTCTTTCGGGTGCAGGACATGAACCTTTGATTTCTTTTTATCATATCGGCGGCGCAGGCCTATTGAGTCGACGTCCACTGCTAAGATTTCAGTAGCACCTTGCTTTTGCGCAAGCTCAATGGGGAGATTATCGTAATATCCCCCGTCGATGTAGGACTCTCCATCAATGGAATAGCTTTTCATCGCCGGAAAACAGGCCGCGGAGGCAAGGAGATAGTCGATCATCTTCCCTTCAGGAATATCCCGCTGGAACAGGGTGCAGGGAGTATATCCTGGAATTTTAACAGTAACGATACCGAGTTTCATTTGAGAATCTCGGACAGCCTGTTCGTCAAGACATTCCGTCAAGAGGCTTTTTAAGGCTTCATAACCTGCTCCTCCGCCCCGGATTGCTTCTCGCAGGAATACTTGCGCCTGCTCCCTTTCTCCCAACTTCTCAAATCCTTCCGGCAGTTTAATATCGAGTACCTGTTCCAGAGTGATATGCTCCCACAGCCACTTTGCCTTGTCAAAGTCCCCCTGGGCAATCATTGCTCCGTTAAGGGCCCCGACCGATGCACCGGTAATAATGGAAAAATCATAGCCAAGTTCCCGCAATGCCTGCCAGACTCCAATCTGATAGGCTCCCCGGGAGCCTCCTCCCGCTAAAACCAATGCTTTTTTTTCGGCTTTCATAAATACTCCCTTTCCCGTCGAGTGATTTTCAGGCGGTTACATCTTATCCTCTGTTTTATTGACTGCTTGGTGTTTCTTTGTCCTAGAGGATACTTTGACCGGAAGCAGGTAGATGTCATCCGTTTTGTAGGCTTCCGTTTTCTGAGGCATACCCTTTTTCTGCAGCCTCTGTTCAATAAACGTCCGTACCAGGGCATAGATAACGGCAAACAGCGGGACGCCGATGAACATTCCGACTATGCCAAAGAGTCCGCCACCGATGATGATGGAAAAAATTACCCAGAAAGAGTTGAGACCCGTGGTACCGCCTAAAATCTTTGGACCCAGGATATTTCCATCGAACTGCTGAAGTGCCAGAATGAACAGGCAAAACCAAAAAGCAGTAATCGGGTCTTCAATCAGAATAATCAATGCGCTTGGTATGGCGCCAATGAAGGGGCCAAAGTATGGGATGACGTTGGTGACACCGACAATGACACTAATAAGAGCCGAATACGGCATGTTGAAAATCCGCATTCCCAAAAAGCAGAGAATTCCGATCATCAGAGAGTCGATGATTTTTCCATTGATAAAGCCGGAAAAGGTTTTGTGGCTGGAACGGGCAAGGTCAATGGTGCGGTCGACATACTGCTTGGGCAGCAGCGCATACATCATCTTTTTAAGCTGCGCAAAGAATTTTTCCTTGCTTGCGAGCATGTATACGGAGATAATCAGTCCCAACAGTGCATTTTTCAGACCAATTGTAATCGTCCTGGTCATATTTAGAAGATATGGTACCACCTGCCCCAGCATATCAAGCAGACCGTTGACAGCCTGTGTAATATAGTCGGAGAACTTGTTCACCAATTCCTGACTGATATGAAAATCCTGTAGTATCCCAGCTATGCTGTCTGTCAAGGAATCCGCTGCTTTGATGGCGGATGGAATCTTATCAAGTAAGGAGGAGAGACTGTTTGCAATCTGTGGCAGTACGGTTCCGAGAAATATCCCTAAAATAATGAATGCAAAAATGTACGCGGCAATCAGTGAAACTACTCTGCTCAGCTTGGGGTGAGGACGCTTAAACCGAACTCGATGCATGATATTCTTTTCAAAGAACATCATAACCGGGTTAAGCAAATAAGCAATCACAAAGGCATAGACAAACGGAATCAGTATATCGATCATTTTGAACACATATCTCTGAATTCTCCCGAAGTTGATGAGAACAGCCGCCGCCAAAAGGCAGGAAACAACCGTTAAAAATACATAGATGGCGATAGTCGTATATTTTTTGTTGTGTTCAAACTTCATTGCAATCTCCTGCCTGTTATGTTATAAAGTAGCCTTAGTATGTACGGCAATGATTTTTTTCACCCAGAATGGATGGCTGACCGCTCATTCTTATCAGGAATCAGCCATCGCTGGTTGTTGACTGATCTAGGCATTGTATCTTTTTACAGATATCTTTATTATAACAGACCCATTCCGGTGCAACAACCAAATTGAGAGAAAATATAATCTTTCTTAAGAAATACTTTCTTAAATATGGCGCTGAACCGGACAAAAAAAACGGGTGCGTGTAACACCCGGATTTTTTGTTGAATTATCCGCTCTTATTTCTTGCAGTGGCGATCCATCCAGTTTGTGATTTCCTGTAATCTTCTGATACGGTTCTTTGGCTTACCCGAACGGCTGAGTTCATGGTTGTCACCCTTGAACAGGCAAAGACGTGCTTCTACGCCATTATCGACAAGCATACTGTACATCTGTAACGCCTCCACCATCCAGCAGCGATAGTCCTCGTTAGAATGGATGAAAAGGGTCGGGGTCTTGGCATTATGTGCATATTTGAGCGGAGACTGCTCCCATACCTTCGCTACATCGGTCTGAGTTGTGGCGAGCATTTGCCCGGATACGAATACTTTGCCGATATCGGTCGTGCCTTCCATGCTGACAAAGTTGGAGATGGAACGCTGCGGAGCCGCCGCACAGAAACGGTTGGTATGGCCGATAATCCAGTTGGTCATGAATCCACCGTAAGAGCCACCCGTAACGCCCATACGCTTATCATCAATCTGCGGATATTTCTTGAGAACTTCATCGGTAAACTCCATCAAATCCTGGTAATCGATGGTGCCGAAGCGCCCGGCTATGTAGGAAAACTCATTGCCGCGTCCGTCGCTTCCGCGCGGGTTGCAGAAAAAGACGAAATATCCGTGGTTCGCCCAGTATTGCATCTCATGATAGAAAACTTCGCCATAGGTAGTCTTCGGTCCGCCGTGGATATCTAAGATAGCAGGATAGGTTTTGGAGGAATCATATCCTACAGGCTTGAGTACCCATCCATGGATTTCGATGCCGTCAGAATTTGTGAAATACAGCCTCTCCGGCATAACAGGCGGATATTCTTGATAGAATTTGTCATTATGGGAGGAAACACGTTTTTCCTCACCACCACAAACAGGCAGAGTGTAAAGCTCTTCGAGTCGCATGTTATGCATTGCCACATAAATAATCTCATCATCGCAGATGTCGAACATATCCACAGAACCGTCTTTTGCTAGGATGGTGGTAACCTTTCCGTCTTTACCGCAGCACTGGATATGAGAAGCATCATAGATATTGGAGATAAAATACATCTTATCTCCATGCACCCGAAAAACAGAGCCGCTGCCATAATGGCAGTCAGAGCCGACAGAGTTTCCAATGCTCATTTCATCCGAACAGACTACAGTTCTCTCACAGGTCGCAGGATCAACACTGTACAGCATTGGACACTCGGTAATGCTGTAGTCTTTGTTTTCCGTACCCACAAAGACAACTTTACCCTGGAAAAATCCTATATCCCCGATGCGGAAGATTTCCGGTTCCACTAGACATTTGGTTTCACAGGAACCGAGGTCATAGAGATACATTCCGGTTTTCTGTGAACGGATGGTATCGAATTCCAGACCTGTAAACAAAATCTGCTGTTTTTCTTTGCAGATTTTTACTTGACTTGCCGAAAAATAAGGGGAGGTTACCTGGGTCAGGGTTTCGGTCTTGGTATTGTAGAGATAGATGCCGTTGCGGATTTTGTTGATGACGCCGGTTCCATTGGACCAGAACGGATACTCATCAAAAATCGTGCAGCTTTCATCCTCTTCTTTAAACTGGTATAGTAACTCTCTGCGCTCTTCTCCCTGCTTGCCTTCCAGCATTGCAGAACGGAGGACATGCTTGGTCGCAGTCAACACGATGGTTTCCTCGTTGATTCTGCCAACAAGAGAAGCCTTGAGAGGAACGCTGAAGAGCTTGCAGCTCTTTTTGTTATTTAAGTGCAGCAGTGCAAAGGCGGTGGAATCTTCTTGGCACTTATCTTTTGCCTTGCAGACTTTTTTCTTGGCAAGTGGATACAGTACGGTATTGTCGTCATACCAGATGTAAGATTTCACATCGCCGCTATCGGTCATCTGAAGGTTTTCTCCGGTTTTCCTGTCATAAATCCAGAGATTGGAGGTGTAATTATTCTTTTCTACATTGGTATGGTGTACCAGATATGCCGCCTTATCGGAGCATGAATTATAATTCAGACCTGACAAAAACTGGTAAGAAGTAAAGGCGTCCAACTGTAATTGGGACATGGAAATTCATCCTTTCTTATCTTGTTTGATTGTCCATCATCGTAGCAATATAGGCGAAGGCAAAGTAATATTCCTCTTCCCCTGCTTTATGCATCCAGGCAAAAAGGTCCTCTGCCTCCTGCACTCTGCCCTGAATTCTCAGGTAATTGATAAGGCCAAAGCTGATTTTTTACAATTTCCAGCTTGCTCGGATGGGGTAACATTGTTAGTGTGTTCGAAAATCTGGGTACATTTGCCGGCTTTCATTTTTTGCCGTATGCTCATTACCAAAATCCTCTCCTTTATGTATCAATGTTGTGGGCATAATTACCTAGTTACGAGTATATACTCATCCAAGTGGGGTGTCAATTCAAGAAGATTTTTCAGCAGCATTTCCGGTCGATTCTTACAATACACAGATTGTTCTTGGATATTTTGAAAACAAAATAGCCATCTCATTTAATATCATAATTTATATGATAAAAATAATTGATTATTTATTAATTTTAAATATATATTGATGTTTTATATAAAAAAGCTGCAATTAATTTCACACTTTGCAGCAATAAAAAACGCTAACCCTGCTTGCAGCCTGGTTAGCGTTTTTTATCAACTGTTTTGCAGGGAAGCTTTGATAAATTCTCGGAACAAAGGATGGGCACGATTGGGGCGGCTCTTGAACTCCGGATGGTATTGTACTCCAATGAAGAAACGTAAATTCGGAATTTCCACCGCTTCAACCAGCCTGCCGTCCGGAGAAATACCAGTAATCCGCAGTCCATGCTCTTCAAATTCCGGTCGGAAGTCATTGTTGAATTCATAGCGATGGCGATGGCGTTCTGTGATTTCTTCAGCCTGATACGCATGCTCCATGATGGAATCAGTCTGTATTTTACAGGGATAGGCTCCAAGGCGCATGGTACCGCCCTTTGGCAGGTTTCCATATTGATCCGGCATCAGGTCAATCACCTTGTGTGAGCTCTGTTCATTAAATTCACTGGAATTGGCATCGGAGTAATTGAGAACATCCCTTGCATACTCGATGACTGCGGTCTGCATTCCGAGGCAGATACCAAGATAGGGAATGTCATGCTCTCTGGCATATTTTGCAGCCATAATCTTCCCTTCAATTCCCCTGTCGCCAAAGCCGCCGGGTACTAGAATGCCATCGCAACCGGAAAAGATGCACTCCGCGCTTTGTTCAGTTACATCTTCCGCTTCAATCCATTCGATATCCACTACGGCGCCGTTTTCATAACCCGCATGGTGCAGCGCCTCCACAACGGAAAGATAGGCGTCGTGCAGCTTAACATATTTTCCGACCAAAGCAATTTTCACCCGTTTATCCCGGCTGGCAATCCGGTTGAGCATGTCTTTCCATTCTTGCATGTCGCCGCGCGGCAGATCAAGATTCAGTTCCCGGCAGACAATGTCGGAAAAATTGTTCTGTTCGAGCATCAGCGGCGCCTGATAGAGAATCGGAAGCGTGAGATTTTCAATGACGCAGTCGGGTTTGACATTGCAAAACAGGGCTATTTTCTGTTTGACATTTTCATCAATCGGTTCATCCGCGCGGGTGACGATGATGTTTGGGATGATACCGATGGAGCGCAGCTCCTTGACGGAGTGTTGTGTCGGCTTGGATTTATGCTCACCGGAACTTTTAATATATGGTACGAGCGTCACATGAATAAAGAGGCAGTTCTCCCGTCCGACTTCAATCGACACCTGGCGAATTGCCTCTAAAAAAGGTTGGCTCTCTATGTCCCCCGTGGTACCGCCGATTTCGGTGATGACGATGTCCGCGTTGGAGTTTTTTCCGACGTTATAAATAAAACTCTTAATTTCGTTGGTAATATGCGGGATGACCTGTACTGTCTGTCCGAGATATTCTCCAGCGCGTTCTTTGCGGATGACGTTGGAGTAGACCTTTCCGGTCGTGAGGTTCGAAAACTTGTTGAGGTTTTCATCGATGAAGCGCTCATAATGGCCGAGATCGAGGTCGGCTTCCAGTCCGTCTTCGGTGACAAAGACTTCCCCGTGCTGATAAGGACTCATCGTGCCCGGGTCGACGTTAATATATGGGTCAAGCTTCTGTGCGGCGACGGTTAGTCCTCTTGCCTTGAGCAGCCGGCCGAGAGAAGCGGCAGTGATTCCTTTTCCCAGTCCGGAAACGACACCGCCTGTCACAAAGATGTATTTGGTCATAGCAGTTCCCCCTTTTGTGTTCTTGTCTCTAATTTTTACTTAAACAGATTATAGGATTCCAGTGCTAAAGTCAAGAAAATTTTTTAAGGGGTTTTTACTATGAATACTCCATTTGGATACAAAAAGGCAGGGCTGTGAACTTACAGCCCTGTTATCATTAGATGAGATTGGTGCCATGAGCCCGAAACGCCTGAATCGCGGCTTGAGGGTTTTCCACCCGAAGAATTACGTAGGCGGTGTTCTTGGCCCTTCCGATAAACGCGTACATGTACTCCACCGTGATGCCGGCTTCCAAAAGAATACTCAATGCGTCACACAGGCCGCCCGGCTGGTCGTCAAGCCCAATACCAATGACCTCAGTAATGGAAACTGTATAACCGGCACTGCGCAAAGCATCCGCCGCAGTGGCAGGTTTATTAACAATCAAACGAAGAATTGGGAAATTCTTGTGGAAAGGCGGAGGATAACCGGTGGAAGCCCGTTGTTCTCAGTCAATTTACGCAAAAATGTGCTCTGCAAAGATTTTAATTCCCAGTAAAATCAAGATGACTCCGCCGAATATTTCCGCCTTTTGTTTGAGCAAGCTTCCAAAGGTCTTTCCGATGAAGAATCCAATTACACTGCATACAAAGGTGATTGATGCAATGATGAAAGCCGCATAATAGATATTGACTTCCATGACGGCAAAGCCGACGCCGATCGCCAGCGCATCGATACTCGTTGCAACCGCCTGCAGCAGCAACTGCTTGTGAGTCAGCGCCCGGGAAATAGGACAGATCGGAGGGTTACGGATTTCCTCTGCCGCCTCAAAAACCATCTTTCCCCCGATAATACATAGTAAAAACAGGGCAATCCAGTGGTCAAACTGCTGGACATATCCCGCAAAAGTTTTTCCTCCCAGATACCCCAGTACCGGCATCAGGCCCTGAAATCCTCCGAAATAGAACCCGACTTTCAGCGCATCCTTTCCTCGGATGTCTCTGGTACACATGCCATTGGTGACGGATACCGCAAATGCATCCATGGAAAGCCCCAAGGCTGTCAGGCACAGAAATACAAGTTCCATAAAATCCCTCCGGCAGTAAATTGTGAGTCTTTAAACAATATATTAATTTATTGAAATATCGATTGTACGACCGGTTACGAAATGATATAATTGTACGGATAAAATCTACCAAGGTGGTGGCATGAAATGTCACGGAAGAGTGTCAAAATTATCGCAGTGGTTGCTGCTGTTATTGTAATTTTGGGAACGGTCATCCCGCTTTTCGGCATGATTTTGCAGTAAAGGGAGTTTTGTTTTGTTCGGTTATGTACGCCCGGCTAAAGGGGATTTGAAGGTAAAAGAGTTCGAGTTGTACCGCAGTATTTACTGTGGACTGTGCAAACAGCTTGGCCGCTCTTTCGGCCCGTTTGCAAGGATGACGCTCAGCTATGATTTTGCATTCCTCTCACTGCTCCACATGTCTGTAAACGGACAGCACGCACTGATAGAAAAGCAGTGCTGTTTTGTCAATCCTCTAAAAAAGAAAAACTGTTGCCTGCGAAACCCTTCCCTTGAATTTTCTGCGGCTGCCGCAATGGTAATGCTCTATTATAAGGTGATTGACAATATTGAAGACAGCAAAGGAATGAAAAAATTCGGGTATATCCTGCTCAAACCCTTTGCGAAATCCGCTTACAAAAAAGCCGCGAAAAATTATCCGCAGCTCGGGAAAATCTTAGATGACTGTATGGAACACCAGTCCAAACTGGAGCAAAGCGATGTATCCAGTATCGATTTGGCAGCGGAACCGACTGCACAGGCCCTTTCTAAAATTTGTATGCTGTTAAGTCCACGCCCAGAACAAAAACGGGTACTCGAACGCTTTGGATACTGTCTTGGGCGCTGGATTTATCTGATGGACGCTTTCGATGACATGGAAGACGATTTGAAAAATAAAAATTACAACCCCTTTTTGCTGCGTTTTGGTATTTTGGAGCTGGATGAGCAAAAGATAAAACAGGCTAAGGAATATGCGCTCGGTGCGCTCAACCTGACGCTGGGGGAATTGTCAAACGCCTATGTTCTGCTCGATCTACAGCTGTTCGAGCCGATTTTTTATAATATTGTCTATCTCGGCCTGCCGCTGGCCCAGCGCCAGACCCTGATGAAAAAGGAGAAAAAAACTGCATGAGAGACCCATATCAGGTATTAGGCGTTTCACCAAACGCGACTGATGACGAAGTAAAAAGCGCATACCGGGAACTTGCGCGCAAATACCATCCAGATTCCTACGCAGGCAATCCCCTTTCTGATCTCGCCGCAGAAAAGATGAAGGAAATCAACGAGGCGTATGATACTGTCATGTCCCAGCGCCGTTCCGGTGCTCAGTATCAGTCGGCCCGCGGGTATGGAGGATATGGCGCTTCCGGTTCCTCCTATTCTCAGTTTGCAGATATTCGCAGGCTTATTAATTCCCGCAAAATCGTGGAGGCAGAAGAACTCCTCGACGGTGTTCCCCAACAAAACCGGGATGCGGAATGGCACTTTTTAAAGGGCAGTGTCTACTATGCCCGCGGTTGGCTTGATGAGGCCATGCGCTACTTCAATACGGCAGTCTCGATGAATCCCTCGAATCCGGAGTATCATGCAGCACTCAATGCGATGAAAAATCAGCAAAACGGCCAGATGAATGGCGGATACAGCCCTTACCGCACCACTCCTGGACAGACCCCTACGAGCGGATGCAGCTGCTGCGACATGTGCAGTGGGCTTATCTGCGCGGACTGCTGCTGTGAGTGCATGGGCGGAGATTTAGTCCCCTGCTGTTAAAAGGAGGGTGCGCATTTTGAAAAAAAGCTCCAAGATTTCACTTTGCGGGATGATGTGCGCTTTGAGCGTAGTCTTCATGTTTTTGACTGGCGTTTTCCCTTACGCCACCTATGCTCTTCCTGCACTTGCAGGCATGACCTTAATTGTCCTGGTCGTAGAAACGAATAAAAAATGGGCGCTTGTGGCCTATGTTGCCATCTCGCTGATTTCTCTGCTCGTAGCGCCCGACCGAACGGCGGTTTTGCTGTTTATCGCCTTTTTTGGATATTATCCGATTTTTAAATCAGTGATTGAGACAAAATGCAAACGTATTATTGAATGGGTACTGAAAATCCTGCTCTTTAATGCAGCTGTCGGGGTTTCCTATCTGGTGATGCAGCTGTTTGTCAAAACAGATGAGCTATGGGAACTGTTCGGAGAATATGGCGTACTTGGGTTTATCGGCGGGATTTTGTTGCTGAATGTTGTCTTTGTCATCTATGATTTGGCGGTATCTCGTATTATCACTGCGTATATACACTGGTTTCGACCCAAATATCTTCGAAAACTGCGCTGATGACAGCTCCGCAATGAAGCGAAACAAAAAACCTTCTCCGATTTGAACCGCTCTGGAGGAAATAGACAGTTCCACCTCCGGCCTTAGTCCACACCAGCTCTGCAGTGCATACCGGCTGATGCCATATTTTCGGTTTAACTCCCGTATGCTCACCCCTGCTCGTTCAATTCTTCGGGATATCTTTTTGTTCCATTTTTCCCTGACATTGAAAAGCCTTCAATCGTTTTTCTATCTTACGATTGAAGGCTTTTCAATATCTATTTTTTTCTGGAGCGGTTCAGGGGGCTTTGTTTATTCTGAGGACTGTAAAAGCAAATCAAGATGATACTGGATATTTTTCCAAGGCTGAATTTTCCATCCCCTGTGACCATACAAGGCACGCTCATGACCTGATATTTATCTTTCCATTCAGGAAAATGGTTTAAATCAAAGATTTCTGCCGTGACATTTGGACTGAGAGCGGCAATCCGCTGGGCGGCTGCCTCGAGTTCCAGAAAGGCCGCTCCGTTTTTGCAAAAACCGTGTTGAGCTGTGCCAGCATATCGTCGGAAAACAGCTTATGTCCCCTGTTTTTGCCGTGGAGGACTTCTGGGCGGCATAGCGCTCAAGTTCAGTTGCCAGCACGCCGTTCCCCTACCTCGGTAACTACCCGTCTCAGGCTTTTGATACTGACGTCTCCTGTTGCATATAGACCCTCCACAACAGTTTGCCGGGATTTATCGATTACGCTTAAAAACAGCAAAAGCGAAAATTACAGGGCTTTTGCGGGTTCGCTTCTGCTCAAAATTTTTTCTCATATCACGAGCATTGCATCCCCAAAGCTGTAAAAACGGTAGCGTTCCTGTACAGCCACCTGATAGGCGTGCATCGTATGCTCATAGCCTGCCAAAGCGGATACAAGCATAATCAGGGTACTCTCCGGCAGATGGAAATTGGTAATCAGGCAATCAAGCGCCTTGAACTGGTAGCCCGGATAGATAAAAATGTCGGTATACCCCTCTGAAGCCTTGATACCTCCCTCTTTTTGTACAACGGATTCCAGCGTACGGCAACTGGTTGTACCGACTGCAATGACTCGCTTGCCGTTTGCTTTTGCCTCGTTGATGGCGTCCGCTGTCTTCTGGGACATCTCATAGTGCTCGGTATGCATTTTATGGTCGGTGATCTCCTCCTCCTTGACCGGGCGGAAGGTACCGAGCCCGACATGCAGGGTGACAAATTCCACCTTCACGCCTTTTTCGCGTACTTTCTGCAAAAGCTCTTGGGTAAAATGAAGGCCCGCAGTAGGCGCGGCGCTGGAACCGAGCTCCCTTGCATAGACCGTCTGGTAACGGTCTTTATCCATCAATTTATGCGTAATATAATGTGGAAGGGGCATTTCTCCAATCTTATCCAGAACGTCAAAGAAGTTCCCCTCACACTCAAATTCTACGATGCGATTGCCCTCTTCGACGATTTCTCTAACGGTAGCGGTAAGCAGCCCGTCCCCAAAGACAAAGCGTGCCCCTACCCTTGCCTTTTTTCCAGGACGTACCAATACCTCCCAGCGATTTTGCCCCTTTTGCTCGAGCAAAAGCATTTCGATCTTGCCGTATGTCCCCTCTTTGATGCCGTACAATCTTGCCGGCATGACCTTGGAATCGTTGAGGACTAAGACATCGCCTTCATTTAGGAAGTCGATGATATCATAAAAATGCCGATGTGTAATTTCTCCAGTATTCTTGTCAAGAACCATCATTCTGGAGTGATCGCGTTGTTCGAGCGGGTCCTGAGCGATGAGCTCCTCGGGCAGTTCATAATAAAAATCTGTACGTTTCATGGCATTGCCACCTTTTCTTCATCTAATTTAACAGAACATTCCTGTTTTTTCGTTATTTTGATTTGACATCATAGTAAACCAATGCTAAGATAGAACTACAAATTGAATAAACAGATAGAGGCGCGTCTTTAATGATTATTCGGAAGTGAAATCGCCCATAGATTATTGATCTCCGTAAGAAAGGTAAAGTCGCCGAAGGGGACAGATTCGGCACCTGTCCATCCTGGTCTTAGGCTGAATAAGTTTATGACTGTCATCATTCAATATGATGAAGAGCTATCATGTCAGGTTTTTGGCCTTTCGGTCAAAAGCGTCAATAACTCTATTATATTGCAAGGACAGTCGGTTTTCAACCGACTTTTTTCTTTATTCAAGTTGTTTTTGTAAGTATGGAGAGTATAAGCACAAAGGAGATACGTATCATGAAGCAGTATCGTGTTGGTATTGTCGGAGCAACCGGTATGGTCGGGCAGCGTTTTGCCACCATCCTTGCCGGGCACCCATGGTTTGAAGTAAAGGTATTGGCGGCAAGCCCCCGCTCGGCTGGAAAACGCTACGAAGAGGTAGTCGGTAGCAAGTGGTGCATGGAAGAGGAAATCCCGGCGTCCTTAAAAGATATGATCGTCATGGATGCGGCGGCAGACGTTGAAACAATCGCCTCCCTGGTGGATTTTGTTTTCTGCGCCGTGGATATGAAAAAAGAGGAAATTAAGGCTTTGGAGGAGCGCTATGCCAAGGCGGAATGCCCGGTTGTCTCAAACAACAGCGCGAACCGCCATACACCGGATGTTCCGATGGTCATTCCGGAACTCAACGCGGAACACATCGGCATTATTTCGGCGCAGAGAAAACGCCTTGGAACCAAACGCGGTTTTATCGCAGTCAAGTCGAATTGCTCCCTGCAAAGTTATGTTCCTGCGCTTTTCCCTCTCTCCAAGTTTGGAGTAAAAGATGTCCTCGTCTGCACCTATCAGGCGATTTCCGGCGCAGGCAAGACCTTTGAAACCTGGCCGGAGATGCTGGACAATGTCATTCCGTACATCGGCGGGGAGGAAGAAAAAAGCGAACGAGAACCCCTGAAAATCTGGGGCAAGATTGAAGGCAGCGAGATTGTCCCGGCAAGCTCCCCGAACTTTACTGCGCAGTGCCTGCGTGTTCCGGTCTCCAACGGCCATATGGGTGCGGTATTCGTCCGTTTTGAGCACAAGCCGACGAGAGAAGAAATTCTCGAAACTTGGAGCAACTACCGTGGCAAGGCTCAGGAGCTTTCGCTCCCGAGTGCTCCAAAACAGTTTTTGCACTACTTTACTGAGGATGATATGCCGCAGACTCGCCTGAACCGGAATCTGGAGGGCGGAATGGCAATTTCCATCGGCAGGCTTAGAGAAGACACCCAGTATGATTATAAGTTTGTCTGTCTGTCACATAATACCCTGCGGGGTGCAGCCGGCGGGGCCGTTGAACTCGCAGAGCTGCTCTGCTCCCAAGGCTACATGGATTAACTAGGAGGCTAGACTATGAAAAAGAGATTGTTCACCGGTTCGGGCGTCGCCCTGATTACCCCGATGCATCCCGACGGTTCCATCAACTATGAAAAACTTAAAGAACTCATTGAGTTTCAAATAGCCGGGCATACCGACTGCATCCTGATTTGCGGTACTACCGGGGAGGCATCTACCTTTACCACCGCAGAGTATGAAAAAATTGTGGGCTTTACCTATGAAACGGTAGCAAAACGTGTCCCTGTCATGGCGGGAGCCGGAAGCAATAACACCGCCCACGCGGTGGAACTCTCCAAAATCGCCGCTTCCATCGGGGTGGAATCCCTACTTCAGGTAACCCCATATTACAACAAGACTTCTCAGGCAGGACTGATCAAGCATTTCACCACAATTGCAGATGCAACTTCCCTGCCGGTTTGCCTGTACAATGTACCGAGCCGTACCGGCGTCACTATTCAACCCCAGACCTTCGCTGAGCTGTGCAAGCACCCGAATATTGCAGCGGTCAAGGATGCGACCTATGACTTTGCGGCGACCGCAAAGACCATTTCTCTATGCGGGGAGGATTTGACCATCTACTCCGGCAATGACGATGTTGTCGTACCGCTGATGTCTATCGGCGCCAAGGGCGTCATTTCCGTACTGGCGAATATCGCGCCGCAGCAGACGCACGATATTACTCAGTATTGCCTGAACGGCGATTATCAGGCTGGGACTGAGCTTATGCTGGAAATGCTCCCTGTGATAAACACCCTATTCAGCGATGTCAACCCGATCCCGGTCAAGGAAGCCCTCAATCTGATGGGCTATGGGGTCGGTGAATGCCGCCTGCCGCTGGTCTCCATGTCGGAATCTGGGAGGGAAGCCCTTGCCGCTCAGCTCAAACAATCCGGGCTGATTCACTAATCCCTACTCCACAGGGCATACTGATGTTTGAAGAAAGGCTGAACACTATGACTCAAATCATTTTATCCGGATGCACCGGACATATGGGAAAGACAATCCGGGACTGCGTCTCCCAGCGTGAAGGCTGTGAAATCGCCGCCGGATTTGGTATCGGGGAACACGACTGCACGTTCCCCGTCTACGCCAATCCTTCGGATTGCAAAGAGCAGGGCGATGTCATCATCGATTTTTCCAATCCAGCCCTGCTGACTTCCCTGCTTTGTTTCGCAAAGGAAAATAAGCTCCCGATCGTGTTGTGCACGACAGGGTTTTCCAAGGAACAAATAGCAGAAATCCATGAGGCTTCCAAAGAGATTCCTGTCTTTTTCTCCGCGAATATGTCGCTTGGTATCAATCTGCTGGTGGAGCTTGCAAAAAAAGCGGCGAAAATCCTCTCCCCGACCTTTGACATTGAAATTATCGAGCGCCACCACAACCAGAAGGTAGATGCTCCAAGCGGTACTGCCCTGATGCTGGCAGACGCTATCAATGAAACCCTCGACGGCGCCGACCACTATGTCTATGACCGGCACAGTGTCCGCCAAAAACGTGAAAAACATGAAATCGGCATCCACTCCATCCGCGGCGGCACGATTGTCGGGGAGCATGAGGTGCTCTTTGCAGGCAACAACGAGATGCTCTCTTTGACCCATACGGCAACCTCCAAGGCGGTCTTTGCGGAGGGCGCCATCAATGCGGCCGTATTTTTGACAAACCGTACGCCGGGGTTATATAATATGAAGGATATGATGGAAGAGTAACGGAGGAATCGATATATGTATGGTGTTTCCAAGGCCAGTGCAACGGAATCCATCACTCTGGTGTCCTTTACCAAAGTACCCGCAGATTTTCTGCATATGTCCGGCTTTTTTGAAAAAGTTGCGGAGCATGGCGTCAATATCGACATGATTTCACAGACCGCTCCCCAGAGCGGCGCCATCAATATTTCCTTTACCGCCCCGGATAGGGATTTGCCGAAGCTGATGGAGCTCATCGGGAGCTTTCGTAAGCAGCATCCGGAAATTCAGACCTTAGTGAGCAGCGGCAACGTGAAAATCTCCCTGTATGGAGATGAGATGCGCCATACTCCCGGTGTGGCGGCAAAGGCCATCAGTACGGTGTCCTCTGCAACGGATACGATTTACCTGATTACCACTTCGGAAATCGATATTTCCTTCCTGATTGCGGATGAATCCCTGCCAAATGTTCAGGAGGCCATTGAGAAGGCGTTTGCTCTTAGCATGGAACAATAATCAAAACACCCCACCTGTTAAATAGTATATCATACTGTCTAACAAAAGGGTGCAGTTCACTTTTTGCAGGGAGTGTTTCTCTCTGCTTCTGTACCAAATATTTATACAGCCCGGAGCAATCTGCTCCGGGCTGTTTGATTGAAAAATTTAATCTAAAGTTACTTTGTGGAACACTTTTTTACCTTTTTTAATGATAACGTGCCCTTTTCTAAAATCATCGGTTGTGACAGTTTTTTCAATACCTTCGACTTTCTGGTCGTCAACAGAAATGCCGCCCTGTAAAATTAGGCGTCTTGCTTCTCCACGGGACGGGACGAGCTGAGCTTTCATCAGCAGGTCGATGATACCGATACCATCCACTCCGATATCGGAAGCGGAGAGGAACGTAGTTGGCATGTCATCGGAGTGCGCGTTTTTTGCAAAGAGCGCACGTGCCGCTTCCATCGCCTTGTTTGCCTCTTCTGGACCGTGAACCAGCTTTGTGACCTCATAGGCGAGGCGCTCTTTTGCCTGGTTGAGCTGCTGGCCTTCCCAACTTTCCATTGCCTCAATCTCTTCGATGGGGACAAAGGTGATGAGCTTCAGGCAGTTGATGACGTCGTCATCACTGACATTTCTCCAGTACTGGAAGAATTCATAGGGAGAGGTTTTCTCCGGATCAAGCCAGACGGCGCCGCCCTCGGTTTTCCCCATCTTTTTGCCTTCTTTAGTGGTCAGGAGCGTAAAAGTCATGCCATAAGCTTCCTTGTGCTCTGCCCGGCGAATCAGCTCAATACCGCCGATGATGTTCGCCCACTGGTCGTTGCCGCCAAGCTCGAGCATACAGCCGTAATCCCGGTAAAGCTTGAGGAAGTCGTAGCTCTGCATAAGCATGTAGTTGAATTCCAGAAAGGTGAGCCCTTTTTCCATCCTGGACTGGAAACACTCCGCGGTAAGCATCTTGTTGACTGTGAAATGGACGCCGACTTCCCTCAGGAAATCGAGATAGTTGAGATTTAACAGCCAATCTCCGTTTTCTAGCATCATAGCCTTGCCGTCAGAGAAATCAACGAATTTGGACATCTGACGTTTGAAGCATTCAGCGTTGTGCTGAATCTCCTCTTTGGTGAGCATTTTGCGCATATCGGTTTTGCCTGTTGGGTCGCCGACCATAGTTGTACCGGTGCCAAGGAGAGCAATCGGCCGATGGCCGGCCCGCTGCATATGCGCCATAACCATCAGCTGGAGGAAGTGCCCGACATGCAGGGAATCCGCCGTCGCGTCAAAGCCAATATAAAAAGTGACCTTCTCGGTTTCTAAAAGCTTCTTAATTTCTTCCTCATGTGTCATCTGCGCGATGAGTCCACGCCGTTTGAGTTCGTCAAATACGCTCATTTTCTTCTTCCTTTCCATTTTTCAAAATAAAAAGCCCTCTGCTTTGCATCGGGCAAAGCAGAGGGCGAAAGAATTCGCGGTACCACCTCTGATTCATCGCTGAATTTACAAACAGCGACCTCACAGACACTAACATGCCTTTACGCGGTAACGTGCGCACACGGCAGAGCCTACTAAAATTTCTCGTTCGGTCTGCGGCTCAAAGAGGTATTCAGCCGGAACACATCGCACCCTTTTCCACCAGCCAAGGGCTCTCTTTTGCCTGTTGTTCCGCTTACTTGTTCTTATCACAGCCGTTAAATGAGGGTATATCGAAAATT
>ERZ781272.556-NODE-556-length-22556-cov-18.544820_pt1 | contig 22556 bp, 29 predicted proteins | sample MGYA00375850_ERZ781272 | MGnify/ENA primary metagenome ERZ781272 (study PRJEB29790, sample SAMN06051246) | human gut metagenome | host: Homo sapiens | place: USA: Cincinnati, Ohio | collected 2013-06-21 | study: EMG produced TPA metagenomics assembly of the Gut...
TTTATGAACTTGATGAAGATGAATTCAACCACTATATTAATTCATGGAACAATAAGCAGTTAAAAGCTAAAGAAATTGCAGAGGAATTTTATAGAGGACAATTAGATACATTACAAAAGAGCTTTACGCAAGATTTAAATAATGCTATGGAGGCAATTCCAGCATTAATGAAAGATATAGGTGGAAATGCTGCAATAGGAATGCTTAATGGATTAACAGAAGAAGAAGGAAAACTTATTGAGGCTTGTGATGGACTAGCTGACAAAATGATAGATACATTTCAATCAGCATTTGATATACATTCTCCTAGCCGAATCATGAGAGATCTTATTGGTAGAAACATAGTTAAAGGAATAAACACAGGAATAGATGAAGAATTTGGAACACTTGAAAAAGGGCTTAATATTAATCTTGATTCCTTAATAGGAGATTTTAAAGATATCTTTAATGATCAATCAATGAATATAGATTTTTCTGAAACAGGGTTAGGAAGTATAAGCGCTGGGTTAAGTAATTTATTAAATAGCGATAATTCATATAGTATTGATGTATCAAGAGTAGAAAGTATTAAAGATTTAGATAGCAACTTATTGCTTAGTGGTGGTTATTATAATAGAGATACTATACAGTCTAAACAATTAGTTAGTAATAGCACAGTTAATAATTATAAATCGGTAGCTACAGATTACAGCAGCTTAGCTGATATGATTGTGAATGCAATTGCTAGTGGATTCTCTAATATAAATATAAATGCAAATATGAATTGGGATAAAGATGGACTTATTAATACTGTAGTAGATAGTACAATGAATAGAATTGATAGAAAGACCAAGAATAAAAAAGTAAGTAGGGGGAGGGATTAGATGAGTTATTTTATTGAATTTAATAACAAACAAAATACTGCATTAGGTATTGAAGTGGTTAAAAGGCCAGCAATTCCATTTCCAACTAGAAAGATAACGCCAATAAATGTACCAGGAAGAAATGGAAGTTATTATAATGATGATGAAGTTTATGAAGATATGGTAATTCCCATATCTTTTAATTTTATAGAGAATGATTTAAGTAATATTAGAGCACGAGTAAGAGAAATAAAATTATGGATAGAAGATATTAATGATGAAAAATTAAGGTTTAGTGATGAGCCTAATATATTTTATAAGGTATGTATGGCAGAGTTAAGCGAGGTAAGTTATGAAGATCTTTATGAAATACAGAATTTTACTATTAATTTTACTGTAAATCCATATCAATATATTTTAAAGGGCAGAAAAGAGGTTCTTTTAAGGAATATACTATTTAATCTTTGGAATACATGTGAACCAATATATAGAGTTGTTGGAAATGGTGAATGTACATTAAATATAAATGGTACTATAGTGAAATGTACAGTCAATGAAGAAATTACAATAGACACTGTATTTGATAAGATATTAGAAAAAGATAAGACATTCGCAGTTGGAAAAACAGATATTAAAGATATGAAAAATTTATATTTACTGAAAGGGAAAAATACTTTTAGTTGGAGCAATGGATTTAAGGTTTATATAACTCCTAATTATAGAACGATTTAAGATTAGCAAGACTGCTAGTCTTTTATTATGTGAAAATTTATGTGGAAATGAGGTGATATTTTGATACAGCTACATACTAACAGCAATCAAGATATTAGACAAAATGGAATTATATTAGATCATATAGTTATTTCATGTGAAATACATTCAGAGCTTAATGGAGAAAATGAGTTAGAAATGGAGATAATCCTTGATAAGGAAGGAATATATAAAAATGTTGCTAGAGGTAGGCTTATAAAAGTTCCAACACCTGATTTTGAAGAAGATCAAGTCTATAGGATTTATGAAACTAGAAAAATTATGAGTAGTAATTCAATGTTGGTGTATGCAAGGCATGTATTTTTTGATTTAAATAAAAAGATAGTATTTAATAAGAATGTTCAAGGAAATGGCCAACAAGTATTAACTAAATTATTAGAGGATACTGATTTTACAGGTACAAGCAATAGCAATGTTACAGACATAAGGCAGTATCTAATGAGAAACATAACAAATATAATTGCTGGTACTGAAGAAGATAGTTATCTTAATATATGGGGTGGAGAAATAGAATGTAATAACTTTAATCTGAACATTCCAGTTCAAAGAGGGAACGATAATGGAGTTAGAGTTACTTTTGGATATAACCTTCAAGATATAGAAGAGGATTTAGATGCATCTGAAATTGTTACTAGAATATATCCTTACAGTGGATATATTAATCTAGGAACGAGTACACCATATGTTGACAGCCCACTTATAGCAAAATATGGTGATGTATATGAACAGGCTATTGAAATGAGTGATATAACTGTAAAAGATAAGCAGAAAGATAGTGAAGGAAATGAACATTTTTCAGAAGATGATATAGGATACGAAACTGTAGAAGAAGCAAGAGCAGAAATGGTAAGAAGATGTAAGAAATTATTTGAAGAAGGTTGCGATAAAATAAAAGCTAATTATAAAGTACAAATGCAATCACTTAAGAAAACAAGAGAATATAAAAGATTAGGATATGATGTATTAGAAACAATAAAGCTTGGTGATACAGTTCATTGTTACAATAAGAATATAGACATAGAAGTATCTGCAAGATGTATAAGTTATAGATATGATTGTCTTAAAGAAGAATATATAGAAATAGAGCTAGGGCAATTTATAAGTAATTATATAGATGAAACTTTAAATGATTTAGATAATTTATATAGGAAGATTGTATTACAAGAACAATACATACTATTAAGAGTAGATAATTTAGCTAAAACAATGTATTCAGAAATTGAAATCACCGCAGAGCATATAAGATCTACTGTAGAAAAAGTAGAAGAAGGTTTAAAATCTGAAATACTTCAAACCGCTGAAAGTATTAAAGCTAGAGTTGAAGACTTAGAGGAAAATACAAGTGCATCAATAGAAATGCTAAGTGATGAAATAAGTACTAAGGTTACGACAGGGGATGGATTCACATCAGAAATGAAACAAAATTCAGAAGCATTTGAATATTTGTTTAGTGATGCATCAGGAGATCAAATGACTATATCAAGTAAAGGTATTGTAGTAGAAAATGATGATGGTACTTATACAAGGATTAGCAGCAAAGGAATTGAAAATTTAAGCAGTAAAACATCATCTAGTGGTAAGCCTTATCATTATTTAAGTTATACTGGTCAAAAAGATATTAAGTGTAAAGAGGGAGAGGATTATACAGAAATTCCATTAAGTATACCTAGTGCATTTTCAGATATAGATGATGATGCAATTTCAGTGAGTGTTTCAATACAAAAGGTATATAAAGAAGGCGAATATGTTCCTTATTGGTTTGGAGGATATGGAAAAGTAGAAAATGGGGTACTTTATTTATATGCAATGTCTGCATGGAGAAAATATTATTATAATGATAATTCTGATGGACACTATATAGAAGAATTTTCAGAACCAGTAAACGGAAATATACTTTTAAGATATACATTAATTGCGTGATATTTAAAAAATGTGGTAAAATATATTATATAAATTATGGGAGAGGTGTTATCTTATGAAAAAGTTAATTTTGTCTATATGTTGTTTATTGACATTAAATATTTTTACTGGAATAAATGCAATAGCCGATGTTAAAGGAGGATGGCAATTGGTTAATAATGATTGGTTTTATAATGAGGGTTCACATCAATTAAAGGGGTGTACAAAAGTAATTGATGGAAAAAGCTATTCATTTACTAAAGATGGAGTATGGATAGATGATACAGGTTATGATGAAGCCAATATTGCTAAAAATATGGATACTTTGAGCATATTTTATAAATTAAATGACATGAACATAGATTCAATGTGTCCAGGTCCCCAATCTCTTAAATTTTATTGGGGCGGAAGTCCAGATAATAAAACAGAGATTGAAAATACTTATGGAATGATTATTGTAGATTCTCATGATTATGGCATTAGTTCAAAGGAATTGATGCATAAGAATTGGAAAGAAGATTTACAAATAGTAAAAAATGAAGATGGATCAGTTAGTTTAGTAGTAAATAACTAAAATTAATAAATGCTTATTAAAAAGACTTAGGTATTAAATTTAATATCTAGGTCTTTTTTATATAAAAAATTATAAGGAAAGGAGATGATTGAACATGAGTGATATACAAAAGTATGAATTAGATATTGATCTAAAAGAAAATATCATTGTTTATGTAGAGTGTAAGCAACTAGATAGCCTTAATTTAATATTTAATGTATATGATGATGGAGCTGTAGCAGATTTAACTAATTATAAGGTAAGACTAAAGGCATATAAATCAGATACTATTCCATTAATACAAAATACTAATGTAGATATAACTAATAATGTTACCAAAATAATAGCAGATGACCAGCTTACAACTACATCAGGGCTTACTAAGATGGAATTGCAGTTTATTAATAAAGTAACTGGAGAAAAGAAAACAAGTTTTGATATTCATTTAAAAGTTATTACAAGCACATTAGAAGTTGATAGAAGTATCAGTAAAGCAACTTGTACGCTACTTGAAGAATTAGAAGAGGTATTAGATAAGGTTGAGGATTTAAATGCAAACACAATTGAAGCCATAAAAGTTAATAATGAATTAAAGAATACAACAATTCCAAATGCTAATTCTATTAACACAAGTTTAGTATCTAATATTACTGATGGAAGAAAACTAAAAAATGATTTAGATGCAAGTAGCAATAACGCTACTACTATTAAGGATAATTTGGATATTAGCAGAGAGAGTGCTGCTTTAATTAATGAGAAACTCGAATCTAATATTAATAAAGCAGATCCATTAAATACAAATTTAAATGACAATATTGGAAAAGCTGAAAATATAAGAGATGAAATAAAAGCAGAAGCATCAAAAGCAGAAAGTCTAATAGCTGAAGTAAGACCAATATCAGATATGATTGAAAATATAACTAATCATATTAATGATACAGAGATACATTTTAAAAAAGGTGAAAAAGCATTGTTAAATACTCAGATTGAACAAATATTCAATCTATTAAATATTCTACTTAATGAAAATGTAGTTTATTTAGTTGATGATGATGGTAATCATTTTGTTGATGATGATGGAAATGAATTTGTAATGTAGGAGATGATTAAATGGCAACAGCAAAATTTAAAGATCTTGTACCAGGAACTATTAAAGATGATACAATTATTCCTTGTTCAATAGATGGAAATACAAGAGGAACAACTGTAAAAGAATTAAGAAACATGGCAACAGATTTAGACGATGAAGATGTTGGAAAATCTGCAAGTAATACTAATTTAAAAAATTTATCAGATAAAGTTAATGGATTAATAGTAGATGGAGGTGAATTCTAATTATGGGGGTATTGAATGCTATAGAAACAATAATTGGAACAATTAAATTTAAAAGAGGATTAAAAGGAAATTTACCAACGTTAAAGTATGGTGAGCCAGCGTATACTTATGATGAAAATGAGCTATATATTGGTGGAAAAGATGGAGATGAAATAGTAAATAAAAAGATTACTAGAAATAGTGAGGTTGCTGCTAATACTGAAGCAATTAATAATTTAACCGAAAGCGTAGCAGATAATACTACGCAATTGAACGATTTGGCGAATCCTAATTTGTTGATTAATGGTGGGTTTCAAGTAGCACAACGAGGTACTACATTTAGTACAATAAACAGCAAATATACCCTAGATAGATGGTGTTTTAATCAATATGCTACTGGTAGTGTTGAAAAAGTCTCTAATGGGGTAAAATTAACATCTACATCCGAGTATTTTTGGATGACACAGTATTTTGAAGAAGACTTAAAAGCGTATTTATCTGGTAAAACTATAACCTGTTCACTTATGTTATCAACTGGAACAAAAATTGTTTTAACAGGTGTTGCAGGAAGTAAAAACTTGACTACCCCTTGGACCGAAAATGTAGCTTTAGTATTTACAGACACATGTGAATATCAAATTAGAGTTAAAGATGGAAGTGTTGCTACAATAGTTTGGGCTAAACTAGAACTAGGGGCAGTTGCAACGCCATTCATACCACGACCATATGGTGAAGAATTAGCTCTATGTCAGAGGTTTTATTATGAAGAAAATTGGTCAAATGTTGTTAATAAAGTATTGTTTAAAATAGCAACTAGTAATTGTGATAGAGGCTCAGTCTGTTTTCCAGTAACAATGAGAATTAATCCAACATTAAGTATAACTTGGAGTGATGAAACTGAAAGTCATGCAGAATATATTCAAGGCAAAGGGTATGATTCATTGACAACTAGTGGATTTACTCCATTTGTTAATCGTACATCTGAAGGGATGAATGATATAAATTTTGTACCAGCAATAAAAAAATATACAGCTGATGCGGAAATATACTAGGAGGTTATTATGGAAGAATTTAAATATAAAGTATATGTAAAATTAGACAAAAATAATTGTATTATTGGCGTAGAAAGTGATTTGACCTTAGAAAATACAACTGGTTATGTGCAAATAGATGAGGGGACTGGTGATATGTATGCTCATGCACAGGGAAATTATTTCCCCAAAGATAAGCCTTTAAGAGATTCGCAATGTAGATGCAACTATAAATATGTAGACAGTAAAGTTGTAGAGCTAACTGATGAAGAAAAGGAAAATTTATTTCCTGCACCAGTACAGAAGCCGACAGAACAACAAATATTAAACGCTAAGTTATTGCGAGATAATGCTAATATGCAACTAGAATTAGAACAACAAAAGCAATTAAATGCACAAATATTATTACAAATAGCGGGAGGTGTTACAAATGCTTAGTTATATTAAAGAATACTATTTATTGGGACTTTACACAGAAAGTAATTTAGATGTATTTGTTAATGCAAGATGGATTACAGGGGAACAAAAGCAAGAAATTATTGCAAGTAAAGCTACACAATAGGCTGAAAGGACGTAGAAAACTAAATAAGATTTAAAGCAAAGTAGGAGATCTTTAGAGGTCTTTTTTCTTTGCTTATTTTTATATAAAACAAAGAAAGGAAGGTGATATGAATGTGTAAAATAATAGTAACTAAGAGTGGTATAGAAGTAATAAATGGTACTTTTGAAATAGTAAATAAGGAAAATATCCGAAAGTAGGTGCAACATGGATGATAAAGACACTATACAAGAAATAAGAGAAAGACTTGTAAAAATAGAAATGCTGCTGGAGAATATTCCAAAGTCGATTAATCTACAATTAGAAAACTTAGAGGATAAATTAAAGGTAGCAAACCATAGAATCGAAGACTTAGAAAAAAATAATACATGGTTATGGAGAACTATAGTTGGTGCTGTTATCAGTGGAGCTATAGCTCTTTTATTTGCATTTGCAAAATAAAAAATATGAAAGAAGGAATAAAAAAATGGAAATGATTAAAGAAAGTGTAACACAATTGTTAGTTATTATTGTATGTGGAGCTATAAGTGTAGGTACCGCATATGTAGCACTTTATACTAAGAAGCTTACTGAAAAGGCTAAGGCAGAAACACAAAAAATCCAAGATGAAAATCAAAGGGTCTTAATAAATTCTGCTATAGATAGAGCTAATGAGTTAGTAACTAAGAATGTAGTAAAAATGGAGCAAACTTTAGTTAAAGAAATAAAAGAAAAGACAGACGATGGAGATATTAAGAAAGAAGAATTAAAAAAGATAGCTGAATCAGTAAAAGAAAATGTATTAAATCAGTTATCTGAAGAGTCGCAGGATTTAATTAACATAGAAATAAAAGATTTAAGTGGTTATATAGAAGCACAAATAGAAGTGGCTTTAGGAAATTTAAAGAATCAAGTATCAGTTTAAATTAAAAGTAATTTAGAGCAGTCTTAATGGCTGCTTATTTTTTTATATTTAGGAGGATTTATTTATGGAAAATAAATTTGTATTAGGTGCAATAGAAAGTCCAATAGATTTAAGAGACTATGACTATTCTATGATTTCTTGTAGTTCAGATAAGATTGACATTCCAAAAGAATTTACATTAGATTATGATTATCCAATACTTAATCAAGGGCTTATAGGTTCATGCGTAGCTCATTCTTTATCATGCATGAAGTCCTATATAGATGGTGTAAATAAAGATAATATGTATTCTGTAGGATTTATTTATGCCAATAGACAGGAGGATGATTTTCAAGGTACAGGCATGATTACAAGGGAAGCTCTAAAAAATCTAGTTAAGTATGGAGATTGTAAAAAGAGCTCTTTCCCCGTAAATGAAGAATACCCATCTATAGTAGATACTTTAAATAAGTACGGAAAAGAAAAGCTATTAGATGAAGCAGATGACTACAAGTCGTTAGCATATATAAGCTTAGAGATAGAAAATATTAAAGAATACTTGGTTAAATATCAAAAGCCTATATTAATTACAGTAAGAGTATATGAGAATTTCTATGAAGCTAATAGCAATGGTGGAATTATTCCATCCGAGCCGGAAGGAAATAAACGTGGTGGCCATGCCATGTTATGTATTGGATATAAAGAAGATACATTAATACTTATAAATAGCTGGGGAGATTATAACGGAGATAAAGGGAAATATTACTTAGATATTAATTCTAGTATTATAAAAGAACTTTGGGCTTTAGAAGATAAAAAGCAAATAAAAGAGCCTGAAAAGAAAAAATTTAAAGTTGGATGGAATAAAGATAATAAAGGTTGGTGGTTCTCTACAGATGGAGAAACTTATTGTAAAGAGGAATGGAAACAAATAAAAGGAGAATATTACTATTTTAATAAAGAAGGCTATGCTTTAGATGGAGAATGGATTCAATCTCCGACAAGTAAGAAATGGTACTACTTAGAAAAAGATACTTGTAAAATGCTTTCTAATTGCTGGATTAAGGATAAAGGCAAATGGTATAGACTAGAAAAAGATGGTTCTATGCTAACAGGATGGTTTCAGGACTCAGATAGTAAATGGTATTACTTAGATATAGACCAAGGTTACATGTATGCAGATACGACTATTCTTATAGATGGTGAGTATTATAGTTTTGATGATTCTGGAGCATGGGTGAAAGATAATCTAGTTACTAAAGAGCAGTTAAATTCTATAGGCTGGAAAAATATAAGTGATCTTGTACTTAAAGATTTAAATAGTTGCTTAGAAAAGTTTAATATTAATACTCCAGTAAGGATAAGACACTTTATAAGTCAATGCTCTCATGAATCTGTTTGTGGTTTATATACTAAGGAGTTATCTAATGGAAATCAATATGAGGGCAGAAGGAATTTGGGAAATACTCAAACTGGTGATGGGGTTAAATATAAAGGTGCTGGATATCTACAACTTACTGGCAGAAGTAATTATCAATTATTAGCAAACTATCTAGGAGATCAATCCGTTATGCAAGGTGTAGACTATGTAGCTAATAACTATCCATGGACTAGTGCTGGATTCTGGTGGAAGAATAATAACATGAATACTTTATGTGATAAAGGAGCTACTTGCAAGGATATAACCTATAGAGTTAATGGTGGTTATAATGGCTTAGAAGATAGGCAGGGTTATTATAATAAGTGTTGTAATGTATTTAAATAAATATGTTATAATCTAAAGGAATAAAAAATTTAATATTTAGTATCATTAAGGCAACATGTAAGATTAATTTCTTATGTGCTGCCTTTTTTTATTTATCGAAAATATTTTAATAATTTTACAAATTTTCTTTTTAAAAACTATTGACGTACGATTTATCGTACGATATAATAAAAATATAGAAAGAGATAAATAAAAGAAAGAGGGAATTGAGGATGTTTACAGAAAGAGTATCAAGTTTTTTGAATGAATTATTAAGCAGAGGTTATCAAATCAAAGTTGAAAATGAGGAAATATCAAAAGAAGAAAGAGCAGTAGCAAATTTAATAATAACAGTAGAAGATAAGTTATTGAAGAAAGAATATATTATTAAAATATCTGTAATTGATGGTGAAGAATATGTTTATAAGCTAATTCCTGTTACAGATAAAGATAAGATAGATGAAAACTATTGGATTACACATTGTTCAGAATTAAAGAAAGATAGAAATTTATATAATTTTGAACACGAGTATAAATATGTAGATAATAACTTACATTTAAAGTATATGGTCCATGAATGGAAAGACATGGATCACGATGATTTCTTTGATGATGATGATGTGACCTTTGAAGATACTGAAATAATAGATGTTAAACATATACTTTCTATCTTAAAAAATAATTTTAGCATAGAACAATTGCAATTTATTAAATAGGTGATTATATGATAAAGAAAATAACATTTAACAAAGGTGGAGCAGGAGCAAAAAGTGGGAGAATAATACTTCCCGCTGCTTATCTAGAAATAATGAATATAACAGAAGATGAGCCAAAAGTAAATATAATATTTCAAGATGGGAAAATAATAATAGAAAAAGCAAAATAAAAATAAGAAGATAGCGCTAATCAATAAGGTAAGCCAGCTATCTCCTTTTTATATGTTAATAATTTTATTAGATATTTAGATTATAGACAGAGATTTAAGATAATATACATTACTAAAGATATTTTTATCTATGTGTATAAATTAGTATGTTTTACACAAAAAAGCGTAATATATAGTATTCTATACTACTATGTACACATTTATACACAATTATTTGTGTAAATAAGTATATATTATGTAAGTATACACAAAAAAACATATCCATGTGTATCCATTTAACCTATACTAACAATTCCCTTAAAAATGTATCTACTTTTAAATTGAAAATAGCTATATTTTTAATTTATAGCGTTCATTAATTACCTATTTCAAAGACCTAAATATATACCTTAAAGGATAGCGTTTTGTTAAAATTGCTATTTAAATAAAGTATTGACATATTATAGTACATGTACTATAATATTATTTGAAAGGAGATTCTATGAATAAATATAGCGAGGCTCATAAAAGAGCAGATAAAAATTGGAGAGAAAAAAACAAAGAACATGCATCTTATTTAAGAAGCAGATCTAGTGCAAGAAGCTTTATACGAAATAAAGCTACGCTAGAAGATATTAAAGAACTAGAAAGTATAATAGAGGAAAGAAAATGCTTTTTAGAAAATGAACAATAAAAAAGGCAGTAACCTAAGTTACCACCAATCCTGCAAGATAAGTATAACTTAGGTTCTCCTAAAAAACAATAGAAAAAGGAGAATTTAAAAAAATGAATAATTTAAATGAAGAAGTAAGTATTAAACTGACTGGAAGATTGACTCTTTTTTTACCCCAAATTGAAAACGATTACAACAAGCAATTAACTATGAAGAATATAATTGATGAAGTTTTATATGAGTATGATGTACAAACTAAATCAAAAGAATTAATAGTAAGTGATATAGAAGAAAAATTGTGTTTATACATAGCATGTAAAAAATTAGAAGGATTAAGTAAAAAAACTCTTATGAATTATAAAAATTTCTTATTGAGATTAAATCTATTCTTTACCAAGCCTTGTTCTACAATATCCACTATGGATCTAAGAATGTTTTTATCTACAATAAGTAAAGACAGACAAGCTAGTACAGTAAATGGATATATAACATATTTAAAGAATTTCTTTGGATGGCTGCAAGATGAAGAATACATATTAAAAAATCCAGCTAAAAAATTAGCTTTTACTAAAGTTCCTAAATTAATTAAGCAAGGATATAAATCTGATAATTTAGAAAGATTAAGACAAGCATGTAAAACTCCAAAGGAAAAAGCTTTATTTGAACTTTTAGACAGTACAGCTTGCAGAATAAGTGAAATTGATAATATAAGACTAGAAGATATAAATTGGAATGAAATGAGTATAACTGTTACTGGAAAAGGGAATAAACAACGAATAGTATATTTTTCAACAAAAGCTAAATTAAATATTATAGACTATTTACAAACTAGAAAAGGAGAATCAAATTATTTATTTATATCTGACCATGCTCCCTATGGTCAGATTAAGCCAAGAGCATTGCAGCTCATAATAAAGAAAATTAAAGATAGAAGTGGCGTAACAGAGAAAGTACATGCTCATAAATTTAGGAGGACACAAGCTACTCACTTATTAAACAGTGGTATGAGTCTTCCTGGAGTTCAAAAGCTCCTAGGTCATGAGTCACCTGAAACTACACAGCGTTATGCCCAATTATCTCAAGAAAATTTAAGAAATGAATACAATAGATTAATTAAATGATTTATGAATATCTTCAAAATATAGTTTATTTATCATATAATTAAATTAAAAACAAATATGAGGTAATTATATGGTTAATAATAAATTAAAAGAAATTAGAATGAAGCAATATATGCTTAACCAAAGTGAATTTGCTAAATTTTTAGATGTACCAATAACAACATACTCTCAATGGGAGAGAGGGACAAGCAACCCAACTTTAGAAACAGCTTTAATACTTTCAATTAAATTAAATATAAATATAAGTGATATATGGAGCTATGAAAAGTAGCTCCATTATTTTTATACATTTTTACTAAAATAAATATATTTTTATTTAAATATAAGTATTTTTTCAAAAATACACACATATATTCTAATATAAAAATAATTAAAGAGGTATAAATTTATGCAAAAATATTCAATCCACGGAATAGATATAGGAAATGCCACTTGTGTTACATCTGCAGGAATATTATTTGACTCAAAAATTACAAATGTAGAACCACTAAATAAGTGTGAAATACTAAAAATAGATAATTCTATTTTCTATTTAGGTGAGGGTAATTATGATACAACTTATCGAAAAATAGATAAACAGAATTATATAAATTTTCTTTATGGATCATTAGCACTATCTACAAATACAGTTTATAACTATATTGTCTTAGGTTTACCATTAGGGCAATACAAAGAAGATAAAGCTGCTTTAACAAACTTAGTATTAGCAAATAGAGAAAAAACTGTATTTATTAACGGAATAGAAAAACCACTAGTAATAGAAGATGTAGAAGTCTATCCAGAAGGAGTAACTACATTAGATGATGAATGGGAAGGAATTGTTATAGATATAGGCGGAAGAACCACAGATTGTGCCATGGTTGTTAATTATAAAGACTGTAGAAAAATATTGAATCCTATTTCAATCCCTTCAGGAACCATTAATTTTCAGACAGATTTAATAAAAAGATTAAATAACGAATATGGATTAGACTTAAAAACCACTGATGCTGATCGTATAATACAAAGTGGACTAATATTAGATGGTCACAAAGAAAAAACAAATATTATAGATGAAATGAAAAAAGATTTTATATATAACCTAAAGAGTAATTTACAAGTTGAGTATAGCCTAAGAACTAATTTAATAAGTCTTACAGGGGGTGGTGCAAAAACATTCTATTCTGAATTAAGAGAGGAATTAGGCGAATCTATAACATTGCAAGAAAATTCTATCTATGCTAATGCTAATGCATTTGGAGATTTGGGGGAATCAATATGGCAACTAAACCAGTAAGCTTTAAGAAAAAAGAGCAAGATCTATTAGATTTTGTGGAAGGTAAAGACTTTAGCTACTATGTAAAAAATTTAATTAGAGAAGATATTAATAAAAAAGAAAGACCTATTCTAGTGAATAAGCCTATTGAATCCAATAAAAAGAGAAAAATAAATTATGAAATTTAATTACATTTGAGACCACATTAATAATAAATAACCAGCAATAATCCAACCCATTAACTTCACCTTCTTACAAAGTTGTTTATTAATATTATTGGCCAAAATCAATAAAATTATTCATGGGTATAGATATTCTAAGGAACTTTAAACAACGCTTTGTTAAAGTGTATGCAGGCTATTTGTAAAATAGAACTATTTAGGAGTGAATTTATGATTTTTCTACTAAAAATAATAATTGGTGTCCTGGTTGGAGTTTTATTAGGACATAAAGAAATTGAAAAGATAATAGATCAATTTAAGAAATAAGGGGGCAAATATGCAAATAATAGGATTTTATTATAACGAAAATAAAAAGAATAAGGTTAAAGAAATACAAATTGATGTAGATAAAATATTAATGCAAACTACATTAACATTAATAATGGCTAATGGAATGAGTACTGTTGCATATGCAGCTAGCATAAGTGAAAGTGTACAACCTATAATTAATATACTTAAAGATTTAGCAGAACCAGTTGCTTATGGCTTCATGATAAAAGGCTTTTTGTCTATAATGGCTGGAAATGAACACGAAGGAAAGAAAACTATAAAATATGCAGTTGGTGGATATTTGGGAATACAATGGATTCCTATGATATTTGGAGTTATAAAATCAATAAAATTTTAGGAGGATTTTATGGAATGGATAGGAGATAAAATAAGTTCTTTTGTAGGTTGGATAGCTAAAGGTGGATTAAGAGGACTAGGGAAAATAGGTGATGAATGCACAGGACTATTTATAATAGTAGCTATTATAGGAATTTATATAACTATGGCTGGCAATAAAAAGTTGGGAACAAAAGTAACATCTATGGATTTTATAATTTATATATTGTTAAAGGCATTTTCTAATGTTTAATATTAAAGAAAATATAGTATCAGATCCAGTAACTACTTTTAGAATTATTCCTGATTATGAATTAACAAATAGCAATAATAAATCCATAGTTGATGTTTTTTCTAATATATACAGAGCTCCAAAAGAAAGAATAAATGTTAAGGAATTCATATATGTATTACCTAATCAGATATATTTTGACATAGTATTTAAAAGAAAGCAAAGCTATTTCTATATTACATGTCCGCAAGATTATTCTAAACTTATAGAAAATAAAATGAATACAATATGGAATAAATCTGAAATTAAAGAATCTAAGAATATAGGGAAATTTAAAGAAGAATTTACAGAATGTTGCGAACTCATATTAAAAGATTATAATTTTAAAAGTTTATCTACTAGCAAAGGGGATTTATATCCCCTAACTAATATGATGGGGATTCTTAAAATGTTAGATGATAACGAACAAATAAGGATTAATATTGCTATAGAGCCAATTAAAAGAGTGGATTGGATTGCAGCAGCACAAGACGAGTATAAAGAATATACAAGAGGAAAAATAATAGATAATGAAATGTCTAACAATGAAAAAATAGCTAGATTAGGCTTTATTGGAGCAGAAGCATTAATAAATTTATATATAGATTTTAAATTATTAATGTTTGAAAGCATCCTAGGTCTAGTGATACCTGAAAAAGAAGAATTATCTCAAAATATAAATCTTAAAATAGATAGTATTGAAGCCATTAAAAATAGTAATAAATATGAAGGATTAATGCCAGATAGTATCTATAAATTAACGGCCGAAGCTTTTAAGGTTAAAATATCTATTTTATCTCAATCAAGGGATTCTAATAGAAGAAAATTAAATATGCTATCTGTAGCAAATAGTTATAAAGATTTAAATTCAGATAATTCTCTAGTGCCTAAATTATTTTCTAAAAATGAACAACATAAACTATTTGAAGAAGTGATGGCTGGATATAAAACACCTTCAAAAAATTTAATTTTATCTGATAAAGAAATCTGTAAGCTGATTCAATTGCCACAAATAGATTTGCAAAAAGAGTATAAGATCCATAGCATTGATTCTAGAGAAGTTGATATACCCTCAGAATTACAAAATGGGCTTGTTAGAATAGGCCCTGCAGAAAAGCAAGGAAAAATTATAAATACTTATTGGAGCACAAATGTAAATATAATGGCATTAGGGAAAGTATTTATAGGACCACAATATTCAGGAAAAACTACTGCAGTAAAAAGAACAGTTAAAGACTGTTATAAAGCGGGATATTCCAATATTGTAATTGATTTTATAGAAAATTGTGATACAGCTAAAGAAATAATGGAAGTTGTAAAAGATGAAGATAAAATAATATTAGAATTAGGTAATAAAAATTATGTCCCAGCATTAGCATATAATGAAATAAGCAGGCTAATAACAGAAGATATGGATTCATGGGACAGGATAAACTATGCAAATCTTATCTCTGAACAAGTAGAGTATTTAATTAATGCTATAACTGATGAAAAAACAGGAGAGTTAACAGCTCCTATGCTTAGATATTTACATGCAGCAAGTATGATTACTTTTATAAGGCCTGGTGCAAAAATATATGATGTATTTCAGGTATTAAGAAGATGGGATAGAAGAAATGAAGCAATAAGGTATGCTAAATATTCTAATTGTTTTGAAAAAGATGATGATATATTATTCGATCTTGAAGAATTACATGAAAGAGATAAAGATGGAAAAATAATTGGCACTCGTGAATATTTAATATCTGGAATAATAAACAGGATAATTTTACTTCAAAAAAATCCATATATTAAAAGAATGCTTACATCAGATATAGATATGAATGAAGACTTCACTAAATATATAGAGGAAGGGAAAAATATATTTATATTAATTCCACAGGCTAAGTTACCCAATCAATCTATACGAGATATTCTAACTACATTTTATATAAGCAGAATATGGCTAACTGTTCAATTAAGAGAAAATAATAAAGAAGCTCGTTTGTGTAATCTGATTTTTGACGAAGTACATCAAGTACCTACAACAGCTAGATTTTTAAGTAATCATATAACAGAATTCAGAAGGCATAAATTGGGATTAATATTAAGTTGCCATTATCTTAAACAATTAAAAGATTTGCTGACTTCATTAAAAAGTAGTGGTGCATCATATGTATTCATAGCAGGTACAGAGAAGGAAAACTTAGAATACATGAAGCAAGAGCTAGAACCATTTACTTTAAACGATGGATTAAATTTAAAACCATATACAAGCCTTAATATAGTTAATTATGGCAATCAATATGCAAAATTTATTGCTAAACTTCCAGAAAAATAAGACCAACGCTTTGTTGGTCTTATTTTAATCAGCCATATTACTAAAGGAATCCATTATACTATTTTTTATAAGAGTATTTTCATTTGGCTCTGTATTTACCTTTTTTATATTTTCTAGTGTAGATTCATTTTCATGTGTTACTCTCATATTAACTAAGATTCTTCGTTCAAGTAACATTCGTTCTAATGCTACATTTCTACTAGTTAAATTATATTTTTCTTTATATTCCATTATTTCATCATATATATCTTGTTCCAAATTAAAAGTGCTGGATTTTTTCATATGTGTCAGCTCCTTACTTTAATGTTTTTGTTGCTACAAGATATAGTCCTTTGGCTGTAATCATTTGTGCATCAGGGATAACAGTATAATCATTAAATTTAAGATTTAATGCAGTACCACCAGCAATATAAACATCAACTTCCTGGAGATTTATTAAAGTTCCTTCGATTAATTGCTCTATATTTTCTGCGAGATCCTTATAAGCAAGTTCTTTTAAATTTTCATAGTCTTCAGATGAATCAATTTCATTTAATTCTTTTGTTGTCCCTTGAGCTTTTAATTTTTTCTGAACAAAAGCTAATGCAGTTCTATTTCCTAATTCTTTTGTATCACTCAATCTATCAATATAATTCATATTTCTATCATAGCAAGCTAATTCTGTAGTTCTAAATCCTATAGTTGCCATACACATAGTCTTATTAAATTCTTTAATATCTTTGACATGCCACATTAATGCTGCATCACTTTCTCTAAATATACTTATATCTTCAATAACTATATCTTTGTATGAGCCTGTTACTTTGTCTTTTATTTTAAATTTACATTCTTTATAACATTCTTTAATTTTTGCTAATTCTGATTTTTTAAACATTTTATTAGGAACACCAAGCATTATTTTTACTTTTTCTGCAACAGCCAATTGATTCAATGCTGCATATAAAAGCTTTTTAGCTGTAGGTGTAGTCTTATCATCTTTTAAATTCATAATTGGGTTATCGCCTTCAATTTCAGCAAGTGTCCCTGCAAAAAATTCATCTCCGCATACTTCCAAGTAAATTGGATCTGCATAATCTTCAAAATTTAATGTACGTCCTAATGAAACTACAGATTTAAATAAGCACTCTTTAGCATTCCCATTAAATTCAGTATATCCTTTTGTATATCCCCTGCCAATATCGATTCCTATTAATTGAATTTGTTCTTCATTTTCTAATGGTTGTTGTATTTTTCCCATAAAATAATACCTCCTAAGTATAAAAAGTTAAAATATAGTTAATATATAGTTAACATATGATTCATTATATATAGATAATAACACTTTCATAATCATATTTCAACTATATTTAAACTATAAATCAACTTATTTTTAATTTTTATTATCCGTGTTTCTATTTTCGAATCATATTTCAACCATATTTACACTTTTTCAACTTCAATCTAATAAAAATTGAATTAAAATTATAAAAATATCTCGTGCTTTTATCTATAACACGAGATTGAATAATAAAAAATATGTAACTTGTGGGTATATGAATAATTTTTGTTTACTTTTCCACAGTAATTATGTAAAATAGATTTATAAGCTAGAATTTTTAAAAAATTGAACAAAAAAATAAGAGTCCTCAGCGACCAAACTTGAAACTCTTATTTTACAGAAGTTTTTATTTAAAAACTAATTTAAAGGTTTTGAAACCTTATTTATATCTAAAGTATATAATAACTTTAGATAAAAGTAAATAGTTTTTAAACAGAAAACTTCTATAGATACAACAAATTTATTGTGTTATGGAGGTTTTTATTTTGGCAACTAAGTTAAATAATTGGCATTTAAATAATATATTGGAAAACTGTAAAGAATATAAAATATTAGATGTATACATAGCTCTTGCACATGCTGCAACAGAAACAAAGAGTGATAAATATTTAATACAGACATATAACAACAACATCTCTGAACTTGTTTATGTTGTAAATAAAAACATAAATTCTAGTTATAAAACAATATATAACTGTCTTAATACCCTTATTTCTATGGGGATAATCCAATATGAAGAAACCCTTTCAGCTTGGTGTTTAGTAAACATGGAAAAAATGACACAAGCTAAAGACTCTAATATAACAGAATCAGAGAAAGAATTATTAGGTTATACAAATATACGAAATTTCTTTTTTACAGATACTTTCTACAATATGAAAGCTAGAGAAAAAAGACTTGTGATGTTTTTATGCCAATTAAATGATTCTAAATCTAGCCAGTTCTATAAAGATTTTTCTATTAACCTACTTAAGCCAGGGAGTCCTTGGTTAAAGATAATAAAAACTAAATCCGTATACTATGCTAAATATACAATACAAAATATGTTAAGCAAATATAAAGATTTATTTACAGATCTATCTGATTCTTTACGAGAAAAAGATTTAGCACCACAACATATACGTACTTTTAAGTTTTTATTTAAATCAGATGAAATAAATAATAAAACTAATTTATATGACATGATTGAATTAATACAAAAGAAAAATCCCAAAGAATATGCTTTTGTAAAAGAGAAAATTAAATTTGCCAATATAACACTTACAAAACAGCAAGTAATGCATTTAGTAAGAGGTATATCTACTTTAAAAGAATGGTTCTTAAAAGAGCGTGTCGTGCAAATAATAGTAAATAAGTATATAGCTATTCAAATTCATAAAAGCAGGGAAAATATAAAATCTTTGCCAGCTTATGTTGCTGCAGTAATAAAAGCTATCCTGAATGAATATAGTCAATTTGTAGAACTTCATAAGAATAATAATGCAAAACAAAACATTTCAGATTTTAATAATATAGAAATAGATGACAATAGTTATACAAGTAAAGTTTTAAAACTTATCGCTCAGTTTAGTTAAAAATAAAACACAAAACAAATAGACTTATTAAAAATTTAAAATTTGAATAAGTCTATTTGTTTTGTGTTTTTTGATATATAAAAAAAGATGCTGGTCTTATTGATCTGCATCTTTTTTATATATTTAAAGAATTTAGGAAATACTAATCATTAACTGATGAATATTCTTTATATTTTATTGTTAAGTTATAAAATATTTAGTTATACTTATAAAATTAATAGTTATACTTAAAAAATATATTCTTAAAGTTATAAATTTTTTTGTTAAACTTATAAAACTAGAAAAGCTTGTTACATAAGCAATAATGCCATATAACAAGCTTTTTATTTATCGATAAACAGTTAGTATATCTATTAATTGTAAGCTATATTAATTAATAGTATGTAAAATTACTAATTGTCAGATATTATATTAACAATAGATAATATCCACTCTATGCAGTTATTTTTTATAGATTTTATAATTTTCAATAACTTTATACAATTCTAATAAAATACCTTTGTTAGTTTTATTCATTAAATTAAAATTATATTTTTCTTTTGTTCTACCTAAAAGATAATCTAAACTAACATTAAATATATCAGCTAATTTTATTAAAATATCTATGCTTGGATCATTAGTCTCCGTTTCATATCCACTTATGCTGGCTCTTGAAATATTCAACATATTAGCCAGATCATTTTGAGTCATACCTTGATCTTCACGTAATTCTTTTAATCTTTCTCCAAACATAGGCTCTTATCTCCTTGATTATTATCTTTATATTTTAGCAAAAAAGATAATAATACAAAATTAAGATAGTATTATTAACTATTTATCACATATTTGACAGTCTAACTGGCATTTAGAACAGCATCTTGTAAATTCTTTAATTAAATACAAGGGACATATATTAAATATATTTGATAGCTTAAATGCAATATCTAATGATGGAACTCTAACATTAGTTTCCAATTCAGATATATAACTTTGTTTTACATTTAATTTAATAGCCAATTGTTTTTGAGTTAATTTATTTTTCTTACGACATTTTTTTATTATATTCACTTTTACACCACACATTCTGACATAATAAACTTATATACAACAATTATAAATGTAAAATAATGATGTTTTATATGATAAAAAGTGAAAGTTTGTAGTAAATATAACTGTCAGTTATATTTACCTATGTTATAATAAATTTATAAGCATATGCGAACATATGTTTGCACTTTTTAGCGTTAAGTAATATAATATATACGTGATTAAAGAAAACAGCAATTGATAAATTTTAGTATAACAAAAGAATTATTGAATTGAATAAATAAAAAAAGGAGCAAAGCTCCTTTTAAATACTGCTACTCTAAAAAAGAATCTAGTATTTTTTTCATTCGTTTTTTATCATCATCATTAAGTAGCATTAATTTTCTAACTATATCTTTTGTTTCATCATCAATATTTTTTAAATCATCTACTAAATCAACTAACATTTCCCCAGTGCCATAACGTAACCAATCTTCATTTATGTTGAAAGTGTTACAAATATCTTTTATTGTTCTATCAGTTAGGTTTCGTCTTCCCTTTTCAAGAGAAGATATATGGTCCTGAGCAAGAAATATTTTTTGACCAAACTCTTTTTGGGATAATTTAAAATATTTTCTGATTTCTTTTAATCTTTCATTCATTCAGAATCATCCTTTCAATACATATTATACGTTAAAAAATATGTCTTTGCAATATAAATAAAAATTAAATATGTCAATAGCAAATAAAGATTGACAAAAATGTCTTTGACATATATAATTAAGACATAATAAGTCAAAGACATAAACAAAGGAGGTATATTTATGAGTGATTCTACAAAATTAGAACTAGAAGAGATATCTAGACAATTAATGGAATTAAAGCTTAAAGACATTTCAAAATATTATGAGTATAAAGGAAGAATAAGTGCTTTATATGAAAAGGAGGTGGAATCGCATAATAAAAAAAATGTAAGTTAAAAAATATGGTGTACAAGTCTTGCACCATATTTAAGCAAGGAGGTGAATTCAATGCAATTTATATTTAATTCTGGTGTAGCTAAAGAAGTAGGTGTAGATGGTGCTATTATGTTAGAAAACATTTACTACTGGATTTTAAAAAATAGAGCCAATGAAAAGCATTTTCATGATGGACAGTATTGGACCTATAATTCAATCCAAGCTTTTTCTAAATTATTTCCATTCTGGAGTACCAGGCAAATATCTAGAATATTAAAAAAATTAGAAACTGATGGTTATTTGATAACTGGAAATTATAATAAAATTTCTTATGATCGTACTAAGTGGTATTCGTTGACTAAAGCTGCAATATCCATTTTACCAAATAGTGAAATGGATATTGCAGAACAGAATAATCACAATTTACCAAACAGTAAAATCGAAGATACTAATAGGCCAAATCGAAAGACAGATTATGTTGAACCTATACCAAATAATATACCAAATAATATACCCAATAATATATATATACAGATTTTTGATTTCTGGAATGAACAAAATATTATTAAACATAAAAAATTAACTACTGATATTTTAGAATCTATTAAAAAAGCTTTAAAAAAATACAATACAGAAGATATATTACTAAGTATGTCAAATTATAATGAAATACTTAAAAATAAAGAATATTTTTTTACACATAAATGGAGTCTCAGCGATTTCTTAACTAGAAAAAATGGTATATCTACATTTATGGAAGATGGAAGTAACT
>ERZ781272.557-NODE-557-length-22484-cov-13.351821_pt1 | contig 22484 bp, 26 predicted proteins | sample MGYA00375850_ERZ781272 | MGnify/ENA primary metagenome ERZ781272 (study PRJEB29790, sample SAMN06051246) | human gut metagenome | host: Homo sapiens | place: USA: Cincinnati, Ohio | collected 2013-06-21 | study: EMG produced TPA metagenomics assembly of the Gut...
TGGCTGGAGGCTAATATCGGTTTTTACATCACCTAAATCACTATTTAACTGAGTATACAGATCCATCAGTGCCTTTCCTTGAGCGGCTGATAACGGCAGCTTCGCATTGTTCGTTACGCAGTTATTTACGATGTTGCCAATAAAGCAGGCACCAGTCGCCGCGTTCCGGATGTCTTCGAAAAATTTCTTTATCTTTCCAAACCCGACTTTCACGGTGTCATTTGCTGCCGGTATTGGGTAACTGGCTGTAGCAGATGTGAAGCTGGACACCTTTGTATTTGAGATATCTCCATCATTTGTAAGCAGGCTTCCGGGATTTATATATGCGGTTACGCTCTGGACACTTCCAATAACCACAGTTAATGTCATTTCAACAAACTTACTGATTGCACTGCCTTCTGCGTAGATATACTGTGGATCTGAACTCATATCGAGATAACAGTACAAGATTTCTCCTTCGTCCGGATCCGTCGCAAACAGACCAGCTTCAGTAATCGTAAAACCTGTCGACACGCCGATGGAGCTGATCTGGAATACGATAGATGCTGTATCCCCAGATGAACCACAGGAGGCTATAGCGCCATTCATCTTGTACTTATTAAGGCCCGTCATATTCGTGGGATCATAACCACTTGGTACACTTCCTATTCCCACGGCCGCCCTCGTGAAACTCAGCGCAGTTCCCGAGGCCACCAGTTTTGCAATCAGCTGTAACCCCTTATTTGTAATAACTGTTCCCTGCATTTTTCCTCCTATCCTGCTGGCGCAAAGTACACAACTACTCTTTCTAGTGTTGGTATGCCAGCATTGAAATTTATTTGATAATTTAGATACTTATCTCCGGATTCAGGATGTACCTGTAGTCGTATAAACTCCATACTATGAGTTGCCAGGTACACATTTAACTCAGTACCATGATATGTTTGATAAAAAATGCGAATCCCGATACCAGCACTTTTTATCCGGCACATTAAATTCGCAATAATATTGGCTACATCTTTGTGTTCCTGATCCAGTTTATCTTCATCGATATATAAATACACTTTCGCTGGAAAAACTTCCTCACAAGTAACATCTGAAGCTGATACCCCAAAAAGTGATGCCGTGGATAAGATAATCGTATCCATGTTTCCGGCCGCCATCATTGCCAGGATCTTGACCTTAATCATGACCCGGTACATCTCATCACTGGCTTCACCACGGACAACACCATAGTTCCGGCCAAAGCCGTCCAGGGAGGTTCCTCGCATCTTATCCAGTTGATCCCATAGCTTGACCTTTTCTGTTTGCTCCTTCAGAATATCAAATCCCCAGCCAGATAGTGAAAATAACTTTCCAATATTAGTTTCTGGGGGATTCCGTTCTTTCAAGTTTTGCAGATCCGTCCGGTTATAGGCACTTGTCAGCATCTCAAGCATTTTTACTGCGAAGCTCATCTTATCCGTCTCCCTTCGATATTGCAATTGCTGCGGAATCAATAACTGCCTTTTCCCGATATCCAATCACAATGTTATTCTTCGCATAAGAGGTATTATTCGTACCAATCTGAAGTTCAAAATCCTCTACACCAGGGATCGCAGTCAGGATACCAGGAAGCTTAATGTATGTAACATCCACCCCTATGCTTAATCCACCTGAGGTGTTATCTCCAATATAATCAATCAATGCCTGCTTAAGTGCATCATCACCAGGATAATCTGCACTGGTAGACAATCTGGTAATCTTAATGTAAACTTTTTTGGATGCTGGCCGTGAAAAACGAATGGGGAGGCGCTGGCCTGATGCAGTAACTACATTCACGGTAGTACTCCCGATCGTCTGCACCCCGCCTGCTTTGCGGTCATAAATTGCCTTTGCTATCTGTTCATCCAGCCCACCATACACAACAGCTTCTATACTATGTGCTGGCAGGTTATAAGTGGTCTCCGCTATGTCAGTATCATTTTCATAGACATATGCTGAGGAGACGCCTTCAACATCATTCATAAGAGCCGCCCGGATGGCATCCGCATTGACTCCTCCGGAATAATCAACAGATTCATAGTACCGCTCTCGGAATTCGGCATCTGTTTCCTTTACCCGGCCTCCGGTGATTTCTGCTTCATTGGAAACGGACTCTACTCCATCTACCGCCGATGGGTTAGCAATGACTATAACGGTTCCAACAGCCGTATTGTATTCTGGTCCTGTCTTGACTGCTTTGATAAGCGCCAGTGCTGTTCCATTGCTAGATATAACGGTATCTTCCGTAACTGTATACTGTAATCCGGCATTGGTTGCTACCAGGTATCCTTCTGGTATCTTAGTTCCCGCGATTCCTGTAACTGTGATATATCCGGATGCCTTATCTTCTGACAGGAGTTGCATACCAATAGAGCGTCCGAGATTATACAGACTATTTCCGGCTGCTGTATCCACGAAATGGCTGTTATAGACATCCTCCAGGCAGGACCATAAAATATTCCACATCCACGCCAGAATTCTTAAAAATAATCCGAGTGGGGATCTGACAGTAAGGTTGATCTCATCGCCCATCAATTCCCTGGCTTTATATTCCAATGCATTCAACAATACGGTATAGGTTGGCCGATAAAAGCCATTCTCTGTCAGTCCCCAGTTATCATTACTCACCCACATTCACCTCCATGCTTATAGACTCTCCATTACTCAACTGTCCCGACCAGGTAACTTCCATGCTCCGATTGGCTACCTGTGCCACTGTCAACTCATTAATCATAGATACCTGCTCCTCCTGAAAAATTCCTTCCCTAAGGACTTCATCAATAGTTTCTTCATCTGCCGGAACGCCAAGGATCTGTTCATAGTCTGTACCGTGGTCGGGAACCAAGTCAAAATCTCCTTTCCACGCTCCTAAGGTTAATGCTACGCCTTGAGCACTGGCAGCATCATCCTCCAACGTTTCCAGTATCCCTGCATCTGAAAAAGACAGATCCTTGGTATCCGGATTAATTCTCCATACCTTATTTGCCATGGTTATCAGCCTTTCTGAATTACTCCAATAAATACTGCATCGTCACCGGAGTGTATTCTGGTAGAATTCGGTTTACTTTCAACACCATTTTTTATGGAGTTATCGCTATCAACATCCAGAAACACAACCGCTCCGATATCCCCTGGATTAATGTCCACTTTGATAGTTGCCTTCTTTCCATCAATTTCTATTTCCAGTGGGATATATGCCACCTTTACGCCAAGGATAGGCGGTGGTGACACATATGTTCCGGAGATTTCCCTTTGAACTAAAGGTTTTACATTAACCGTCATCTTTCCAGCATCGAAGGCCATCACCGACACGATGGCGGAGCATTTAATTTTTTCCAAATTCCTGCGCTCATTCGCTTCTGCGTTTGCAAGATCACCCGCTTTTCTTCCCACATTATCCTCCTATGCTGATATCTTAAATTCAATCTCCGTCAACCAGGTTCCCGTCGGCGTTCCCTTGTGTTTTCCTGAGACAATCAAGAACCTACCATTGAGATCCCTGGACTGTATCTGTATCTGATCTCCAGGTCCCATACGGTAGTTCAGTAGGCACTGACGCTTCCAGGTCTTTTCCTCCGCCGCCTTTTTCTCTACGGATGCCCCCTTTGTCTGTGGTGCTTCCACGGAGGTAACATTTGAGTCATCCGACTGGAACAGGAGTCCTGTATCTGGAGTAAGGAGATACCCCTTTGTCACCCCATCAGCTGGATTATTGATAATAATCTGATTTGCTCGGATAAGGAATCTTGACTTACATTCATTTGTAACAATTTCTGTCAGAATATCTTTAAGTTTCCCGGAGCATACCCGGCCTCGCGGATAGCTCACATTCTCAACCAATTGGAAAACACCGACTTCAAGTCCAAAAATGTTAAGCAGATCCCTGACAATATCTTCCGCTTTGGTATTCTCCGCGTAAGTCTTATTAATCTGTCTATTCAACCACTGGTCCAAGGCAGCCGTGGCGGTAATCTTGGTCTGCCACTCTACACCATTTTGCCTGTGGCTGCAACTGGTTACCTGGCCGACGAATAATACTCCCACATCATCTTCATAACCGGCATTCAAAATGACAACCTGATTTTTCTGAATGCCAGATCGAGAAGTCTCACTTAAGTTATTTACTGTAAATGAAGCCGTTACCAACTGATCTGAATCATAAAATGGCACTTCGAATTCAAAATAGAATCCATCGTCCATACTGTATTTAAGCGGACCTATTTGCAGTGTCGCAGAACGTGTAAAGAAGGCCATCAGAAACTCCTCCTCTCATGGAGATACAATTGCACCTCTTTTCCAAAGTTATCATAAGTCACATTGTCAACCCCGTCGGTCAGGCAATACGGCACGATAACAGGTATTGGATACCGTCCGTCTTCGATTGCACTGAACATGGGGCGTCCATAGCGCACTGGATCTCCATAACACAACACCTCACCCGTTGCCATGATTGAGAGGTCAATTGTGAAAAAGTCTCCCTGATCGTTGTATTTGACGGTCAAGGTATACGTTCTGTCATCCAGTTTAATAGAGAATGTGTATGGAACCTTTGAAACATCGATTGGAATATACTCTACTTCTGCTGTCAATCCCATAGACTGTAATTCATCAGACACTGAAGCCTCCCTCCTCTACACCCCGTTGTAGCTTGACGTCTTTCTTTGATTCGGCCCTGAGCTGCTGCCTCCATTATATGAGTTCGTATAAGCAGCATAAGAGCTCTGGCTTATCTCTTTACTTACCGTTGTTTTTAACCCTTCTGCTTTTATTGCTGCTGTCTGTGCAGGCGCTGCTGTCTTCTCTTTAGAATCCTGTTGGCTCATCAGTGTCGCTTGCCCCATTTCTACATACTGACCAGATACAATATTGGCCTTCTGCAGTGTAGCCGTAAAAGAAAAGCCCTTCTTATTGGTAGATGAATTTTTCATCTGAAGGTTAATAATCACATAATTGGATACACGGAATTTTCCGACATAATTTACCAGATCCCGATTCTTCCACATAGATTCCAAACGAGATTTGTAGGAGCTGTAGTTTTTCACTACAACCCCTACGATCTGGAACTGCTCCGGATTAAGGTACACATGATCCTCAATAGAACTTCCACCCTCGATAGCATTGGAGGTCATCTTGCTGCTTTTTGTCATGGTTTCCTGAGTAATTGTGCCTGTGCCCGGCTGAAACAAAACGGTTCCGGATTTTCTTCCTGTTATCTTATAGGCCATGCATGCACCTCCTTACGCATTTCCCTGCTGTATTGCCATGTTTATGGCATCCTCATTTTTAAATTCCTGGTACAGTTCCCACAAGACCTGCTTCATTTGATCTGTCAATGACTCCGCCACCTCCTGATCCACATTCCCATGAAGTTCAATGGTTACCTTAGGATTGAATGGGGCCGCAACAGTGACGTTCCGTTGCCTGCTGCCGCTGATAATCTGCTCACTCTTATCCGCAGGGATAATTGTAGACCCGGATGGCAGATATGCCATCTCGCCTCCCCGCTCATTAATGTGCGTCCAACCTCCAGAAAAGTCATTATCACCATCTGCATTATGAGGAACATTCGCCCCGGCAGAGCTTGCCGCTTTGGATCCACCACCAAAAATACCGGTCACTTTATCCAGAAGACTTGCAAGACCGTTTGCCGCCCACTCCATGATTTTTGAAAGGAATCCAACTACCGTTGATAGAATACCGGCGATTCCGCTTAAAACTGGCGATATGGCTGATAAAATTGGTGGTATGACCTTCAGACCTGCGGACAGAGCCGGAAGGATGGCATTTGCAATGCTCTCCACATGAGGCATTAATGGAGCGATCACGTTTTCGCTCAGTGATTTAAGAATATTCACCAATGGTGGAACGACCGTGGTAGCTATACTGCTGATAATCCGAGACACAGGTGGTAATATCGTTTGAGCCAAAGTACCGAAAGTCGAAATAAGTGGAGTCACTGCGGCTGCGAGCGGTGGTAACGCTGTAGTCGCCATATCCAACAGAACGCCGGCTATAGGTGCGGCTGCTGCCATCAGTTCGCCAAGTGTTGAAATCAGGCTAGGTAACGCCCCAGTGGCTAAATCCATGATAACTGGCGCGCCAGCAGCAAATCCGTTACTGAGCATATCAATCATGCCCATCAGAGCCGGCTCAATCTGCGGCCAGGACGTCATGATCGTATTAGTTAGCTCCGTAAACACCGGGGCGAATCGCTCAGCTGCACCGGACAGGAAATCGTTCCAGACACCCTTCAGGCTCTTAATACTGTTCGTGTACCCCTCCTGCTTCTTTGCAGCCGCCTGCTGTATCTCTGTACTGTTCTGGAGCATAGCATTCATACGAACTTGAGCCATGGCTGCATCATTCAGGCTATCAATATTACTTCCCAGCCCCATCTCCATGGCAGTCTGTTTCAGAACAGTGTCATTAATCTGTATTCCATACTCCGATAGTGCTGACGTATTACCATTGATATAGTCCTGCATAACACTCAGGGCTTCTGCGTCATCCATCTTAAACGCAGAACCAAGGTCATACGCCAGGGATGTTGTAATCTCTGAAAGCTGGTTTGCAGCCTCTCCGGTAATACCAAGATCGTTGTACATTGCCTTGTTAGAGACCAGAAATCCCTGAACCTCTGACTTACTCCGGTGAATGGCAGATGAGAAGTTTTCAGCCCACTCCTGGACACCGCTGTCAGCCGCAAACGAAGCTTCAAATTTTGCTCCAGTCTGCTCCGCCTCGATACCTGCATTCATGACTGCAGTTCCGAACTGCTTCGCCACTTCTATGCCGGCCTTGACAATTTCAATCGCTGCTGAAATGGCGAAAAATGATTTTACAGCTCCTCCTACAGCCTCTTTTATCTTTGTTCCGGCCGACTCCCCATCATGACCCATCTTCTTTAAGTCATCTCCGGTTTTGTCCGCCTCGTCACCAGTATCATCAATTCTGGCACTTGCACGATCCAAGGCATTAGATAACTTTCCTTTTATGGTCTGGATTGGATGGGTGAACGCCTGCTTCACGTCCTCCGCTCCGGATTTTATTTTAGTACCAAAAGTGGATACCTGTTTTCCAGCATACCCGTAGGCACCCTGGAATCCAGCCTTTATTGTCTTTGTAAGAGAGTTTGTCTGTTTGATTGCTGCATTACTACTGGTCACGATTGCCTGTTCGAAACTATTTGCCTCCGCACCCATATTGCGATAGATATTTTCAACATCAGCTCCGGCGTTCTCCAGATCTCCAAAGGATTTTGTTGTATCCTCTACCGTATCTGTCACACGGTCCATGCTTTCAGATATGGTTCCCGCGCTCCTGGTCGCCTCGCTTCCCAACTCCTCTGCCGCGTCCCTGGCATCACGCAGTTCCCGCGCTGCTCTGTCTGCATTGCTGTCAGCGGAGTCCCCCAGGCGGTCAAATTCACCGCCAGCAGAACGTGCGGATCTACGTACACGGTCGCCAGCGTCAGAGATTTCTTCCATTGCGTCAGAAACCCTCTCGCTCTTCCTCCGCGCCGACTCTAATTCATCAGTCATCATTCCGGCGCTGTTGGCTGCCTCACTTCCAAAGTTCGATGCTCCTCTTTCGGCGCCTAGAAAACCTGTCTTTATATTCTGAATTGTGTCCAGAACATTGTTTAACTGGGAGATGGAATCCGTAAGACCGAATTGTACGCCCATAGTCAGGTTGCGTTGGTCATCCATGTTGTCTCCTCCCATAAAAGAAGGGACAGCAGAGGATTGTATCCCCTATTGCCCCTTCTGGTTCTTTATTTCTTCGCGGTACTTAATATAAGCCTCGCGCGCTTCATAGTATTCTGAAAGATCCATACATTTCCATTCGCTATAACTTATACCATTCGTGGAAAAAACCAGATTCCAGAATTCCCTGTGCCGCGTTGCCCTTCCCTGCGCTGTTTCGAGGTTCGTCTCACTTTCTAAGAAAGGATTCGATTTCGACGAGCAACTTCTCAGCAGAGCTGATGTCTTCCTGCTCCTCGAAATACTGCATTCCTTTCGTGCTGACCTCTTTAGGGGCAGTCACCGTGTTTTTAAACAGGCTGTCCATATACTTCGCCGTTTTCCTTTTTCCACCTGTCATCCCGCACTCGTCATTCAGATCAAGATACCATGTAGGAGACACACTCTGCAACTCATACTCTGTTCCGTTGATTATAACTTTCTTTGTCTTTGCCATATATACTCTATAGCTCCTTTCTGTTAATCCCTTCGGCCTGTCCGGCCATGCTTTACTCATGACCGAATGACCAGATTCGGCACATAAATATTTACGGTTACGGTTCCTGTATTCTTTCCACGGGAAAGGTCCGGAAGCTTTGTAATCCGACACCTCTGTGCACTGATACTGATGCTGTCATCATCGTTTGCATCTGAAACAGACACCGGAAACTGCTTACGGTTCGACGCCAGGCTCCGAAGCTTTGGAAGGGAAGAGGAGGTTGCCTGCAGGGTAATGGCGATTGTGCCGCTCTCATTGGCATTTTCTTCATATACTACATCGCCCTGGCAGCCCACATTCGGAGTAACTGCATCCTCATTTTTTGATACTGTGATAATCCCATCACTGGCAAATCCCGTCAACATTGTACCATCAATATTTACATTGACCTTTTTCGGGTCATAGCTTGTAATATACATTGTTTCCTCCTTAACTCAGTGAGACCTTTAAGGTTCCCTTAACTTTTGTGCCATGGACGGCGCCGGCCAGTTCCGCTTCCCAGGGAATATCCGGCATCTGCCGCAGTGCTGCCTGCTGATCCGTGGCCATTGACCGTTTTGGCACCGTCACATTGTAAATTCCGGCACCGGACTCTGTATTTGCAGCAATGATGCCATATTCCGTTGCCTTATCCAGAGTTTCAAAAACTCCGGCTGCTACCGTTGCAAACCCTGCATCCGTGTACGGGATAATTGGATTGCTCATAAAAATATCATACAACTTTTCGCGCATTGTAATTGCAATCCAATCTCCCCCCAAGATAGTATCAATCCACTCGCCATCCGCACAGCAGCCGTTCTTGATATAATTCTTCTTGTACTCATTTGTTACAAAATTAATATGACCGTTTTCCAGCGTTGTGATCTCTGAGGCTTTCAGTTCCGGAACCGAAACTCCAACAGGCATCTTGAACTTCCATGTCACTGACTGTGGATACCATGGTCCTACGGCTCCAATCCAGGCAGCATCCGCATGTTCCGGGCTTTCAGAATAAATTACTACGGTACGTCTGCTTTTGATTTCCAGTGCCTTGCTACAGGTCTCCGCAAAATAGAACTTTCGATGGTCTTCGACTCCATTCGTCAGTTCTGCCTCACTCGGCTCACTGTCTTCGGCAAATGCTCCAAGCGCAGTGATATACCCATCGTCCGTCTGATCTGTCAGAAACATATACCAGTCATTATCTATTTCCTGGTATTCTTTAATCGCTGTAACGAATGCCTCTGGCGTGTCCGGCTTGGCCAGGCCAACAACCTTAACCTTTTGGATCAGCGATTCTGGCGCCGGCTTGGCCTTTCCCTGCCCCATCAGTGCGGCAGCCTGCTTATAGATTACGCTGTCCTTTTTCCAATCTGTCTCAATGTCCTCCAGCGTGGTATAGGTCTTTGCTGCCTTCACGCCTGCGGTCGAGATCAGAAGGATATCAAGGGAATCGCTGGAATGATCCACTGATTCCAGCGTAACAACAACTACTACGTCTTTACTCATTGCTATCTCCTTCCATTCTTGCATTTACCGTTTCAATAACATTGGTCTGTCGTTCATCTGTACGCTTATACCGAATCAGCACATCAAACCCATACCGACGTGCTTCCTCATCTACCTGGAGAAAGGAACGGTTCTGCACATTAGCGACATCGATCACAGTGATTCCCATGTTTGAAATATAATCATACCCAGTATGAAGGAACCATCCCTGGGTCTTTTCTGACAGTTCCATGGCTTCATCCTCACCAAATATTTGAACGGGATTTGCATTATCGTCAAGGCTTTCCCGATTCATGCTGCATACCGTGAAGGAAAAGGAGCAGCTAGACTGTTCTCTCCTGATCTCGGTATTTCTATCACCATCTACAATCTGTGAGAATTCCCCCAGTCCGGCTTCCGGAATGTACGAGGAGGTAACCGAGTAAATCACATATGGGAATGACTGTTCCGGCTGCACCTGATCCGCAAGCACTACCGGAATTTTCAGATAGCCACTCAGACCAGCGATCAGCTTATTTCTCAACTCTAAAAACTTCATTTTACCGATGCCCTCTCCCTTCTTTCAATCAGATATCGTTTCATCGAGTGTAGGGAGTTATGCCCCAGTTCCTGTGATACTGTGTAATATGACTGATCCGATGGATCATATATCTGTTCGCCGATCTCCAAAGCTTTTTTATTCGTGTATACCTTCTCACTGCATTGAGTATATGTGCCTCCTGAGTCCCGGATCAGATCCTTATCATTCACGGGAAGCACAACACCCTTAAATACAACCCGTTCTTCTTTCCCGGGAACCCACTGGCCGCCACGCTGCTCATCCACATATCCGCCCACCATTTTAATTTCATACATATTATGCAGTAGGCCTTCCGGTATCTGCGGCTGTGCATAATCAAAACCATACATCTTATTCCCCTCCTTCGATTCGATACGTAATAGAATTACGGAGCCGGCCAGTCTCAATCAAAGGATTACTCGGCCAGTTTGATGTGGCTTTGGTAATACTGCTCTTGCCCTGAAAGTTAAAAGGTTGATTCATATATTCCTGAATCATGCCAACAATAGACATACCAATGTTGTTTGCCGCCGTTTCCGCATTCCATCCTTCGAAAACAATTTTCTTCATCGCATTTGAAGCAATCGCCTCAATGGCTGCTTGATTATTATCATAGCCGGCACGTATAAAACTTCGTTCCGGAATATTCACAGATTCCATGAGGATAAACAGAAACTCAATGTCATCTTTCTTCTTGGGAACAGGCTTCTTTCTTGGCTTATTGCCTTTTGGCTGCATATTAGATGGACTACTCTTTTCCTTAGGTGGACCGCCTTTCCGGCTTTTACTGATACAGCCAAACAAGCCACTATCTGTCCGCAAAAAGAAAAGTCCTGGAAAATCCAAGGGACTCTTACCCTTCGCTTTCTTTGCAATAGGAATAGCAAGATTTTTGACATTCTTAGCTTTGATGGTTGCGCCGAACTCATTAACACTGGCTATCGTAATAATATCAGCCGGTGCCCCTGGTTTTCCTTCACCGCCGGCGCCATAGCCTGAGGCTCCCTGGATACCTATGTGAATTTTCATCTGACCCAGCTTTTCGAGTTCAGTCTTGATCCGTACCAGCTCCGGAGATATCTTATCGTCAATTGTCATTAGCCCCACCTTCGGTACTGGTCTATGACATTCTGTACCTGGGTACTCAATTCCTTATCAAATGTCCAGCTGACGTCCGAAATAGAGAATGATGCTAGACCATTGGCACCATTTTTTGCCAAATTCCATTGCTGCTGTACCATCTGCCATATGATATATTGAAGATCATATGGCAGGTCAGAGGGCTGTTCTTCCGTCGCATCTTTGGGAAGGATATATCCAGCAGAGTAACACACCCTCAGGTACCGTTTCTGAGCAACCTTATCTAAGGCCAAACCTCCCAAATATGACCGATCACTCCAACCAGCATCACGGTACAGCACGCCTATCTCGCCAGTCTCATCAAATGAATAGGATTCTGCCTCGATAAGCTGGCCCGTTTCTGTATCTTTTACGGACTCCACAGCCTTAATAGGATACTGATTCAAGCACAGTTCCTGCCAGCCACTCCCATGGTGATTCTCAATATACTTCTGGCGTCCGAATTTACGGTTTGTCATCGTCTCGATATAGCTGGAGGACGCATTGATAAGGCGTTCCAGATTGTTTTTCACTGGATCCGGAATATCCTTATCCTGCGGATCCATACCGATAAACTCCATTATAGCCTCCAGTGTTGTCATTGCATTACCGGACAGGAGGGACTTTCTTTTTTCCATGGTTATTGCCTTTCTTATCGGCGGAGGGCTTCCCCTCCGCCTTATTGCTATTCGGACCAGTTACCATCTTATTCTCTCGGATGTCCTTTTTCATATCGTCTCCTTATACCGGACTCCCGGCTGGATCCCCCAGAACAAGCGCATATGCCGCATCTGAAGCTGCCGGACTTGTACCTCCAGTAAACGTAATGCACGCGGTAACCTTGATGTAACGCTTGCACCCAGCCAGATCCAGATTTATCTGCTGCATATCCTTGGATTCAACCGTAACCGCTTTCAAGATACCTCCTGATGTCACATGCTCTGGATCAAGCATGGTATCACGGGCCGGCTCAAAAGTTCCATCTGCTGTGTCGCAATGCTCTACCTTAATTGTAAGCGTTGCACTGGTCGGGGAGCCGGTGATTACACCAACAGATGCCGCAAGGACAGCCGACAAAAAACCTTCCCTGTCAATCACTGTTCCAGATGCCCCAACTACTACCGACACATTATCGAATAACTCTCTCTTCATTGTCGCTCCTCCTTAATTCATTACTTTAATATTTTTACAGTACATGAAACTCTCCGGATGACGCACACCAATATCATCATACATAAGGGCCCTGGTAGCTGCCAGGTTCTCTTCGAATGCATTGTGCTGAGTTCCGTCATCATCAGTCCAAGTACCATCCAGGGTAGTGTAGGTCTCAAGACCCATCTGATCACCGATCAGAAGATCGGACCAGTTGCCAAAGAACAGGTCTGTTTTACCGCTAGTGGTCGGGATCTGATTGGATACTTTATATGGAACTCCGCACAGCTTTCCGGTCGCCATCTCTTCCCGGTAGATATAGGTGCCAGTTTCGGTTTTCATGTTCTTAAACAGACCTTCCAGAAGGCTGTTCATCGCCCAGCCAGCATTTACGTCATCGATGTTCTTGGCGAAGGCTTTAGAGCTTACAAACACTGGGAAGTCCGCGGTGATAAATCCCTTAGTGTCAATGTAATCAGCCTTGCTGCCATCAATCTGCTCGACTTCTTTATTATTTGCTATACCCAAAGGCTGGAACTCTGCACCAGCGCCGTACAAACCACCAAAGTCCAGACCAAGCTGCATACGTCTTGTCAGGTCATTTGCAAACATGGCATCGGCGGAGAATGTGGACATCAGAAGCAGCTCCCTGGACTGCGGCACAATAGCCTCCAGGCGCTTTGCAGACAGCTTAATGTTTCCAAACTTCGGAGTGCTTGTCTTAATCTTACGCTGCTCCCCTCCCCACTGTGCACGGGCGCCGGCAGTCATACGCGGAAGGTTTAAATTACCTGATGTAAGTGGTACCTGCTGTGCCCCCAACTCCACGATAACAGTCTTTGGATACAGAAGTTCAATAATCTGATCGGAGTACACTTCTGGAATCAGATAACCGCCATCAACTGGGCTAGTTACGGAAAGTGCTTTAAACTCTCTTTCCATGTCTGCATCATTATATTTCTTGCGGGCATAATATGCGGCACGCTCCGGATCCTGACGCCCGAATACATCAATGCATTTAATCGCTCGGGCCAGCTGAATCATCGGCGGTACCTCTCTCTTCTTGGTATTGCCCATGCTACCATTACCTCCATCTCTGCTCATATAGAATGAGCTATATTTTCTTTCTACTTTTTTCTGGGCAGCCGGCCTGCTGACTGCAGTCTTAGTCTGGCGTTTCACTGGCGCACCTTTTTTTCCCTTAGCTTCCTCATCAGCAGTATCATCAGACATAACTTCTGCAACTGCATCCAGGATGTCCTCAACAACATCATCACCAATTCCATCAGCCTTTGCAGACTTGCGTTTCTCATTGACTGCCTCGCAGGCTGCTTTGATGACTTCCTCCAGATCTGTAGGTTCGTCATCAGTTTTCTCGTCTTCGCTTGCTCCGGCCTCCTCCAGAATTGCATCGATCAATTCAGAAGTGTCATCCGGATTCAGTTCATCTGCCTTTGCAGACTTACGTTTCGCATTGACTGCTTCGATAGCAGCATCAAGGATTTCTCCCAAATCGCTGTCTGCTTCTTCCGGATCTTCTTCCATACCGTCATCTGCCTTCTGCTCATCCAAAGCCTCTTTAACTGCTGCCTTTACCATCTCCTGCAGATCATCGGCTCCCATCTTCATAGATTTTCTTGCTCTTGCCGCCTTCCGGCTCATTTTATATCTTGACATTGTATGTCCTCCTTAATATGAAATCTCAATCTCAATTTGATCTTGGTTGCTCTTCCTGCTTACAGGAGCCCGTGTCCGTAATTTCTGATCGGTACCACTGGCTTCCCGGATCACCGCATCAATGGTCCTGGCTGCGTTCTTCATAGACTTACTTACGTCCTTAAGAGATTTCAGCCTGGTATTGCTGATCTTCCTGCCTTCCTTTACATCAAGCAGCAAATCATCTGTTATAGCCCGGGCACGCTCAGCAGTTTCCTGCATGGATTTGTATCCAGTGATTACTGCTTCCGGATTCATTGCCCATGTGACAATAGACACTTCCCACAGCTTGACCTCGCGAAGATGCCGAATTCCATCGCTATCATAATCAAAGACAATCGGGTCATACCCAATTGACAGTTCATTCAGGACGCCGTCCTTCAACAATACCTTGATATCTCTCCCCATGGACGTATCCGATACTTTTGCAGACAGGAACAATCCATTCACATCCTCTCGGAGTTCGATCGGACGCCCAATCGGTAACCAGCAGTCATTATGCAGTGCAAGGATTTTTACACGCTCCCATCCTTCGGCCAGTGTCTTGGTGAAGGCCCCGGGTTCGATGATATCTCCGCCGCTGTCCACATTATCGAATACAGCGCCATAACCGGAGAATATTCCTTCTTCTTCGTTGTATGCGTCTACCTTAAATTGCATTGTTTTTACTTCATGCTTCAAAGCTTTCCCTCCTTTCTGCAGGATTTTTATAATAAAAAAAGCCAGGTAACCCAGCCCTCTTTATTGCAATATAAATTTAGTTGCGCCGGCGCAATTACGTATACGTCAGGAAGCAGTGACAATTCACTGTTTCCTCGGCCACACTACAGTTTGGATCACACGGCATCATCAACTTATTTCCTTTTGACGTCACGAATGGCTCTGTGATCGGCACCGACTTTCCATTCAGTTCCCGGTGTGTATCCCTTGCCTTTCCCGGGTTAGTAACATGCCAGGTCTTCATAGAAAACCCACCGTGCTGCGCCATGTCGTAGTTCCCGGCCAGAAGACTGGTATTGCATTCCTGCGCCGCAATCGTACGCGCCCTGCCAGCAGAGGTATTCATTGTATCCATAATCTCCTCTGTCAAGGTCTGATGGTTCTTTCCTTCTATCAACCCATCCGTAATTATCTTAGAAATGTTCTGCTTAGTTGTCTGAGATACATACGCTACACGCTGCCCTCCCCGGATCCGTGCCGCCGAGGTTAGCGCCGGCTGCTGGATGTTCCGCAATCGATATGTTGATATCACATTCTCCACGCCTTTGTCATAGGTTTCCGCCCAAAGCGGTGTGAAGATTGATTCAAGCATACTTTCTTCTTTCCTCCAATCAATCAGACCATTCACAAACTGCATGGTAAGTTCTTTCTGCTGTTCCTCTGAAAGCATCAGGAATTCTTCCTGAGTCATATCAAGGGCATCCCAGATGGAACCTTCCGCTTTCGTGGCCCCCAGGAGTGCCTTTTGAATCTGATTAGACTGGTTACGCAAGTACTTCATCGTAGCCATCTCAAACTTCCTTGTCTGTGTCCGTCGCGCTGCGTCTAATCCCCAGCCAGCTGCCTTAATACGCTTGGCTTTGATTTCGTCCGCACGTTTTAGAATTTTTTCCTCATTATCAAAGATAACCGCATCCGGCTTATCCCTTTCGACTATTTCAACATCATTCCGATCTTCCTCAATTGGTTCCGGAACATCAGAATATTGAAGGTTGGCTGCTGCCGAACTCAGTTCTACAGGATCTTCGTCGTCACCAATGTAAAGGTCTGTAAAACTCATCTTATAGATATTGCCTTTTTTCGCCGGTTCAACATCCAGCTTCTCACGGGCTTCGTTTTTAGTAAGGAGCCCATTGTTCCAGCCATCAAAGGCTACTCCTTTCTCAAACTCTTTATCCTTAGGGATAATATCATCATATTCCCACAGCAGGTCGTCGCCGTATGCAGGTAACAGCTGCAGATTGATAGCGTCCTGCCGGTTCATCAGGCGCGGCATCAGCACATTGGTTGCATAGATATAACGTGCGGTCTCCGCGGTTGCTCTGTTACTGTTCTGTGTGATTCCCATAATCTCTCGCGGCACCCCGAAGTGCTCCAGAACTGCATCACGAGTAAATGCCCGGCCATTAATCATGTCCAGATCCTTCATATTATCCCCCAGCTTTACTACACTGGTCGGTACATCTTTAGGACCTCCGATGGTTGCAATACCATGGCTGTTCTGATGCCCGCGGAACCGTTCTTTCCATTTCGCCAGGAATCGCTCCTGCTGTTTTTCATCGGCGCCCGGCATGATAACGATAGAACCCGGAGTTGCATCGTTAAAAAAGAATTTCTTCTGGAACTTCGCTGCATACTCATCAATTTCAATCTCATCTGCCAGCGGTTCCGCCTGTCCCAACCCTCGCTTGTATGGGTCGAGTGGGTTCAGATCTTTCATAACAAACACATCATCTACGGATACATCCATCACACTGCCATCCGCGCCACGGATCCTGTAGAACGGAAATCCTTGGTATGGAGTCATCTGCACCCAGTGCGTTGGAACCGGCCATAGCTCCGCTGGATAACCATTGTCAAAGCGCTCTATAATAAAATACCCCTCGCCTTTCAGCAAGAGGTAGTCGCATTGCAGTTTCCATAATGAACTGGCCGTAAATTCGAACAACGGGTTCGGTTTCGCCCAGAAGTCCAGAAATGGATGAACGGTTACTTCTTTCTTTTCCCCGTTCTGGTCAATCCTGTATAATTTTCCCCTGGCATATGCCAGGTCCGAAGATATTTTATTAATAACTGCCATCCTCGGATTCTTTCCGAATGTATCCATCCATTCCGCTGTATTCCTCGTAGGTGGAGATGTATACCGCGGAATCATCATATTGTTGTCAGAACGACGCTCAAAATAATCGCTCCGGCTTCTTCGTCTTAAATTAAAAAATCCCATAGTTATCACCAACTTAATGTCCATTCGTTATTAGGATCATAGAGTGCCAACGCCAGCGCATCCGCAATATCAGGAGAAGGTAGCCCCCTCTTTTTCATTGCTTCCTTCCGTTCCAGTTCCAGCTTTCCGTCCTTGTTGACAATGTAGCGCCGGTTGCTCAGCTGGGAGATCAGCGCATCATCATCTGGTATCTGCAGAGCTCCTACCTGAAGGAGTTTCCTTATCTTGCCCCACATTAGGCCGGTGCTGTTGCTGTACTCCACTGGATCATCCTCATCAATCTTTCCGCCGGCTGCACCAAAGTGGCACTCCACAATCTCCAAATCAAGTTGCGGAATCCTCTGGCACTCATTCCACTGGTTTCCATTATCTGGATCCAATCCTTCGTGTCGGCACCGATCGCGCCATATCTCGTCAATAATCTGGTCTGTCAGATCATACAAATTATCGTACACACCGACGCCCAGACCGTCGCAATCCACTTTAACCCGGATAACTGCATCCAGGCATTCAATGGCATATCGCTTAATCATCTGCACTACATATCCGGAGATCTCCGTTGTACGGTTGTGATGATACAGTTCGTATCCATCTGATTTTACCTTGTCAATCACTGGGTACAACGCGGAGCTGTCATCGCCGTATCGTGCCACATCGACCCCGATATCCACGCGGCTCCAGACTATCTCCGGATTCAGTTGTGTGGCAGCTTCACACCAGTCCATCATGATAAGGCTGTCCGGAGTTGATTTCGGGAACTGGCCAGACACTCGAACTCGGAAGACATCCGAGTCCAGGCCGAACATATCAATGATCTGCTGCACAAATTTCTTCGACACATGCTGGCTGTCCCGCCCATCTACGTGGATTGCACTGTACTGTGCTCGGTTTCGGTGATGGCTGTCAAAGAAGAATCCGGACAACCTTGTAGGATTCCCCATCATGAGTAGCTTAGCGTCCTCTCCGGTCATGGCCCCCAGCACCGGCTCAAATACCTTGTCCGATACACCAGATGCCTCATCGATAATATAAAGCACATGATCCGCATGGAATCCCTGCAGTGCTTCCGGATTCGTAGCAGTCCGTGGAACGGCAAACCATTCTTCCGGATATCCTTTCATATACAGTTTCTCTTTCGTCCAGATAAGTTCCTCCCTTAATACTGGATTGTTTCTCATCCATTTGCTAATTTCAGCCCATAATACATCCATCAGCTGATGTTCCGTCGGTGCTGTACATGGAATCTTAGGGAAAGGCCGGGTACAGAGGAACCAGATCACCGCCCATGCCTCCACTGCGGATTTTCCGATTCCATGTCCGGATCGTACCGATGTCATCGAATAATCACGGAGACTCCTTAAAATATCACGTTGTTTCTGATCCGGAGTAGCCTTAATAATGTCCTCTACAAAATAGATCGGTTCATCTGCATAAAACAGAATTGCATCATTGTTCATCATTCAAACTACTTCCTTTTTCTATCTTGCATTTTCGAAGCTCGTAGGCACTCAAGATATTCATAGCAAGGCCCTGCTGCCCTGCCGTCCCCATGGACATATGTTCTGCAAGCCAGTCCATGGCCTTCATGGCATCATAAAGTTCAATACTGGCTCCCTCCTTTCCCATCTTGATCTTCTTGATTGCACGGCCATCTACTTCGATAGATTCCTGAAATTTTACATAGTTGACTTCCTTTGTCAGTGGCACATCATCCACCATGACCGGACCAAACATATTCATAACTGGGACTTCTTCACGGCCAAAAGTAACATAGTCTGTGATGCATGCCGTTGCTATGTCCAGATACCACTGGAAGACATCATGTTCATTAAAAAGCTGGTTCTCGAAGTGTTCCTTCCTCAGATGTTTAATTTCAGCATTAATTACCACATTTGACAACAGTTTATAAGCGTGGGCATTTGCAGTGTCATAACTACATCCATACGCTTTTTTGTACGCTTGAGTAGCATTCGGTCTCTTTGCATACAGCACGCAAAAAAGCTGTTGTTCTGCCGTGAGTTCCTGGTTTTCCAGAACAAGTTCAACAGTCCGCTTATCCTTTTCTGCAATGTTGTTTTTTGAATTGCAACGTTGCACTTTTTTCTTTGCAACGTTGCATTTTTCTTTCTGCAACGTTGCAGTCTTACCTCCACCCCAGTTATATCGACTTTTCCAGCTCCGGACTGTACCATCAGATACCCCCAGTTCTCTGGCTATATCTACTAAGCTCATGCCCTGATCAAATAATTCTTTCGCTTTCTGTTCATCAGGTCTTCGTGCCAACCACCTCACCTTCCAATCTCTGCACAGTCTTTTCTTCGCAGGAGGTCCGCAGGTCTGGATTTCACCCTGCGGTATGAATTATGAGAAATGAAAAGAGCACCCGTCTCCGGATGCCCTAATTTGTTTTTTTAACTATAACACAGATTCCGACTGAAAAACAATGAAATCTTATATTTTTTCTACGCCGGTATCCGGAAGTGCATCAGAGCTCTTCCATGTATAAAGTGCACATTCCGTTCGCTGCACTTCATTAGTTTCGCCACCTCCGACCAGGGTTCCCCTTTTATGTACCGGTATGTAAGCACGTCTTTCTCTGAATCATCTTTCAAAGTTTCAATGGCTCGTGTCACCTGAACCAGTAACAGCCTGCGTTTGCGAACCTTATCAATGATATCCTGCTCCAGTTCTGACACGTCTGATACGTAATCCGACAGGTCGTTTCCATCGTGGCCGTGCGGCATCCCATCCCCGATCAAGGCGCTGGGAGAAATCTTGCTGGCCTTCAGAGCTTCCAGCTGCTCCGTAAAACGGAGTATATCCCGGCTTGCCAGGCGGTATAAATTCAGATATTCTTTTTTTAGTTCATTTTCTTTTTTCAGCTTGTTCTCCACATTAACAACTCCCTGTCAAATTTGTTTAATCACCAACGCCGCCCCTTATCATCAATTACCGTAACTTTACCCAGTATCCGCACGTGGCAGATGGCGCACATCAGCTTCAGCGCCTTGCGGAAATTGATAACAGATTCTGGAGGCTTGTCTGCTCTGCGTATTGCAGCCTCAGACACATAGTCTGATAACCTCTTTACGCCTTCCTCAATCATAAATTGAAATAGCTACTACCCAGATATTGGATAGTAGCTATAATCTAATTGCTTATTTGCTTCAGCCGATTTAATAATTCATTTGTAACGTTGTCGTCGAATGTTATAAATTCAACATTATATCCCTCTTTTAAGTATATTTCGCAAGCATAATTTAAAAACTTTTCCTTGTCAGTGTAGTTTATGACATCAAGCGGCTTTTTGTAGTCTATACGTCCCACAAGTGGTTTTTCCGTATCAAACCACCCGTGAATCAAAATCCCGTGCCTATCCCGTGTCTTATACATGACAAAATTAGGACAATATAATAACTTTTCATACACACTCTTTTTGCGATTTAGATAAAATTCGTCTATCGGTATAGTTGTATCCGGCCAATCGCGATAGGTCCAATTTAGATCCAATCCTTTTTCTAACATAAATTTTTCACATTGCTCATGGTTCATCAGTTCCATCTGATCACCTCCATGTGTTGATTATACCACTATCCATATTCGGTTTTCAATGTGCATTAATCTGTTAAATCTCGATTTTATCGATTATCACACATCAGATTCGATATAGACGATAATTCCTTTTTTCCAATCGAGAGAATCCACCTTTTTCTCCGCTTCCTCATCGCTTAGATTAGCCACTTCCCAAGCAGTAGATATGTCCTCGAAAATGTCATTCCAATCGTCCTTATCTCGAATGTATACTTTTTCTTCACCTACATAGATTTCGCCGATTTCCACATTCCCGAATCGAGAGAGCCAATAGCCGCAGTCATCGGCTACGCAGTCATATGATACCATCGGGATTACTGACAGTTCTGGATTATCCGCTACCAATTCAAGCAGCTTTCGTCGATTAACATATGATTTACAATCATCTTCACTTTGGGATTCATACAGCGTATTACATCCGCTTAATTTTCCGTCTTTGTCCCAGATTCCAGCCCAACTCATGGGCCTGACATAATATGTACCCCTGTCTGTTTCTCCTATTACGAGTTGTTCCATGTTCCTTTTTCCTCCCTTTTATCCTCCGGTTTCTCACACCGCTCGAATTCGATTACCCATACCCACGGATTCGCTAACCAGCTGTAGCGGCCAACGTCTGCTATCTTAACAGTTGAATTCCAAATATCAATAAACTCATCGATCTGAAACGGCGGGAAATCCGGTTTAATTCCCTCACGTGTCGCCTGCTCTGCCGTGATCTCTTGCAGGCGTTCCGCCCGCACGCTTGTCACTCTCAAAAATATCCTGGCTGCTTCCTTCGGCATATGTATAGACGGCTTCCACTTTTCCGCGGCATCTTCCGAATTCTGAACACTCGCCTTATACCCGTAAAAAGTTTCAAGCCTGCACGCTTCGCCTTTCCCCACTCTCTTGCTGTATTTATGCCATGTTTCCCGCACATACAGGATATCTCCAGTTTTGTATGGCTGCGGTCTTATTGGCTTTTCATAGTCATAGAAAATACCATCGTCATATGCTCCAAAACACGCTATCCATTTTCCATGATCATGCTCAATCCTGTGCATACCTTCTGGAATGTTTTTGATTATCCGGCGCGTAACCGTCTTCCGTCCGTCCAGAATCGCTTGTACCATCTCAGTGTTAAATAATATCGGTTTCACTCCGCTCCTCCTCTGCCTAAAGTTCCCATATTGTATCCGGACTCTACAAAGCAAATCGTCTTGTTGTGGTCGCAAGCATTACCCAACTTCTCGTAAATCCTCAGCATATCATTATGTGAAAAATTCGTATTCAGGAACCGATTTATTCCGTCCAGCATATTCTTGTTAAATTCCATGTTCCGTTTTCTTGCATTATACGGTTCTGTTTTACACGCTGCTCTGGAAAACCATTCCAGCACCTTGCACTTTATATCAAGATCGCTTTTGCAGTTCTTGAGAATGAAATACTCATTCGCTTTATCATCTGCAATAAATTCACCATGCATGTTAATAAAGCTTCTCGGAAAAGAACTAAGCAATTTCAATTCCGTATCTGTCACCACTATTCCTCCTCTAAATGATCGTTTAGTGAACTACAGTTCACCTATCTTTACAGTGACATGAAGCGCTTTAAATACTTTATCCGCACTTTCAACACTCATACTTTTTGTACCATTTTCCCAGTAAGCAATCGCTCTTTTGGTTACTC